>Ga0316193_10000465_pt1 | contig 25180 bp, 25 predicted proteins | sample MerIslsedime2_MG_FD_207735 | JGI IMG/M metagenome (GOLD analysis project Ga0316193, IMG submission 207735) | Coastal sediment microbial communities from Maine, United States - Merrow Island sediment 2 | ecosystem: Environmental > Aquatic > Marine > Coastal > Sediment | place: USA: Maine... | reverse complement strand
TGAGCGCGCCGGGGAGCCCGGACGTGCTCGACCAGAACACAGAGACGGCCCTGACTAAGCTCTCCGCCGCTGGCGTGCTGGCGGCGGAGGATGCTGAACTTCTTATCCCCGCAGCGCGGCTCTATCAGTCGTTAACGCAAGTCTTGCGGCTCTGTTTGGAGAAACCGTTCAAAGCCGCCGAAGCGCCGCTTGCTTTGCGGGAGTTGCTCGCGCGGTCTGCCGACCTCCCGGATTTCTCGCTGCTTGAGGCCACGCTGAAAGACACTTTGGTGCGTGTACACCAAGCCTTCGATCGTCTCGTGACTTGATTCCTGACGCCTATGCGCTTTTGGCGAGCGGCGGTTCTTCTGCGGCTTCACGAGGGGTGTGGATGGGGAGAGCACAGGTCACGGTCGTGCCGGCGCCCACACGGCTCTTGATCTCAAGCGTGCCCCCATGCAGCTCTACAAGCGCCCTTGAGATAGCAAGGCCAAGGCCGCTGCCTTGATGGCTCTTGGAAAACTGATTCTCGACCTGTTCGAAGGGTCTGCCGAGCTTTGCAATATCCGTCTCGGCAATTCCAATACCGGTGTCCTTGATGGCGATTCGGAGCCGGCCGTTTCTCCGAGACATCTGTATGTCTACCCGGCCGTCATCGCGTGTGAACTTCACAGCGTTTGAGAGCAGGTTGAGAAAAATCTGCTTCAGATAACGTCGGTCCGCCTCAATGGGGAAGTGCTCGGGCCCATGGCGTTCGAGCGTGATGCCACGGTCGGTAGCCGCCTGGCTGACAATCTTCATACTGTCTTCGATGATGTCGGCCACATCCACATTGCCGACGTCGAGAGTCATGCGGCCGGCCTCGATCTTGGACATGTCCAGAATGTCGTTGATGACTTCAAGCAGATAGGCACCGCTCGAATAGATATCGCGTGCATATTCCTGATATTTCGCGTGCCCTAGGGGACCGAACAGCGTCTGATGCATCACCTCGGAGAAACCGATAATCGCATTCAGCGGTGTCCGCAGCTCGTGACTGATATTGGCGAGAAACTCGGACTTGGCGCGGTTCGCAGCCTCGGCTCGGTTCTTCTCGAGGGCGTATTTTTCAGCCAGATCGACAAGCTGCTGCTTTTGGTGCTCGAGCTCGCGCCGCGATAGTCGAAGCTCGGCGACACTAGCGCGGAGCTGCTGCTCGTTCTCAGCATTCTTCGTCTGGCTTTCCTTCAGATCGGTGATGTCGGTACCGACGCTCACATAGCCACCATCGCGCGTACGGCGCTCGTTGATATGAAGCCAGCGGCCGTCTTCAAGTTGGGCTTCGTACGTCCGCGACTCCACTGCATTCTTGCCGGCGACGGCGTATCGCTTGGAAACGATGGGCTCAGAGGCGGCCACGATCACGTCATCATAGGAGCTACCGGGCTGTACCATGTCGTCTGCCAGGCCGTGGAACTGCTGGTATTTGCTGTTGCACATGACCAGGTTGTTTTGATTGTCCCACAGCACAAAGGCCTCTGAGATGGTCTCCACCGCATCGCGCAGGCGTGCATTGGCGTCTGCGGCGCCGGGAACGGCGTCTTGGTCGGCAAGCACAGCCATACCGGTGAGATAGGGTTCGGCCGTGGTGGCATTGCGGGTAATGTGACCGCGCAAGCGGATCGTGACCCAATGGCCGCCTGTGTGGCGCATGCGGAAGCACTGGTCAAAGCCCGTGATGCCTTCGCGCATGTGCCGGTCAAGCTCGGCGCGTAGATCGTCTTCCTGATGCAGTCCCTTGGCCAGAGCGCCGTAAGACATGGGCTTTGCAGACGGTTCCTGCCCGAGCAGAGCGTACATCGGGCTGGACCAATGCACATGGCCGCGCGCTAAGTTCCAGCGCCACACGCCACAGCCCGGGAGCGCCTCGGTCAACTCGCGTGTCAGCGCATCATTCTCATCCGAGACGCCAAGCGGTGTCAGATACCAGAAGGCGCCCGCGAACAGGGTCAGAATCAGCCCGCCACAGATGATGAGCGTTGTCTCGATCGTTGCGTTTCTGCGCCAACCCGCAAGGGCGCTGTCTAGCGGTTGCAGAACTGTCAGTTGCGCGTCCGTATGCGGAACGTTGCGGACCGTGACCAGAGCATCGGTGCCGTCGTTCAACGTCATACGAAGCACGCCGGCGTCGGCACCCAAGATCGTCAGGGGCTGGCCTGGGCCGAGAACGGTCAAAAGGTTGCCCTGATAGTCGCTGCCAATGGGTGCGCGCGCCTGGATCCCGCCTTCGGCATCGGCAAGGAGAACAACCCTGCCGTCTCGTGTCGCACTGTATGGCAGGCTCTTTGCGAGCTCCCCCTGCCAATCGGCACTGGAAGCCAGTGTTTTAGCGCTCAATCGGAGCGCGGCCACGTTTGCGTTTAAGGCAAGCTGGCGTTCCGCGGATTTGAGCGCTGCATCCTTGCCGCTGCTGATTTGATAGAAAAAGCCAAGGCCTGCAATCAAAGCAAAGCCAACCAGCAGAACAGGGACGAACTGGCGTAGCCCCTCTGCTGAGGGTAGATGGTGTTCGACGAGCGCGCGGATGTCTTGCCATCGTGGCCCAGCGATGGAATAGACTCCCACGCCTCGCGCAGGTCGAGCCCGCGCCATTCGGTCCCCCTTCTTCTCCAAATAACCGTCCCGGAGAAGTTGCCGCATCTCCGAATCGCTTCTGTCCATGGAATCGAGGACTGAAGCCTCTGTCCAGTGAAAACCTGTGGAAATTAGGTTAACAACCCGTTGACAGCGCAAAGATTGATTCTACGCGCCGCCCAGAGTCTTGGTGACGATCTCGTAGCTGTCAGTGGACAGACTGTGATTGGCGAGACCTTCAAGTGCCGCTTTCGCATGGGCTTGGCGCCCAGGCTCCAAGGTTTTCCAGCTCTCGAATGCGCCGAGCAGGCGCGCGGCCACATGCGGATTGAAGCCATCTATGGTCAAGGCTTCGCGTGCAAGCAGCTGATAGCCAGCGCCATCAGCGCGGTTGAAGCCCGATGGGTTCGCCATGGCGAAAGAGCCGATCAACGCGCGGACGCGGTTGGGGTTTCTCAGAGAAAACTTCGGATGGCTGAGAAGCTCTCGCACGGTTTCGACGGAATCAGGCCGGCTGGCACGCGCCTGCACGGCGAACCATTTGTCGAGGACTAGCGGATCGTCCTGCCAGCGCGTGTAGAAATCCGCCAACGCTTCATCGCGCGCAGGGGAGTTGATGTGAGACAGGATCGACAGCGCGGTGATGGCATCGGTCATGTTCGTGGCATCGCGGTAATGCCGGCGAGCCCGTTCGATCGCCTCGGGGGTTCCGGTCGCGCTCATTAGATCGAGCGCCCCATTACGAAGCGCACGGCGCCCCGCGCTATCGGGGTCCGGCGAGAAGGGGCTGTCGTTGGCGGCTGCATCGTAGATTTCGGCAAGCGTGCCGCTCATCGCCCCACTCGTCTTGGCACGTAGCGTCTCGCGGGCGGTAAGGATCGCGTCTGTATCGACATTACGTCCGAGTTCGCGGGCGATATCGGATTCGCTCGGAAGTTTTAGCGTTTCGGCACGATAGGTGGGCCCCAGAGACTCATCACGCAGGGTTGGCTCCAGTGCTTGTGCAAGACGGCTTGCCTGTGCGCCGCTTACAGGGGCGAGATCGAGGCCGTTCCGGGACGCCGATGCAATCAGATTGGTGGCGTAGGTCTGGGCCGCCTGCCAGCGATTGAACGGGTCGCTGTCATGGATCATCAGGAACTCGATCTGGTCTGGCGAAAGGCCCGCTGTGATGCGCACGGGTGCGGAGAAGTCCCGAAGGATCGAGGGCGTTGGTGCAGCTGGCACGTCTTCAAACTCGAACACTTGCTCTCGCTCAGTCACTTCCAACAGACCGTCTTGAACTATCTCGCCGTTCAGCTTGAGGGGGAGTTCGTCGCCATTGGCGCCGATTAGGCCCACTTTCAGCGGAATATGCATCGGCCCTTTGCTGCTCTGGCCGGGCGTCGGCGGCACAACTTGGCTCACCTTCAGCCGCGCGGTCTTGGCGTGCGGATCGTAGTCGAGAGAACAGGCAAGTTCCGGCGTGCCGCTTTGGGTGTACCACTGCATGAATTGACTGAGGTCGCGCCCAGATGCATCGGCCATGGCGGCGACGAAGTCCTCGACCGTCGCGGCCTCGCCGTCATGACGCTCGAAATAAAGACCGATGCCGCTGCGGAAGGCATCTTTGCCAAGCAGGGTTTGCAGCATGCGGCACAGCTCGGCACCCTTTTCGTAGACGGTCGCTGTGTAGAAATTATTGATCTCGATATACGAGGCAGGCCGCACAGGATGGGAGAGGGGCCCTGCGTCCTCCGGAAACTGCCGCGCCTTCAGCAGGCGCGCGGTGAGAATACGCTCCACCTGGCCCATGCGGACATCGCCGGTGAACTCCTGATCGCGGAAGACCGTCAGACCTTCCTTCAAGCATAGCTGGAACCAGTCCCGGCACGTCACACGATTGCCGGTCCAGTTGTGGAAGTATTCATGAGCGATAACGCTCTCGATCGAGGCGTAGTCGCCATCGCTCGCGGTGTCAGGGCGCGCCAGGACAAGCTTATCGTTAAAGATGTTGAGGCCCTTGTTCTCCATCGCACCCATGTTGAAGTCGGACACGGCGACGATGTTGAAGACATCGAGATCGTATTCGAGCCCAAACCTCTCCTCGTCCCAACGCATGGCGCGCTTCAGGGATTCCATGGCCCAGTCGCAACGGTCCTCCTTGCCAGGTTCCACATAGATCCCGAGCGCAACCTTGCGGCCCGAGGCCGTGGTGAAGCTATCGTGGATCGAGGCCAGGTTCCCGCCGACGAGTGCGAAGAGATAAGACGGCTTGGGGTGCGGATCGTGCCAGATGGCAAAATGCTGGCCAGTCCCTGGATTATCGCCAGCTTCGATCAGGTTGCCGTTTGAGAGCAGCACGGGGGCTGTTTCACGGTCCGCCTCGATGCGGACTGTGTAGGTGGAAAGGACATCCGGCCGATCGATGAAATAGGTGATCCGGCGGAACCCTTGCGGTTCGCACTGGGTGCAGTAGGTGCCGTTCGACAGGTAGAGGCCCGAGAGCTCCGTATTGGCCTCGGGGTCGCACAGCGTGACGATGTCGAGCGTGTAGGGGCTTGTAGGCGGGTGTTCGATCGTGAGCTTGCCAGGCGTGATCGTGTATGCGCCGGCTTCAATCTCCTGGCCATTAAGGGCGACGCGTTCGAGCGTCAGCGCATCACCATCGAGCACGAGCGGGGCCCTTTGCGTGGCCGCATCGGGATTTGGCTCGATGGTCAGGGTGGATGCAAGACGGGCACCTTTCGGCGCAAGGCGGACATCGAGCGCGACAGCCTTGATGAGATAATCCGGCGGCGCATAGTCCTTGAGAAACTTCGTGCTGCGGCTTTCGTCGTTCATTTGGTGGTCTCCGGTCATAGCGCTACTTTGCGCAAACGCAACGCGTTCCCCACAACTGAAACAGAGGACAAGCTCATCGCCGCTGCCGCGATCATAGGCGATAGCATAATTCCTGCGACAGGGTAGAGCACACCGGCTGCGATCGGTACGCCAATAGCGTTGTAGACAAATGCGAAAAACAGATTTTGTTTGATGTTTGCCATGGTGGCGCGCGAGAGCTTGATGCCGCGCTCAACGCCACTAAGATCGCTCTTGAGGAGAGTCAGATCGGCACTCTCCATCGCAATATCGGCGCCAGTGCCCATAGCGATGCCCACATCGGCCTTGGCCAGTGCCGGGGCATCGTTGATGCCGTCTCCCGCCATCGCGACAACCGCACCGGACTTCTGGAGTCCCTCGACCAGCGTGAGCTTGTCTTCCGGGGTCAGTCCTGCATGCACCGCGTCGATCTTCAGCTGTGAGGCGACCGCTCTTGCCGTCATTTCATTGTCGCCGGTCGCCATGATGATGCGGATTCCGAGTTCGTGCAGCGCGGTAACGGAATCCTCAGCGCTCTCCCGGATGGGGTCGGCGACGGCAACGATGCCCGCAAGCTGACGGTCGATTGCGAGATACATCACGGTCTTGCCCTCTTTGCGCAGCCGGCCGGCCATCTCATCGACCTGCAATATGTTGATGCGGTCCGGATCCATCAGTAGCACATTGCCCAGACGCACCGCGTGGCCGCCAATGCCGCCGCCGATACGGGCTGTGACACCTTGGCCGGGAACGGCCTCGAAATCGCGCGCCTTCTCCAGCGTCAAACCCTTATCCGTCGAAGCTTTCAGAATCGCGCCCGCCAAAGGATGCTCGCTGCCGGTCTCGAGCGAGGCTGCATAGCCGAGGACTTGGGCGTCCGTATAGCCGTTGACGGCCTCAATATCGGTCACGGCGGGTTTACCTTGGGTGAGCGTGCCTGTCTTGTCCACGACAAGCGTGTCGACCTTGGCTAATCGCTCCAGTGCGGCCGCATTGCGCACGAGAACACCAGCCTGGGCGCCGCGACCGGTTGCGACCATGATAGAGATTGGCGTTGCAAGGCCGAGCGCACATGGGCAGGCGATGATAAGCACGCTCACCGCCGCCACTAAGGCATGAGCGAGCTGAGGGGCGGGTCCCAGCAGAAGCCATGCGATAAATGCGATCGCCGCGACGGCAATCACGGCAGGCACGAAGTATCCGGCGACGCTGTCGGCCAGCCGCTGGATCGGTGCCCGGGAGCGCTGCGCTTCGGCGACCATGGTCATGACCTGAGCCAGCGTGGTTTCTGACCCAGTACGGTCAACGCGCAGATCGAAGGCGCCGGTCCCGTTGAGCGTGCCGCCTGTGACCGTGTCGCCTTTCGTTTTCTGCACGGGCACGGGCTCGCCAGTCAGCATGGACTCATCGATGCGGCTATTACCGTCGATCAAGGTGCCGTCGATAGGAACCTTGTCGCCCGGTCTGACGCGGAGCACATCGCCGACCTTGATCTCGACGAGCGCGACGGTCTGCGCATCGCCACCGGGCGACACCCGCAAGGCTGTCTTAGGTGCAAGGTCGAGCAAAGCGCGGATCGCGCCCCCTGTTTTTTCTCGTGCGCGCAACTCCAGCACCTGTCCCAGAAGGACCAGCGCGACGATGACGGCGGCAGCTTCGAAATAGACAGGCACCAGCCCATGGTTGTCTTGCATCGCGGACGGAAAGAGCTCTGGCGCAAGCGTGGCGATGACGCTGTACAGATACGCCGCACCTGTACCGAGCCCAATCAGCGTGAACATATTGAGATGGCCGGTGCGTAGAGACTGCGTCCCGCGCTGGAAGAAAGGCCAGCCGCACCACAGAACCACAGGGGTCGCCAGGGCCAGCAGCAGCCATTGCTCGGCGCGCGGTGATGCGAAAGGCAGGAGGTCTAGTCGGAAGAGATGACCGCTCATCTCGATCACGGCGACGATGAGGGCAAGTGGGGCAGCGACCCAAAGCCGCCGCGTGAAGTCTATCAGTTCTTCGTTGGGGGTGTCCTGTGGCGGGATGCTCGCTTTCGGATCGAATATGGGCTCCAGCGCCATGCCGCAAATGGGACACGAGCCGGGGCCCTCCTGTACGATTTCCGGGTGCATCGGGCAGGTGTAGAGCGTGCCAGGCGGCGCCGGCTCTTGGACGTCCTTCCCATTCAGATAGCGTTCCGGGTCTGTGGTAAATTTTGCCTGACACCCGGCCGAGCAGAAATGGTAGGTGTGCCCTTGGTGGTCTTGGCTCGGCGTTCCTGCGCCTGGAATAACCTTCATGCCGCAGACGGGGTCGATGGCAGGCTGACTCTGGTGTGGTGCGGCGTCTGTCATGCTTTCAAGGTCTTAATGGCTCTAAGCTCATATAGTGATTCACGGGCCCTGGCGCATCTGCTCGGCGGGCGCGACCCGGTGTAACACGAGCTTGCGGGCTGAAGGGGAGGCCACAGCGCTTGAGAACAGTTGCTTGGGAGTTGTGTATCGCATTGGCGGCGCTCGCTGGGGTGGGCGCGGGCTATCTCCTGTCCGAGCGGAGCAGCACGAAGGGCTACTCGGTCGATATGGCGGCCCTCGGCCCCGGACCTGAGAGCGATCTGATCCGCTATGGCCGTGACCTGGTCGTGAATACGCCGCGCTATATCGGACTGAGTGCACAGAACCCTGCCATGGCCTATGGGGGCAATAATCTTGCCTGTCAGAATTGCCATTTAAACGCGGGGCTCAAACCCTTCGCCGCGCCGTTCGTGTCGACGGCCGCGACCTTTCCGATGATGATAGACAACAAGGTCATCACGCTTCCTGACCGCATCAATTCATGTATGCGGCTCGGGCTTAACGGCAAGCCCTTGCCCAAGGAGAGCCGCGAGATGGCGGCTCTGATTGCCTATCTCAAATTTGTTGGCAAGGACACGCCGGAAGGCGTCCGGCTACCTGGATCGGGGCTGTTGCCGATCGACTTGCCGCGCGACCTCCCCGATTCACGGCGTGGCGCGAATGTTTATGCGCAGCACTGCGTGAGTTGCCATGGGCAGACCGGGCAGGGCGCACCGAAACTCCCGCCGGAGGTGGGCTATTACGTTCCACCGCTCTGGGGGGCGGAGAGCTTCAATGGTGGCGCGGGGATGGGCCAGATTGCCTATGCGGCCTCTTTCATCCGCGCCAACATGCCTCTTGGTGGCGACTACAAAAATCCCGTGCTGAGTGTTCAGGACGCCTGGGACGTCGCCGCCTTTATCGTCTCAAATCCGCACCCATTGCCCCCGCCAGAACTGCCCGCTGAACCCATGGTCATTGAGGAGCTTCCCATAGAAGCTCCGCCTGACGCTGAGGCGACACCATCTGTGAATACACTGTTACCAGACCTGAGCGGGCCCCCTGCGAACGGCGTCCCGTAAGCGCCTGGGGGGGCTCCAGGCCCGTAGGGATATCCGTCCAAGATGTCCTCAGAGCCGGCTAGCCATATCTCGGCTTGCAAAGATCCATATATCGAGCAATCTTGATATATGGAATTAAGTCAGGCGATTGATGCCCTGGCTGCGTTGAGTCAGCAGACCCGGCTTGAGGCGTTTCGGCTGCTGATCAAGGCCGGGTCTCCTGGTATGCAGGCGGGGGACATTGCTAACGCGCTCGGCGTTCGGCAGAACACGATGTCGGCGAATTTAAACATCCTGTTGCGTTCAGGGCTCGTTCACAATGAACGCGAAGGCAGGGCAGTCCGGTACTATGCTGACTTTGACGGCATCCGGGGGCTTTCTCGGTTTCCTGATGGAGGACTGTTGCGGAGGCCGTTCTGACCTCTGCGAGCCCGTTCTGGACGCCATCACCTATGATTGTTGAGAGGAGGGGCATGAGCCATGGCTGACCCTAGGCCCGAGCACGACCTTCCCAATATCGACTTTTCACAGATGCAGCCGGTCGATGCCGCATACTACCGAAGTGTCGATGATCCAGGCCATCCTTTGCGCATTGCGCTTCTCTATGGGTCGCTTCGAGCGCGTTCGTTCTCAAAGCTGGTCGCCCTGGAGGCCGAACGCCTGCTCAAATGGCATGGCTGCGAGACGCGCGTCTTCAATCCGAGCGGTCTGCCTTTGCCCGACGCAGAGGAGATCGATCACCCGAAGGTCCGCGAATTGCGCGATCTTGCGTCATGGTCCGACGGGATGGTGTGGGTTTCGCCGGAACGTCATGGCGCCATGACGGGCATCATGAAGGCGCAGATCGATTGGATCCCGCTTGCGCTCGGCGCCGTTCGCCCGACGCAAGGCAAGACGCTCGCCGTGATGCAGGTTTGCGGCGGCTCCCAGAGCTTTAACACTGTGAACCAGATGCGTGTGCTCGGCCGCTGGATGCGCATGGTGACGATCCCGAACCAGTCCTCCGTCGCAAGGGCCTATATGGAATTCGACGACAACGACCGCATGAAGCCGTCTCCTTATTACAATCGAATTGCCGATACGATTGAGGAACTGGTGAAGTTCACGCTTTTGGTGCGCGGGCGCATCGACAAACTTGTCGATCGCTATTCGGAGAGGATGGAAAGCGCTGCGGCCCTCTCGAACAGGGTCAATCAGCGCAGCCTGTGATCTTTCGCATCCCGACGTGCCGGATTGGCAAAGCCGCCGAGAATTGCCACATAGCGGGCCAATGGCCGCCTTGCGATTGACGCAAGTCATCACCATCTTGGAAAATTGAATTTTGTGAGTGGGCTTAGGTCTTTGATACCAGACTCTCATCGCTTCTGTGTCGCGCCGATGATGGAGTGGACCGATCGTCACTGCCGCACGTTCTTGCGGCTGATCTCGTCGCGCGCGTTTCTCTATACCGAGATGATTACCGCCGATGCCGTGCTCTTTGGCGATCGGGCGCGCGTGCTTGGATTTAATGCAGCCGAGCATCCGTTAGGGCTGCAACTGGGCGGCAGCGATCCGGCCCGGCTTGCTGAGGCCGCGAAGATCGGTGCCGACTGGGGCTATGACGAAATCAATCTCAATATTGGTTGTCCGTCGGACCGGGTGCAGTCTGGCCGATTCGGCGCATGTCTCATGGCGGAGCCGGCTCTGGTTGCGGACTGCGTGAAGGCGATGGCGGACGCAGTCTCCGTGCCGGTCACCGTGAAATGCCGCATCGGTATTGACGATCAAGATACGGAAGACGGTCTCGACCGGTTCATCGATAGTGTTGCGGATGCGGACTGTCAGATGTTTATCGTGCATGCACGCAAAGCCTGGCTCGACGGGCTGAGCCCTAAGGAGAACCGTGACGTCCCACCGCTGGATTATGATCGCGTTCATCGCTTGAAGACGCGGCGCGCCGATCTGTCCATCATCATCAATGGCGGGCTGGCATCGCTGCCCCAGGCCGCACCGCATTTGGTGCATGTGGATGGCGTGATGCTGGGCCGGGCAGCCTACGCGGATCCATATCTATTGGCAGACGTGGACCGGACGCTCTATGGCGCCCCCGAAGTGCCGCTATCGCGCCTTGAGGTGCTCGACCGGTTCATCGAATATGTCCGTGGCGAACGGGATCGCGGTGCTCGGCTGAATGCCATGACCCGCCATATCCTCGGGCTGTTCCACGGCCAGCCTCGTGCCCGGGCTTTCCGCCGACATATCGCCGAGAACGCCCACCTTCCAGGTGCGGGCATCGAGATTCTCGAGCAGGCGCGCGATATCGTCAACGGCGATACGTTTATCGCCTCCGAGACGTCCCCTAACTCCGCCGCTGCCTAAAGCGGCACGCGCTACAAATCACGCCGTTTTGGTTTTCACGTTCCGGCCGAGGGTTCCCGCTGGGTTCGCCAGAGCGAATAGAGGATCCCGCCGACGATGAGCGCAACAGTTACACCCAGCGAGACAGACGATGGGAATTTTTCCCACCCCGCCAAATCCGCGATGAAGATTTTGGACCCGATAAAGACCAGAATCATGGCGAGCGCTGGCTTGAGATAGATGAAGCGGTCGATGACCGCGGAAAGCGCAAAATAGAGTGCGCGCAGTCCCAGGATCGCGAAGATATTCGACGTGTAAACGATAAATGGGTCCGTGGTGATCGCGAAGATGGCAGGAATGCTGTCCAGCGCGAAGATGAGATCGACGATCTCAATCAAGATCATGGCGATGAAGAGGGGTGTCACCCAAAGAGCCATGACGCCTGTCTTCTCGTCCGGCTGACGGATAAAGAAGCGTTGGCCGAGAATCTCCGGTGTGATGCGGAAAATGCGCCGCATGATCTTCAGCGCTGGATTGTCTTCGATATCCGGCTCGTCATCGCCCGGAAGCAGCATCTTGATACCGGTGAAAATCAGCAGCAATGCGAAGATGTACAGAACCCAGTGGAAGCTGGCGACGAGCCACGCCCCAAGGCCAATGACAATACCGCGCAGCAAGATCACGCCGAGAATGCCCCAGAACAAGACGCGATGCTGATAGAGTCGTGGAATGCCTAAATAAGCGAAGATGAGCGAGATGACGAAGATGTTGTCCATCGACAACGTCTTCTCCACGAGAAAGCCGGTGAGATATTCCTTGCCGCTCACCGAGCCCAGATTGATCCAAACCCAACCCCCGAAGGCAAGGCCGATGAAAATGTAGAAAGAGCTGAGGAACAGGCTTTCTTTGACACCAATCTCGCGGGGCTTGCGGTGAAAGAGCCCAAGATCGAGCGCAAGAAGAATGACCACGACAGTCGCGAAGACAGCCCACATCCACACGGGCTTGCCCATGACTAACGTGTTCGTAAATTCTAACAAGGATGGCTCCGGTTTATGTCGATCGGCAGTTTGGCTAGGCGACGGGTTCAGGGTGTGTCTTAGTGCGCGTCCCGGCGAATTCCTTCGCGACTGTCTCCCGAAATAAGGTAGCGAGCGGCTCGAAATTCGGATGAGACGTCTTGTTCTTCCGCCATAGCATTCCAATCGTGCGTTTTAGGCCATAGTTGCCAATTTCGAACGTCTTAAAGCGAGGATCCTTACTCACGACGCTGCGCACGTAGAGGCCCGGCATCAAACTCACGCCGAGACCGGTTGCCATCATCTCACGCAGTGTGTCAAGGCTTGTGCCTTCAAAGTCGTAGCGGATATTGGCACCGCACTCCGCCGCCAGGTTGACCACGAGATCGCGGAGCTGGTGTCCCGGGCCAAGGGCCAGAAGATCCACGCCCTCAAGGTCATGCGCCTTGATAGAGGTGCGTCTGGCCAGTTCATGATCCATCGGAACAGCGAGATAGAGTGGTTCTTCGAACAACACAGTCTCATTCAGGCCACTTTGCGTTACGGGAAGCGGCGCGACGATCACATCGTGAACGCCTTCGGCCAGCTCCCGGGGAAGCGAATATGGCAACTCTTCCCGAACGTAGAGTTTGAGCGTCGGATAGGCGGCGCGGATATGGGGCGCCACGCGCGGCAAAAGATATGCGCCGATCGTGGAGGGAAGGCCAAGGCGGACCACACCGCTCATGCCCGAGTCGACCTGACTTGTAATATCAAAAATGCGCTGGGCATCCCGCAGCATGCGGCGCGCGATTTCAACGACCTCAAATCCAATCGGTGTCACGACAACATGAGAGCGTGACCGCTCCACAAGTTGTATGCCAAGACGATTTTCCAAAGTTCTGAGCTGCTCGCTTAAAGTGGGTTGCGTGACATGCACACGTTCTGCAGCCCGCCCAAAATGGCGGCTATCTGCCACGGCGACCAAATATTCCAGTTGTCTCAATGTCGGCATCGAGTTCTCCCCTCACTCCCTGCACATGTGGGGGGCCATAGTGGCGAGACAACGGTTATAGCAAATTCCTATCATTATTTTGGAGCGCTCCTTTTGAGGGCAATTTTTCCTCACAAGATCAAGCGGAAGGCCTCATTGTCAAAGTCGATAAGCGCCAGAAAATGGCTGGATTTATGTTCAGTTGAAGACGTTTCGACGTCATCGCAAGCCAAGAATTTTTGAAGTCGCTCGAGCGATGATATAGCCCGAGTATAGGCCAATGCCGGCGAAGCAATAGGGGGCTCCAGCATGGTCGGGGAACTCCGTCATAGCGGTCAAAATCCTGAGAATCGGCAGTAGCATTCGCGCCAAGAATTATATCAATCAAAACGGGTGACAGCGCGTTGATTCCAAGGTGAGCCTGACAAAGTCTGAAGGGTCGAATACGACGCAAGTGGGGGCCACGAAGACTGATATGGCGCGTCACCGTCTTAAGGCCTTAGCTGAAAACTTTAGCTCGTGCGGCGCGAAGGCAGCGTTTTGTCGACCAAGTACTGAATAAATTCTTGGATGTCGAAGAACCGCGCTTTGCGCTCACTGTACTCTAGGTAGTTGCTCCCGTAGCGCTCTTGGAGCCAGGCTTCTTCGGTCAGCGCCATCAGCACGTAAACGCAGCTAGCCAAGAGCGCGAGGGGAACCGTGAGCCACGAATTGGCCATGATGACCGTCCCGACGAGACCCATGATCGATGACGCGTATTGCGGGTTGCGGCTAAAGCGGTAAAGGCCAAGGCTCACTAGGCCCTCGGCGCCGCAATCGGTATTGCCGAGGCCGAGGTTGAAATAGCCGCAAACAGTGATGCCAAAACCAACGAGGAACAGCGGCAGGCCAATAATGAGTCGACTGGGGTCGACAAGGCCCGTGCTATTCCAATCCAAAATTGCGATGACAAAAGTCAGCACCATGCCGGCGCGGAACAATGTCCAGAAAACGACGCTTTGCCATGTTCCTGGCCCTGGTGTTAGCCAGATGCGGAAGGGCGGGACGTAGAGGGTCCGGAGCATCAGGACGTTCAGCGTAATGCCGATGCCCAGACCTACTGCGTAGATGATTTGTGCTTATGTGAATTCGAACATGACAGACGCGGAAAAAAGCAGATTCCGATTGCAAATTTGCGACAGGGATCTGACGGTTTTGTTGCGTCGTCTGAGGCGGCTGCCTAGATCTTCTGGTTGTACTCGCCCACTTCGGGTTGCTTAGCGAGTTCCTTGTCAATCTCCGCGAAGATGGCCCGCATGTTTTCCTCCGAGGTCGGACTTTCCACCACGACCACAAGCTCGGGTTTGTTGGAGGAAGCCCGCACCAAGCCCCAGGTCCCGTCGTCCAGGACGATGCGGATGCCGTTCACGGTAATCAGCTCACGGATGTTCTGGCCGACCAAAGTCTCACCTCGCTCCGCGACCCCTTCAAAGTGCTTCACGACCCGTTCAACGACGCCATATTTGGTTTCGTCGGCGCAATGCGGCGACATGGTCGGCGACTGCCAGGTCTGTGGCAGAGCTGCTTTCAGTTCAGCCAGTGTCTTGCCCGGGCTGCGCTCGAGCATGTCCAGGACCGCAATCGCTGAGACAAGGCCATCGTCATAGCCTCGGCCGATCGGCGGGTTGAAAAAGAAATGGCCGGATTTTTCGAAGCCGACGAGCGCGCCGGTCTCATGGCTGTAACGTTTGATATAGGAGTGGCCTGTCTTCCAGTAGGCCGTCTTGGCACCGTTTTCGGCAAGAACGGGGTCGGTTTGGAAGAGGCCCGTGGATTTCACGTCGACCACGAAGTGCGCATTCTTGTTCAGAGCGGAAATGTCGCGCGCGAGCATGACGCCGACCTTGTCGGCAAAGATTGCATCGCCCGTATTATCGACCACGCCGCAGCGATCGCCGTCGCCGTCGAAGAGGAGGGCGAGATCGGCCTTGTGCTCCAGGACCGCATCGCGCGAGGCATTCAGCATCGCAAGATCTTCGGGGTTCGGGTTATGAACTGGGAAGCTGTGGTCCAGATCGCAATTGAGCGGGATCACCTCGCAGCCGAGCTTTGCGAGAACCGCTGGGGCGAAAGCGCCGGCCGTGCCGTTGCCGCACGACACGACGACCTTCATCTTCCGTGTGAATGAAGGATGCTTTAGCAGGTCCGCAATATAGCGTTCCGCCATCTCAGGCTCGTAGATGTAGCGGGCGCCATCGTGATGGGGCGCGTAGTCCGCGTTCATGACGATTTCCTTCAGCCGCGTCATGTCTTCCGGTGAGAAGGTTAGCGGCCGGGATATCCCCATCTTGATGCCGGTCCAGCCATTGTCGTTGTGGCTCGCTGTCACCATCGCCACGCCTTCCACATCAAGGTCGAATTGGGCGAAATAGGCCATGGGCGACAGCGCAAGGCCGATGTCGTGAACCTCGGCACCGCCGGCCAGGAGGCCGGTCATCAGCGCCACTTTGATGGCCGAGGAATATGACCGGAAATCGTGCCCCACAACGATCCGCACGGGAACACCGCGCTCGCGCATCATCGTCGTCAGGCCGAGGCCCACCGCCTCCATGCCAATGAGGTTGATCTCTTTCGGGTACAGCCAGCGCGCATCGTATTCGCGGAAGCCGGTCGCCTTCACGAGCGGAAGACGTTCGAACTCAGCGGTGTTGGGGACAAGATCTTGGTGCGGCTTCGGAAACATTCTCACTCCTCGCAACTTGGTGGGCAAAATCGTGGGTAAAGGGGTTGATATGGCGCCAAGCGTCCGGTGGCCGGGCGCGAGAAGGCCATAGCAGAGTTTCCCACATGTCCACCAGCCCCTGACAATTGCGCTCAAGTGCTCGGATGTGGGGGGTAATGGATCAGGATCAGTTCATCGCCTTGGAGATGGAAGCTTTTGAGACGTCCGAGAAAGCTCATTCCGATGAGATTGGTGCTCAAGGCTCCTTTCTCTGCGATCGCGGCTTGCACGTCTCGGACCATGATGCTTCCGATTCGCACCCGGCTCAGCTTGACCGGCGCCACGCGAGCGATGCCGTTGGCTGTGGAGACTCTCGCACTGGAGTTGAGGCTATGCGGGGTAAAACCTGCGCGCCTTGCATACTTGCAGGTGAGGGCCACGATGGAGGCGCCCGTATCGGCCATGAACGTCACGGGACGCCCATCTACGTTTCCCTCAAAGATGAAGTGGCGCGCCTGTCGGCTCTCAGATGGACCTCACTCGCGAAGCCGGGCTCCTTGGGTTTTCCGGCGGCGGTTCGCGCCGCCAGGGACAGCCGTTCGGCAGTGCCTTCAGGGCTGATCAAAGCTTTGATATCGTCGAAGTGATAGAGCGCCCCGAATAGGCTCGCGCCGAGCATTGCCCAGAGGGCGCCTTCTTGCAGCAGATGTTTTTTGGCCGACCGCAAACGCTCCTCGCTTTTAGGTCGCTCCTGTCCGCTCGGCCGCTTCCTTCGCGTCAGCCACGCAAGGTCAGGTAATCACCGGAAAACTCATAGGATCGCAGTCGGCTTAAGAAACTGATACCGAGCAGGCTCTGTGTCAGAGCGCCAGGCTGCGCAACCAGAGCTTCGACATTGGTGCGGTCAAGCGGGCCTATGGCAACATGCTTGAGCTGGACCCGCGCGGCCACAGTGCGTCCATTGGCGGTCAAAACCGGAACGCGATAGTTCAGCGCCTCGGTGTCGAGGCCAGCTTTTTTAGCATCTTCCGGTGTCAGAACGATCGACGATGCTCCGGTGTCCACAATCATGGAGACCGGGTTGCCGTTGACGTCGACCTTAGCGGTGAAATGGCCGTTCAGCCGCTTCCTGATTTTGACCTGGGTGAGGCCGCCGGCGCTCGTTTCGACCGTCATGGCCGTGCCGGGAAGCAGCTCGCCGACGACGCGTGTGGCAATTGGGGTCAGTTCGTTCTTATACGCATAGAGCGTGACCAGGCCGAGGCCGAGGGCGAGCCACGTCACCGCATCGCGAACCATCGTTGCCGCGCCACCGCCATAGCGACTGACAAGGCCACCGGCGAGATAGACCAGCAAAGCCAGCAGGAAGGCGCAATATCCAAACGTGATCGCGTTGAGCCCGGCGATCATCCCGGACTCATTGCTGACAAGCATCATGCCAGCGAGTGCAAGAATGAACAGGGCGACCCATGTGGTCATGCCGTTGGCTCGTTTGCGCGCTCAAGTTGCTTCAGCCGCTCGGGCAGCGCTTCCATGATGGCCTGACGCTGCGCAGGTGTCATATTGATCCAGCGCGCGATCTCATCCCCACTGCGCCCACAGCCGATACAAATCCCGGACCTATCGTCGAGAATGCAAATGTCAACGCAAGGCGTTTCCACGAAGTCCTCACAAGTGCCAAGGTCCGACCACTTATGTAGGATGTGCTGCAGGCCAGCGCAATTGTCGCGTCTGTCGCGCTAGCTGGCGCGTTTGCTGCGTTCGGGGAGGTCTTGGGACTCCAGAGTGTCGGAGTCTTTTCGTGAAGGCTCACCCGACTCGGTCAGCCTAGGCAGTGTCTGTATGATGCGACTGGGGGGTAGGGTTACGATCACCTCGGTGCCGTAGCGAAGCTTGCTCTTCAATTCGAAGCTTCCCTCGTGGAGTTCGATCAAGCCCTTGGTGATGGGAAGGCCAAGGCCAGTCCCGCCCTCAGCAGTCTCATGAGCGAGGGAGCCCTGGCCGAAGCTTCGCAAGACACGAGGAATTTCGGCATCGGGGATGCCGGGTCCGGTGTCTTTCACGCTCAAGGCAAGTCCACCGGTCTTGGAGCGTGCGATCCTAATGGTGATGGTGCCATGCGGTGGTGTGAACTTGACGGCATTGGATAGAATATTGAGGCCGATCTGACGAAGGGCTCGCTCGTCGGCCCGGACCTGCGGCAAGTCGTCCTCGAAGTCCTGGACGATCCTCAGCCCCTTCTGATCGGCACGAACGCGCATGAGGTGGTGGCATTCTTTGACGATCGCGATGGGAGAAACGATCGTCTCGTGGAGTTCGTAGCGCCCGGCTTCAATGCGGCTGATGTCCAAAATTTCATCGATAAGCGTCAGCAGATGCCGACCGCTCTCATGGATGTCGTTAGCGTACTCTTTGTATCTTGGGTTTGCGTGCGCACCAAAAACCTCACCACGCATGATCTCGGAGAAGCCGAGAATGGCGTTGAGCGGCGTTCGCAATTCGTGGCTCATGGTGGCCAAGAAGCGTGACTTGGCAAGGTTCGCCTCTTCCGCACGCAGCCTTGCCTCGTCAGAAATCGACTTTGATTGTTCAAGTTCGCCGATCAGCACGTCTTTCTCCGTGCGGAACTCCAGCATGGACCTGACGGTGCCGTTGAATCCGTTCATCAACCAGATGAAATAGAAATGCACGGCGACCGCCATGGCAGCCATGGCCCAGTAGAATGGATCGTTGAGAAGGGCGAAACGAATGACGATGGCCGCCGTCATTGGCAGGGTGCCTGCATAGACGACGCGCATGACAGTCGATGCGAACAGCATGCGCATGGAAATGACGACGAGAAGCGTGGCAAAGATAAAGGTGTGCGCCGCTTCGCTCTGAGTTTCGGGGCTGATGAACGCCACCGATGCCCAAGTAACGCCATAGAGAAATTCGGCAGCGGCGATCTTGCCTCGCCAGATGGTGGCATTGGCCTGTTCGCGGGGTGTTTTTGCAAACTGGCGGCAGATCGCGACCAAGATGCCCTTGGACACGAACACGGCGCAAAGCCACAGCAGCAATTCGCGCGGCGGTGACCAGAACATGGCCCCCATGGCGACGACAACGGCCAGCAGCGGTGTGGTCACGGCTGCGGACAGTTCGTTTTTGACGAACATCATCAGGAGTTCGTAGTCGAACTCGGGCCTTCCGGCCGATCGATAGCTGAGCCTTTCGCGGGCCTCCTGGACGCTACGGTAAGCACGCCGTTTCCGACTGTTCACCGAGCCTGAACCGGCCCCGGAGGCCTCGGCTGACGCGCCACTCAACATCGACTCACGAACCCACAACCTGACCGCGAACAACACTACGCATCGGGCAAAGGGAGAGCGCGGCCGCGCTCGGACCCCCCCGACTTAGGCTTAACAAGAAGTATCCAGTGAAAGTCCTAACGAGGCGTTTATTCTCGCCCCGGCCTGAGACTGGCCTTGACGTGGAAGATCGAGGAACCACATTCAATTGGGACCCAATACGCTGGGAGTGGGTTCGGGCCGGGGGAACGAAATGGGAAAGCCATGCAGCTAACCGTACTTGGATGCGGTGATGCCTTCGGAGCGGGGAGCCGCCTGCAGACGTCCTTTTACGTGCGGTCTGCCTCAACGACATTTTTGATCGATTGCGGTGCGACAACGCTGATCGGCATGCGCCGATTAGGGCTTGCGCCTAACGATATCGATACGGTGTTTGTCTCCCATTTGCATGGCGATCACTTTAGCGGCCTGCCATGGCTTTTCATCGACGCGAAATATGTCAGCAGGCGAACGCGACCCCTGGTTGTCGCGGGGCCAAAAAGCATCGAGGCGCGCTTCGTGGCGCTCGCGGAGGCGCTTTACCCCGGCTCGCTCGATGGCGAGCGTGATTTTGATCTTGTCTTCGTGGAATATGAGGAGCGTAAACCCCTCGATATCGCCGGCGTGACGGTAACGCCATTTGAGGTGCACCATCCCTCTAGTGCGCCACCTTACGCGCTCAGGTTCGGCATCGAGGATAAGGTCCTTTCATTCACCGGCGACACGGGCTGGGTCGAGGCACTTACCGAGGTTGCGCGGGATGCGGATCTCTTCATCACGGAGTGTTTCCAATACGATTTGAAGATGCCGATGCATCTCGATTACAAGACGATCGATGCGAATTACGACCGGCTTGCGGCCAGGCGGGTCTTGCTCACTCACATGGGGGAGGAGATGCTGGCTGCTTGTTCGCGTGTAGATCCGGTCCGCTTTGAGATCGCGGAAGACGGAATGACGATCGATCTCTAATCGCCGCTGGTTTAGGGCGTTATGTCAGAGCTCAATGCCATATTGGCCTCGATACGGCGCTGCCGTGTCTGCATCGAGGCCCCGCGGGGCAAGCCCCTGCCGCATGCGCCACGTCCTGTCTTGCGCGCAAGCGTGACGGCACGCCTTGTGATCTGTGGTCAGGCGCCGGGGACGCGAGTGCACCGCTCCGGCACGCCGTTCACCGATCCCTCCGGTGATCGGCTACGGGCTTGGCTCAACGTGACGCCAGACGAATTCTATGACGAGGGCTGCGTTGCCATTGTGCCAATGGGGTTCTGCTTTCCAGGACAGGACGCAAAGGGTGGGGATCTCCCGCCACGGCGCGAATGCGCGTCCCTCTGGCATGGTGACCTATTTGCGGCGTTGCCCCGGGTCGAACTCATCCTTGCGGTTGGGGCCTACGCTCAGGCTTTTCATCTTGGCGCGGCGCGCGGCAAGACCTTGCAAGAGACAATGCTGCAGTGGAAGGCCCATCTCAGCTCCGCGCAGCGTCCTCGGATCTTTCCGCTGCCCCATCCGTCTTGGCGCAATAATGCATGGCTGAAGAAGAACGCCTGGTTTGAGGCGGAACTGCTCCCGGTCCTGCGCCAGGAAGTCCGCAAGGTGATGTGACCAGCCTTGCGGGCGTGACAAAATTAATCTATCTCATTTGTCAATTGGACCGATTTGTAGAAATTTTTTCTTGACGAAGGCTATTCTTTTCTAAATTTTTGTCATATCGAATTTATTGGGTAATATGGATGTTGGATCGAATGGATCGAAAAATCCTGGAGATTTTGCAGACGGACAGCACCTTGCCGGTCGCCGAGATCGGGAAGCAGGTCGGTCTATCGACGACGCCCTGCTGGCGGCGAATTCAGAAGCTCGAAGAGCAAGGCGTGATCGAGCGGCGCGTGGCTTTGCTGGATCCCAAGAAGGTCAATGTCGGGGTCACCGTGTTTGTGTCCATCACGACGAGCAATCACACTAAGGATTGGCTTGAGCGATTTCACGCCGCGCTCGCGGAGTTTCCCGAAGTGGTCGAGTTCTACCGCATGAGTGGGCAGGTCGATTATTTGCTGCGCATCGTCGTGCCCGACATCGAGCGCTACGATATGTTCTACAAGCGCTTGATTGCGCGGATTGAACTGTCAGATGTGAGTTCTGCATTCGCGATGGAGCAGATCAAGTTCACGACGTCGCTACCGCTTGGCTATACGGCGGAAGAAAAGCGCCCCTAAGTCGCTCTGCAGCTTTAACGCTTGTTTGGGCTGCGTTCGAGCCGGGCGATCAGGCTGGACGTATCCCAGCGCTCGCCTCCCATGTCTTGGACCTCTGCGTAGAACTGATCGACCAGCGCTGTGACGGGCAAGCTCGCGCCGTTGCGGCGGGCTTCCTCAAAGCAAATGCCGAAATCCTTGCGGAGCCAATCGACGGCGAAGCCATAGTCGAACTTGCCAGCGATCATGTTTTGCCAGCGATGATCCATTTGCCAGGATTGCGCGGCGCCTTTCGAGATCGTGTCGATCACCTTTTCGATGTCGAGACCGGCGCGCATGCCAAAATGTAGCGCCTCTGCAAGCCCCTCGATCAGTCCGGCAATGCAAATTTGATTGACCATCTTGGTGAGCTGGCCCGAACCAGATGGCCCGATGAGATTGACCGCGCGCGCGTATGACGTGATGACGGATTTGGCCTTGGCAAAATCCGCATCGTCTCCGCCGGCCATCACAGTCAAGATGCCGCCTTCGGCACCAGCTTGTCCGCCGGAAACAGGGGCATCAAGCGCGCCGGCACCATGCGTCTTAGCGGCTTCGTGTAAGTCCCGGGCGATTGTCGCCGAGGCCGTTGTGTGGTCGACGAACACGGCGCCAGGGCTCAATGCCTGGAAGAGACCGTCCGGGCCGAGCGTTACCTCGCGTAGATCGTTGTCGTTTCCAACACAGGTGAAAACGAAGTCGGCGCCCGTGGCGGCGCGAGCGGGCGTGGTTGCGCATGCCCCGCCATGTTCGGTAATCCATTTATCCGCCTTGGCTTGATTGCGGTTGAAGACGGTCACATCGAAGCCGGCCGTTTTGAGGTGGCCGGCCATCGGGTATCCCATCACGCCCAGCCCGATCCATGCGACTTTGCTCATGCTGCGTCTTTCGTCCTTTGCCAATGGCGTCTCACTCGCACGGCAATCATAAAGGAAATGGCCGGGGCGGGCCCGGCCATTTCGGATGCGTGATGAGGCTTGCGATGATTTCAGCGCGAGACCTGCCAAGACTTGCGAACAGGCTTGCGAGAGCTGTTCGCCGATCGGCGTTTTGGCTTAGCTGATCGGGGTCTTGGGAAAAGCGAGTTGCTCGCGCGCGCGCCATTCGTCGGTGACGTAGTTGATGATCAGCGACTTGCGGACACCCTTGATGGGACGATTTTCGAAGCCGTGATACGTGTGATCCGCCGGGACGAAGATGAAGGCGAGGTTCGGCTCGAAGGGCGAGCGTGCCACATGGTTCTTGCCGGCGTCGTAGACATCCGTTCCAAGCGCATCATGGTCCTCTCCATCGGATAGATAGAGAAGCATGGTGAATAACTTCACGCCGAGATCAGTGTGTGGCTCAAGCCAGAAGCCATCCGTGTCCTGGGCGAACTCAATGCGCAGATACGTGCCGCTGAGATCCGTGCCGAAGGTATCCTCGATCAATTTGGTGATGCGCTTGTCCTGAAAGGCCTCGGACACAGCCATCACCACGGGGAACTCCACCTGATTCTCGACGTCGAAATATTTGCGCGTCTTGTTGTGGAACTCGCGTTTCCCAGACACACCATCCAGGGACGGGGCGGGGAAGGGCAAAGCCATAACATCTGTAATCGTATCGTCGGGGAGACAATGCCTCACCACCCAATGCGAATAGGGCTCGTCTCTGCGATCGCTATTCGCCACGCTTTCGGTAAATGTACGGACGATATCCTCCGCCGAACTCTTCACCGCAGCATCTGCCTGCTTCAAGGCTGCGCCTTCCCTCATAGTGTCGGTCAACTCCTTAGAATCGATATAAAAATACTAGCTTGCCCAGCGCCCAGCTGACCCTACCCAACCGCTCAGATAGCACTTCAATACCGTTAGGCGCAAATAGCAGGGCTGCGTTGATACGGCTCAAGTCTTGGCCCTGAAGGCCGAACCGCACGCGGGCGTTGAGCCTCTAAAAACAGACCCAGGCCGCGCGCGTCAGATGATCAGTTGAGAGTGATTCCACTGATTTCCCCAAAATCGGCGAAATCGTCATCCGTTGCGACCTGCTCGTTGCGCAAGCACCGGGCCAGCAACTCCAGCAGTGATGCATGAAGCTCGGCTTCGCCATCCAGCTGTGGCGGATTTTCGGCAAGAAATGCCAGGATATCGGCATAATTGGGCATTGGAATTCCCTGTGTCCCCAGCCCCGACAGCGTGTAGGAGGCCTGTGTCAAAACTGAGGCTGGCCTTATCGCCCGCAAATGGGCGGCCGAAGCCTTTAGCCCTCCAGGGAATAGCGCCCGATCAGCCGCAATGGAGCGCTTTGCTCCTCCCCGCCCGCCTCGCCAACCAGGGACAGACCATCGACGCACACGCCTTTGGCACAAACATCGGCGATCACGGGCGCCAAGGCCTTTGAAACGGCGTCGAGTTGTGCAGAGTCAAGAGGGCCCGTCAGCGCGATAGAGAAGCGATATTCGCTCATGACGTTTTGCTGACCGAAGCTCTTCAGAAGCAGCCTTTGATACGGGCTCAAATGGGGATGCTCCCCGTCCGCCTCGCTGGATCTCACCGCAAAGAACTCAAAGGCATTGAAGCACTGGAGGGCGAGCCAATTGAGTTCGGGGCGCGGGTTGGCTGGACGCAGGACGAGCGAGCGGTTCACGCGCTCAAGCGCAAGCGGGCCGGTTTCGACCGGCTTGCGGCGTGCGGCGAATGTAAAGAGGCGCGCTTAGAGTTCGTCGAGGTCTGTGTCCTCACGCAATGCGAACGGGGAGACGAACGGCGCGTGAAGTCCGATATAGCGGTCGGGGAAGGGCGAGAGTTTGGAATCCGCCAGACCGGCCACACCTGTTGAGGAAAAGGCCTGCAACGTGGCGCCGTCATTTGCCCGATCGACTTGGGCAAAGTTGAGCATTGGTGTCTCCCTCACACGCTCCCCGTGGCGTCGCTCACCTGTCACAGCTAACGCGCCGCTGTGACCTGGAGGCGCCAGGTTTCGGGCGATAGGAGGGCAGTGCGATGAAGACTTGATGAATCGGCCTTGATGAGGCCCCCCTGCCTTCGGTAGCAAGAGTGATGCGTCATCGCACGAAAGCAGTTGCCAGCAGGGAAGTGAAATGAGGAGTGCATGATCGATCTCTACACATGGATGACGCCCAACGGACAAAAGGTCTCGATCATGCTGGAGGAGGTGGGGCTGCCGTATCGGGTGCACACCATCAATATCGAAAACGGGGAACAGTTCGATCCGGCGTTTCTCAAGATCTCACCGAACAACAAGATCCCGGCCATCGTGGAGACGGATACCGATCTCAGTCTGATGGAGTCGGGTGCGATCCTGCTTTATTTGGCGGAGAAGACGGGCAAGCTGTGGCCGCAGGACTTCCCGACGAAATGGCGGGTGCTTGAGTGGCTCATGTGGCAGACGGGCGGTGCGGGGCCGTTTTTGGGCCAGGTGCATCACTTCGTCTCCTACAATCCCGGTAAAAGCCCGTATGCGGAAGAGCGCTACACCGGCGAAGCGTTGCGCATTTGGCGTGTGCTCGATACGCGGCTTGGCGAGGAGACCTATGTGGCTGGCGCCTATTCCGTTGCCGACATCGCCATTTGGCCCTGGATCGCGCGCTTCCCAATCCAGCCCGTGGACATGGATGACTATCCGAACGTGAAGCGCTGGTATCTTGAGATCGCCGGACGACCGGCCGTGCAGCGCGGATGGGACGTGGTTGGCTCGGGGCGCGTCATGCCGATGCCGTAGGGAATCTGCACCAAACGTGAGGGGGACGAGGGATGTTGCGCAGGGCCTTACTTCTTGTGGT
>Ga0316193_10000464_pt1 | contig 25195 bp, 28 predicted proteins | sample MerIslsedime2_MG_FD_207735 | JGI IMG/M metagenome (GOLD analysis project Ga0316193, IMG submission 207735) | Coastal sediment microbial communities from Maine, United States - Merrow Island sediment 2 | ecosystem: Environmental > Aquatic > Marine > Coastal > Sediment | place: USA: Maine... | reverse complement strand
TATTTACCCTTCGGGAACGCCGGAGGACTTCAGATTCTGTGTTGTCAAGGGTTCGAAGTAAAGAAACTACGACTTCACCCTTGACGCCTTAAATCTGAAGCCCTCCGACGTTTGCAACGTTGGGGTGCACCCCAATATTAGCCCGTTGAATTAAAAACCAATTGGGAGTTATTCGTTATTGGTTAATTGTTTCTGAGGAATAAAATGGAGGGATCATCATACTCTAGTAACATATAACAAATAACCAATCACACCTAATTGAGTTTTTTTTCTTATTTCTCCAGCTTTAAATTCTTAAGGGCGGCAAACTTTCCGGGTGAAGGCCTTTGCTCGCAATCGCAAGGATCTTCATTCATATCTGCGCCGCATTTGGAGCACAGTCCCTTGCAGTCCAATTTGCAAAGCGGTCTAAGGGGGAATTCCATCACGACTTGTTCCTGGATTGCGTCTTTCAGATTGATTTTTTCGCCCTGGAAATAAACAATTCCCATATCCTCGGCACTCAGTTCAACTTCCTGGGGTTCGGTATCCTCCATGACATCTGCCGCCTGCTGCATGTAGGTGAGCGCAAAGCTGGATTTCAAAGGCGTTTCGAACGGCTGCAGGCATCGGCTGCAGGGCAGGCGAACAGATGTCTCAATATCTCCATCTATTTGCACCAAATCACCGATCCGAAGTGCTCTCAAAGCAGTCCTCAGCGGTGCCGCAAATTCACATTCGCCGTTGGCAATCATTTCTGCCAGGATCGGGAAGGTTTCCACCGATTTTTCTATTTCGAGGGTCAGACCATCTTCCTTTATCTGTTCAAGGCGGATTTCCATTTTTTAAATCCTCCATTGTCCAAATTGTGAGCGACGCAAACTAAGATCTCTCAATATAATGCTCGGATATGATAAAGCAATTTTCGGGCCAATGATTTTTGGGGGGTTGACCGCATTCCTAAGGAAATGAATTTTGGCAGTTTGAAATTGACCGACAAGAGGTGGGCCGTTCTCAAAGATGCCAGATAGGCCTTTGATGTTCTAATCAACTATCGATTTGACGGTATCGACGAACAGTGCCGCTTTCCGCTGAATTTCCTGGTCATTGGAAAGAATGTTTATGCCAAAAGAAGCGCCGATGCCGGGATCCACGACGCCGACGCTCAAATTGACGGCCCTGCTCAGGATGTCGTCTGTTTGGGGCAGCATGTGCCGGCGGTAGGGCCGGTTGCCGTCGGCATCCTTGTAGGCCAGCAGGTGTTCCATGTTGGAGTAGACGTGCCATCCGCTATCGGCAACCGTGATGGTGCCCAGTGATTGAGCAACTCTGAGAGCCGTCCGGGCGTCATGGAACAGCACCGTCAAGATGGTGTGACACTCATCCGGATCATTGATTTTCCGGAATTCCATATTCCGGATGCTGCCGGCGGTGATGGCATCTTTGAAGAGGTTTTTTTTAACTTTGAGGGTTTGGACGATGCGGTCGAGTTTTCTCAATTGTCCGATGGCAAAAGCACCGGTTAACTCGTTGAGTTTCAGGTTGAGCCCGAGAATGGTTCGGGCGCCGAACTCGACACCCAGCAGTGAGGGGATATGTCCCTGGTCGTGAAATCCGAAGGCCCGTTCGTACAGGCGCTTGTTGTCGGTCACAGCCAATCCGCCGTCACCGGCGGTGATGGTTTTATTGACGTTCAGGGAAAACGCGGCCATGTCTCCGAACGACCCGACCCTTTTCCCTTTGTATCCGGCCCCTAAAGCCTGACACCCGTCCTCGAGGGCAAACAGCCGGTGCTCCCTGGCAATCTCCATGATCCGGTCCATCTCGCAGGGATTGCCCAACATGTGGACCGGAATGATACCTTGGGTCTTGTCGGTGATTTTCCGCCGAACGTCGTCCGGGTTCAGCGTGAGCGATTCATCGATTTCGGCAAGCACCGGCACGCCGCCGACGGCGATCACCGCCGACATGGTGGCGATGTAGGTGTAGCCCGGCACGATGATCTCTGCCCCTGGTTGAATCCCCAGGGCTGCCAGCGACGCCATGATCGCGCTGGTTCCGCCGTTGACGGCCAGGCAGTGCTTAACACCGATGACCCCGGCAAACATTTCCTCCAGCGTCGCTACTTTTCGTTTGAAATCCGGGTTGTTCAGACTTCCATATCTGGAAAGATACCCGCTTTGAAGGATTTCTTCGACTTCACGACGTTCTTCTTCCCCAACGAGAAACGCGCCCGGACCCGGCATAAGGTGCCTCCTTGAGATATAGTTGAATCGTTGAACCGCTGTTCCTCGAACCGACAAAAATTGGCAGCATGCATACGATCTGCCGATATGGCCATTGGAACATGGACAAACTATACTTTTTTTAAGGCACCGTCAATAAGAACGACGATTCGAGATGCGCATCATCGATCTTAGTCTGGAATAGTCATCATAGCCATGGAGCGAATTGGATTCTTTTATTCTTGTCTTTTAATGTTTTTTGGGCGTATAATTTTGGCGATTTGATAGAAATCATTTGAAAAACGTGACAGTGTGCGAACCCATATGCTTTTAAACAAATACCCGGGAGAAATAAGATGGCTCGTTTAGACAGTAATTAAGAAGGATAACGTTAACGCAGTCCTTCTCGTACCGGTCTGACCTTTTTGCACGCGCGCCGTGGGCGGGCTTGCGCACTACCTGGAGGAAGAAGGCCTGGCTACCACTCAAATCAGAAATGAACCAGCTTAGAAATTGGTACGATATCGCCGTGGAAAAGCGGGGCCGGACGACGGTTGGCGTGAGCGGGGTTGAGGTGGACAATCTGGCTGATTTTCTCATCTCTTTTTTAAGAGATAAACAGACGGAGAACCCGAATCCGGATTATCCCCCGGCAGATACCCTGAATCTCGCTACGGACGACCTCAAAGCCTTTTACACCGAGGCCGTCACGGCCCAACCGGGTCCCACGGGAACATCAGACCAGCTTGCGGACTGGTTTTATGGACAGACCGCTGCAGGGAGGCTGCTTTACGCTATCAGAGACAAAGGAGTTCAGAGTAATGACGAGTATTTCCAAATCGTGGCCGGCCACTTAATAATACCGGCCACAAAACCCAACCCGGCGAAGCCGGAATTGAATAGCCACAAAGGCACAAAGACACAAAAAATAACTGTTTAATATAGTTTAACCTCGTGTCTTGGTGCTTTGGTGGCGAAAATATTTTGTTAGATAAATTTTGCGCAAACATGATGCGATTTCAATAAAAGGTACTAAATTCCCAACCTAAAATTTGAAATGAACTAATCCTCATCGCTATCATCCATGGACCTCAATAGAAAGACACCAAAAAAAACGAATCATCCGGCAGCTGTCGGACCCGGAACAATAATCTCAGAATGCATCCGCTGCGGGACCTGTTGTGAAAAGGGTGGTCCCGGTTTTCACATAGAAGATCGAATACTCATTGATAAAGGGGTGATTCCCTCCAGATACCTTTATACCATCCGCAAAGGAGAACTTGCCCGCGACAACGTCAAAGGATGCTTAAAGCCGGTAGAATCGGATATCATCAAAATCAAAGGTAAAGAAGATACCTGGGTATGTATATTTTTTGATGAAATAAAAAAAGGATGCACCATTTATAACGACCGACCCCTCGAATGCCGGGCGCTTAAATGCTGGGATACCCGCGAGCTTGAACAAATTTACGCAACCACGCGGCTGACACGCAAAGATCTCGTATCGGGAGTCAAAGGATTGTGGGATTTGATCGAGGACCATCAGGCCCGCTGTGACTATAAAAAGATCCAACCTCTGATCAAGGATCTGACCGGCGTCAACCCTACCCGGGCCCGGCAAAAACTTCTGGAGATCATCCGCTACGACGCCGAAATTCGAAACCTGGTTATTTTCAAAGGCGGACTGGATACTGACATGCTCGATTTTTTATTCGGTCGGCCGTTGACCCAAACCCTGGGAAACTATGGGATTAAGATCCACCAGGAAGGCACAAAAATTCGTCTGGACGGGAGATAAAATGAAAGCCATTGTCGTCAAGCAAGAAAGTAAAATGCCGTTGTTATCATGGGGAGAGATACCGGATATTCAATGCGGCCCGGAAGAAGTGCTCGTTGAGGTAAAGGCAACAGCCGTCAATCGGGCCGATTTGTTGCAGGCTCTGGGTTTATACCCGCCGCCGCCCGGAGAATCCGAGATCCTCGGCCTGGAAATGGCCGGTGTGGTTGCGGCAATCGGTGATACGGTCCACAACCGGCAGATCGGGGACCGGGTATTGGCGCTGCTTCCCGGTGGGGGATACGCCCAGCAGGCCGCCGTTCACCACCAGATGCTGATCGATCTGCCGCGCAGCTGGTCGTTTGCCGAAGGGGCCGCCATTGCGGAAGTCTGGCTGACGGCCTTTGTCAACCTTTTTATCGAGGGGGTCCTTCAACCCGGCGAGGCCGTCATGATCCATGCCGGGGGCAGCGGCGTCGGTACCGCCGGTATTCAAATGGCCCGTGAAGCCGGTGCCGTTGTTTATGTTACCGCCGGTACCCAGACGAAATTAGACAAATGCCGTGCTCTGGGAGCCGAGCTGGCCGTCAATTACAAAGAACAGGATTTTTTTGACGCGGTGATGGCCGCGACCGGGGGCAGCGGCGTCGATCTTATCCTCGATCCGGTCGGTGGCGCCTATCTGAATCGGAATCTGGATCTTTTAAAGGAAAATGGGCGGCTGATTAATATCGGTCTGATGGGGGGCAACAGCGCTGAAATGAATCTGGCAACCTTACTGGGGAAAAGTCTGCGAATCATCGGCTCGCGCTTACGATCACGGCCTTTGACGGAAAAGATCGCCATCACCCGGCAGTTCAAAGAGCGCTTCTGGCCCATGCTGGAAGGGGGTAAGATTCAGCCGGTGATCGATACGGTTTTTCCGATTGAGGAGGCCCAGGCCGCCCACGCATATGTTCGGGAGAATCGCAATACCGGCAAGGTGATTTTGGAAGTGGGGGGCGAAGGATGATTTAATATATCGGAATTACTATAATTAATTGAAATGGTGGTGCTTTTTGCGGCTACTCTGCTGGTATAATCCAAATGGAATGATGGAATAGTGGAATATTGGAAGACTGGGTGTGAAAAGCGGAATAAGGTCTATTCTAAAATTATGACTATAATTTACCTAATCAAACAATCAACCAGTGAACTATTCAACGAGGTCCGATTCTACAAAAAATGTTGAATCTACCTTCTTTGATGATGCCCGCCAGTCATGCCATTATTCCAATTGTGAGCGAAGCGAACTAACTTGTTTTTCGACGGTCCAGTCGACCTGAAAATCATCTTGTACGATGGACGCGATGTGTTGGTCATAAAAGAAATGCTCGATAAGCCAATCTTTGCTTTCATATTGAATGATCAAATGACAGTCGTCCGGGATTTGACGAACCTGACACTTCAAAAGGTCTTTAATTCCGATCCCGGTAGCCTTGAGCACGGCCTCTTTCGATGTCCAGAAGCGAAAAAATGTCAATAGGGATTTTTCCGCCGTGCCTGCCAGGGCCCATTCCGAATCAGTGGCGGTTTTTCGGAAAAGGCCCCCGGATATATCGCGGATTCTTTCGATATCAATGCCGATGGGTGCCGGGGCCACGACGCCGGCGACATATAGTGTTTTGTGCGTAAGGGACCAAAAGGTGCCGTCAAAAGGCAGGGGCATGCCGTTTTCATCCTTGAGCAGCTCACCCGTTTGGATGCCGCTTTTGGCGGCGGATTTTGTCAGAGCGCGGCGGGCATGACGGCTCAGATAAAGGACGCGATCCTTCGGTTTGAATTCCTGAACGTGTTCCGGAACCGGGAGGATGACGGGGCGGAGGATTTGATTGCAATTTGATTCAGGTATCATACAAATCTTGGGTAAAAAAACGAATGACGATTGACGAATTAAGGAATTCTATCTATTTTATTTTTTAAAGGAGCAGAGCGAAGCGACATCCACAACTCGCAACTTACAACTCACAACTCACAACTCACAACCCGCAACCCGTCACTCGGCTTCCAACTTTTTAAGAATAATCCTGCAGTCCGCTGCCGTTGCGCCCTGGCCCCGTTCGTGGACCAGCAAGGGATTAATATCCAGCTCCATGATTTCCGGATGGTTGGTGGCCATGTTTGACAGACTCACCAGTGATTTTTCAATAGCCTCGACATCGGATAGGGGCCACCCCCTGAATTCTTGGAACAGACGGTAACCTTTGATTTCTCGAACCATGCGACGGGCTTCGTTTCTGCCGATGGGAGCCAGTCGAAACACCACATCCTGGAATACCTCGACAAAAATACCGCCGATGCCGACCATGAGCAACGGGCCGAAAACCGGGTAACGATTCAGTCCCAATATGACTTCTCTGCCGGCCGGCGCCATCTTCTGAACCAGCACACCTTCAATTTCGGCAGCCGGGTCGAATTCACCGGCGCGGGTGATAATCGATTCAAATGCTTTTTTGACTTCTTCCTGATTATCAAGATTCAGAACGACCCCACCGGCATCCGTCTTGTGCAGAATCTGGGCGGAAACGATTTTCAGCACCACCGGAAAACCCATGTCCTCCGCCAGGGCGACTGCTTCATCGGCGTCCTTGGCCAGTCGGTTCGGTAGTACATTGAACCCGTAACATTTCAGCAATCCGATGCCATCCAGTTCGCCGATATGGGTTTTGCCGGCGCTCAGACAGTCTTCAATAATTTGGGCCGCGCCCTGCCGGTCGTGCTGCAGATCGAATTGAGCCAGCCGTTGACGGTTTAACCACCGGGCGTATCGGTAAAGAGCGCCAAATGCTTTGGCGGCATTTTCCGGGAAATTAAAAACCGGAATGCCTTGCTCCTGCAGGTAGTCTACACCGGACGATACATCGACAATTCCCATGAAACAGCACAAAATGGGTTTTAAGGAGCGTCTGGCAATTCGACCAATGGCTTCGGCAGTCCCGAGGACATCGGTCATGGATTGAGGGGTTAAAATTACCAGGGCGCCGTCAACCCCTTCATCTCTGATGACGGCGGCCAGGGCATTTTCATAGCGGTCCGTGGGGGCATCACCAATGACATCCACCGGATTTTGCAGATTTGCCGTATTGGGCAGGTGACTGTCAAGGGCTTCGATGGTGTCATTGTGAAATTTAGCCAACTTCAGTCCGGAGGATACGGTCATATCAGTGGCGACGATGCCGGGCCCGCCGGCATTGGTCACAATTGCAATGCGGTTGCCGTCAGGAACCTTGCGGCGAAGCTTTCCCAGGGCACTTTCATTTTTATAGGCAAAGGCAGTGGCAAAATCAAAAAGTTCATTAATGGAGTCGACCCGGATGATGCCGGATTGCTGGAAGATGGCGTCATAGACACCCTCCGTTCCAGCCAGTGCTCCGGTATGGGAGGCAGCCGCCTGGGCGCCGGCGCCTGTGCGACCGGATTTTATCACCAGTACCGGCGTCGGGCGGAAATCGCCGGTGGTTATCTCTTTGACGGCTTCAATAAATTCCGGTCCTCTGCGCAGCTCCTCCAGGTAGAGCAAGATTACCTCGGTATCCTCGTCCTCGTGAAAATACCGCAGAAGATCGAGTTCATCGACATCCGCCTTGTTACCGATGGAGATAAATTTAGAAAAACCGAAATCACGGTCGGCGGCAAAATCAAGTACCGCTGCGCACAACGCCCCGCTTTGGGAAATGAAGGAAATATTGCCGGCTTTGGGCATGCGAGCCGAAAAACTGGCGTTTAGCCGAACATTGGAAAGGGGGTTAATTACGCCCAGACAGTTGGGGCCGACCAGCCGGACGCCGGCCTGCCTGCAGAGAGAGACAATTTTATTTTCGACATCAAGGCCATCTTTGCCGACTTCCCGAAACCCGGCGGAGACGATGACGATCCCTTTGGTTCCCTTTTCAATGGCCTCTTGGGTGGCCGCCAGTGCCGCGCTGGGGGGCAGGATAATCATGGCCAGATCCACGCTGTCGGGAACCTCAGCAATGTTTGGGTAAGCCCTTACGCTTGAAACAGAGCGGGCTTTCGGGTTTACCGGATACAGGGTGCCCCGATAGCCTCCCTTTAGGATGTTGACGAAAATATCGTGACCCACTTTCCCGGGCGTTGTGGATGCCCCAATGACGGCGAGGGACTGGGGGGAAAAAATTGCATCGAGTTTATTCACTTTCGATCTCCTTCTTAATTTTAAGCGCTTGGGTATATATCTTGTTTCTGGACATGCCGGTTTTTGCGGCGATCTCCCTGGCAATTTCCGATAGTGAATCCCGGCGATTCATAACGGCAGTCCTGATCTGCTCTCTGACGACTTCCCAGGATTGGATTCCCGGTTTGTCAGATCCGGCCACCAACAGGGTAATTTCACCTTTTATATCGGACCGGCCTTTGAGCTGTCTGACAATTTCCGACAACCGACCCCTTAAAAATTCTTCGTAGCGTTTGGTCATTTCCCGCGCCAAAACAAGGTAGCGATCCCCCATGGCCGCGTTAATTTCGCCCAAAAAGGTCAGGATTCGTCTGGGAGATTCATAAAATATAAGGGTTCGGGTCTCACTTGCAAGATCGCTGAGTTGTTGCCGGCGTTTTGATTTCTTTTTGGCCGGGAACCCCATAAAAACAAATGAATCCGTCGGCAGCCCGGCCACGCTCAATGCGGTGGTGACAGCGGATACACCGGGAATGGGAATGACATCCAAATTGTCGGCCAAGGCGGTCGTGATCAAACGATAGCCGGGATCTGACACGGTTGGTGTCCCCGCATTAGAAACCAGCGCAATGGAAAGACCCTTTTTGAGCTTTGCGATAAGCTTTGGGGTCCGCTCGGCTTCATTGTGCTCATGATAGGAAATCAGGCTGCTTTTAAGGGCGTGCATCTCCAAAAACCGTCGCGTTTTACGGGTATCTTCAGCGGCGATCAGATCGACTTCGCGCAGTACGTTCAGCGCCCGTAAGGTGATGTCATCACGATTACCGATGGGTGTGGCAACGACATACAGGATACCTGGGCGAATGACATTTACGCTTTTTTTAGAATGATTCATACTCAAGACGATTCCCTCATTTGCTTTCCACATAAATTTGGGAATTCGGATTTGGGATTTTGGATGTAAGGAATTCTATCAGTCTTTTAAATGCGGAATGGATTCTTATCTTTAAAAGCAATTGGACAGGATTAACAGGATCGTCATGATAGAGCGGCCTTCGACCAAAGGGCCTCTCGCCGCAGGCGAAAAAAATCCTGTCAATCCTGTAAATCCTGTCTAAAAAGAATTAAAATCGAATCCATTCCTCTTTTTTTCCGTACTTCGATATCATTCATAGGCGAGTTCGAAGGCATTTTTAACGATCTCTATCTGAGGTTCGTCCTGATTGGAGGTGATGGCAACCACATCAAACCTGGCCCTGGCATCCGATTGCTTTGTGGCCTTAAGATAGGTAAGGGCAACCATTGAAATTTTACGCTGTTTTTTCGGCGTTACAGCCCATTTGGGATTGCCGAAGCGTACTGATTTTCTTGTTTTCACTTCCACAAAAACAAGGGTTTTCTTTTCCTTGGCAATAATATCGATTTCACCCAATTTTGTGCGATAGTTCAGCTCAAGTATTTTATATCCGTTTTTCTTGAGGTACCAGACGGCCAGGGATTCACCTTGTTCGCCGAATTTTTGTCGGTTGTTTTGCATAGATAAATTGGTTTAAGCTAAACCGGATAAAATAGCCACAAAGGCACAAAGACACAAACAATAACTGTTTATTGTAATTTAACTTCGTGTCTTGGTGTCTTGGTGGCGAAAATGTTTTGCCACAATTTATTAATAAATATTAGAGGACGAGTGAAATAGCAAGATTTAATCATTATTTGACAAAGCGTATAATCCAGTCACAGTAAGTTTGTTCTGTCCTATACGAATAGTGATGGTATCTCAGAACCTGGCGGATCTGATCCATGAGCCGCAATCTCGGATTTGGTTTGAATTTGGGTTTATTTTCCATGATATAAAGGTAATATTTAGAAAATTTTCCATGTATCAACCTCAATCGAGCCGACCCCCGTCGGGCTTCGCTGCGCTCGGTCGGCTGGCACGATAAATTGCAAAAAAGCGCAATTTGCGTCCCCAGCCGACTGCGGCTCATCTCGCAGCCCGTTCGGCTTTTGCAAAACATTGTCTTGACAAATTAGATCGTTATACGTACAATTGTACCCATGAAAATCATTGCTGACACAAATACATTTATAGCCGTTGCATTAAATGAACCCGAAAAGGGCAAAATCATCCGATTTACTGAAGGCCACGAATTAATTGCACCTGACGTTTTACCATTTGAAATTGGGAATGCGTTAACGGCAATGATGAAAAAGAACGCTTTGAGAAAGGATGAAGTCGTGTCAGCATGGGAGATTGTTCAACAGATACCGGTTGATTTGAGGCATACTGACATAAAATCTGCATTAAGTATTGCGATTAATTTTAACCTATATGCATACGATGCGTATTTTTTAGAATGCGCTGAAAACCTCCGAAGCCCGCTGCTTACACTTGATCTTGGAATGCAAAGAGTGGCACGGGAGATAGGAATTTCAATTTTGGAGTGAGTTATCATGAAGGTGTATACATATTCTGAAGCGAGACAGCGTCTTGCTGAAGTTCTTAACATAGCAAGAAAGGAAGAGGTAGTTATCAAAAGGAGAGGTGGCGAAACTTTTTCAATAATTTTTCGGAAAAGCACAAGATCACCATTTGACGTTCCAGGAATTCAAACCAAAGCAACAACCAAAGACATTCTCGCGGCGGTTAGAGAATCGAGGGAACGATTTGCCGAACAAAACGTTCAAGATTGACGGCCAAGGACAAGCGGCTTTTTCGCATATCAATCTCTCAATTAGCTTAATATTCCTGCCTTTATCACCAAAGTTTTCCCTGCCCGCAATTTAACTTTCCGACGGTATGGACTTGGAGTGGGGCGCCCTGAATATTGAAGCTTGGTACAAAGCCAAAAGTAACAAGTGGCCGATGAATTATGGCATTCACCTTTAGAATCATACATACAGGTGAGGTGCAAAATGATATTAACCAAACGTCAGCCCGTTAGTGTTGGTGAAATGGTTACTAAGGAATTCATGGCGCCTTTGGGGATTACTCAAGGGCAGCTAGCTTCTGCGATGGGTGTCAGTCGTAGGACAGTAAATGAACTTAGCACCGGTAAAGGGTCTATTTAGAGGCGATCATGACTTCATCATCGAATATTGGGTGGGGGTACCACGATATGCTTTGTGACGATTACTATGGAGCCTTTTCGGAGAATGACTAGTCACCGAGCAAGAGCCTTGAGTCAGACGCCTAAAGTAATGCGACTTTTGGAAATTATTGTTTTTCCTTACCACTGTGCATTTTCGACTGTGTTACTTTCTGCTTCATCGCTGCTCTAGCTTATGTCCCTATTTAAAAACATGAAAATGGATTCAAGACCACTGGTACTATGCATTACTCTATTTTCCTATGGGGCTTTTTAAAATTATTTTGAGAACAGACATAGCAATGCAAATGAATGAAAAAAGGATTCAAAGCTTGAATGCTGAATTATGAAATAGCAGCTCACCTAATTGAAGGAGCCGGGGTCGTGAAGGGGGCATGGTCGTGTCTTCACTATTAACAGATTTAGACATAGTTTGAGGAATGATGGATTGATCTACCCCATTGCTTTTCTCTCCGCCTATCTTCGACCCACATTGTTGCAACACCCCCGTCACAAAGTCCAGGATCTTCGACTTGCCATCGGCTGCCTTTCCCTTCCATCAAGGTGGGTCTGGACTTTGCCTGGCACTTGTGTCATATTGTCAGAAAACTATTTAGCAGCCGGCCCAAACCCGGCTCACAACAGGTGCTTTCACTCAGACCCGGAAAGCGATGCCATTTTTCGATTTTGCTCAAGGATCACGTATTGTCACTTTAGCGCAACCTGGTTGGATTTTTCGGCTGATTAAGCACGACGTTCGGCGGTCAGAAAAATTATATCGGTAGGGAAATAAAATGGGAAAAACAAGAATAAGAGCGTTGGTTTTAGATTATGGTGGTGTGATCAGCAAACCACAAAATACTGACAATGTGAACAACATGCTTCAAATTTTAAGTCAAGAACATAACGATTTTAAGAATGTGTACCGAAGCAAAAGAGAAAATTATGACAATGGTCAACTATCAGGTGAAGAATATTGGCATAGCATACTTCAACACTATGGTCTCGAACAGAACGATTCCAAAGTCGCTAAACTTATTCAAGAGGACATTGAAAGTTGGACCCAAATCGATGATTCGATGATAAAGTTCATAAGGGAAAACAGGGAAAAACTTCACAAATTAGCTATCATATCTAATATGACCAGAGACTGCTTAGTATTTATGAAAAAGCACTTTCAGTGGCTTGAGTTATTTGATGAATTAACATTTTCCTGTGAATTCGGAAAGAACAAACCAGATGCAAAAATTTATGAATCTTTTTTAAGCCAGATAGAAACACCTCCCAAAGAATGTCTCTTTGCAGATGATTTAGTAGAAAATGTGGGAGGGGCGCTGAAATCAGGTATGAATGTGATTCATTTCAAATCCTTTTTGCAATTTAGGCAGGAATTAGATCAAAATTACCGTTTAAGTCGATGATCATACCCCCAACTCTGCTGGTTGTCGCTGATGCCACAATTCGATGCAAATTGTTAACTGCCCATCGTGGTGGCGCATGAAAGCAATTGTATTTACTGAATATGGAACCCCAGACCGTCTGCAGATTAAAGAGGTGTCAAAACCCGCACCGAAAGACAACGAAGTGCTTGTAAAAGTCCATGCGTCATCGATCAATTCGTGGGACTGGGAGTTTCAGAATGAATAAATTATTTATCAAAACCGCTGTGCGGTTGTTTTTCATTATGACGAGCCGCAATCGGGCATTATATCAAGCGAAGAGATTTCTTAAAGACTACTTGGAACTTACCGATGGACTGAGTCGCGAAGTTGGCATGCGTTCGGTAAAGGTTCCGCCGATGCGCGGTGTTGACGAAGACATGCGAGACTGGTCTTTCTATATGATTCTTGAGCACAATAGCATCGTAAATAAGAGTATCTCTGCCACGATCCAGCAACTATTACACGGTGAGGCCCTGAGCGGTGCTGCTGCGATTGATCCTAAGAAGGATGTCATGCCGTCTCAATCTGCCGCTGAGGAACAGCTGCAAGAGTTTAAAAATTCAGTAAATGAGCACGTGGCGGTAGTGGATAATCTCGGAAAGCTCAGAGGTACCAAAACAGCACCTCATCCGATATTTGGAGATTTTGATGCACACAAGTGGAATTGTATGCTTTCTTTTCATTTGAGTTTACACTGCAAGCAAGCGCAGCATGTGGTCCGCGCTGCATTGGCGAAAAATGCGCTTTGAGAGGGGCATCGGTAACACCGGCGCTTCACCAATGCCCCTTAATTTGATCATTCAATGAGCAGCCAATAAATACTGAAAGAAGGGATATGACCTCCTGCTCGGTCGAAAGACCTACAAGATTTTTGTGTCTCATTGGCCTAACGCAGGAAACGACCCTATTGCCAACAAACTAAACAATACAACCAAGTTCATTGCGACATCGACCTTGAGCTAAACTTGTAAGGATTAAGGATGCCTTATAGCGTTAAGATCTTTTGGAAAAAGAACTTAGACGAAGCCTTTGTCGATAGTAAATATAACAGGTCCCATACATGGTCGTTTGATGGCGGAATCGAGATACCCGCATCTTCCTCACCTCATGTTGTACCGGTTCCGATGTCAAATGAATCTGCCGTGGATCCGGAGGAGGCGTTTGTTGCTGCGATCTCGAGTTGTCATATGTTATGGTTTTTGTCCATTGCTGCTGAGAAAAGCTTCATCGTCGAGAGCTATGAAGATAATGCCATTGGCGTGTTGGGGAAAAATGGAGAAGGAAAGTTGGCAATGACAAAGATTACCTTGAAACCGAAGGTGAATTTTAACGATACGACAGTTCCTACGAGTGAGCAGGTAGACGAACTTCATCGTTTAGCACACGAGAAATGTTTTATTGCAAACTCGGTAAAAACCGATATAACCATGATGATAGTAACATGAACATTCCGTATGATCTGAAAAACCCTAAGAAAATTTATAAACTCCCTAATAAATATAAGGAAATATCCGGTATATGGTTCTTGCAAGGGCTTAATTCCCTGGCCTTTGTCCAGGACGAGGCGATTCGGGTCTACCAGTTTGATCTATCCTCTGAAGAAATTGCGAAGTACGCAAAGCACGGAGCCGGAGATTCAGAAGATATCGTAATTCTCGGCGACACCGCTTATATATTGCAGGCAGGAAAGCGACCCGCAATTTATGAGCTAACCGACTATACGAACGGATCGTCGCGGTGTACTCGCTACGACCTGAATCTGAAGGAGGAATACAATCCCGAAGGATTATGTCATGATGCTAAGAAGAATCGCCTGCTCATTGCCTGTAAGGGTTCTTTAATCAATGGTGACACGGAAAGAAAAATATTTTCTTTCGACATCAAGTCCGGAAAGCAATCAAATACGCCGGTTTTTACCATAAATTGTCAAGATTTTTTAGATGGAGATGGAGATACATTCAACCCATCGGGAATTGCAATTCATCCTATATCGAATGATATTTATTTAATCGGTGCGAAAGGAGTTAAAATGATCGTCTGCTATGGCTTGGACGGGAGATTGAAAGGCGCTGAAGAATTAGATAAGGATCGGTTTAATCAACCGGAAGGAATCGCGTTTTCGAAATCTGGTGAGTTAATTATCTCCAGTGAAGGTAAGAAAGGCAAAAAGGCCAGGATATACCGGTTTCCGTTTAATCATAATTTAGGTTGTTAAAAAAGGTAGCTGAATTTAGCGACCATTGAGAATGAAACGATCTTTTTTATTTCTACTTCTGAATTTATAACCACAACTGGAAGCCCTTGCCGGAAATGCTTGCTCCGGGTGTTCGGCAACGAGGAAATTATTATGGATGGATCATACGTTCACGGATATGACTCAAGAGAAAACAGACGTTTGCAGGATCAAGCCAATACGTTGGTCGAACTCTTACATTTCGACACTTCTTATCAGGTCGGCAACCGGGTTTTGGAAGCCGGTTGTGGTGTTGGCGCTCAAACAGTTTCTCTTGCGCGCAACAGCCCGAAGGCTTCGTTCATTTCCATCGACATATCAGCGGATTCTATTACCAAAGCCAAGCGAGCTATAGAATCTGCGGGTTTTAACAACGTTCAATTCCAACAGGCTGATATTTTCGATTTGGAATTTGAGCCGGCGTCTTTCGACCACGTTTTTGTGTGTCATGTTTTGGAGCATCTTTCTCGGCCGGATATCGCCTTGACTATTCTTAAGCGGCTTATCAAGGTCGGTGGTACCATCACTGTCATTGAAGGCGATCATGGTTCAGCATATTTTTACCCTGATAGTGAAGCCGCCCACCTGGCAATACAATGCCAGGTCGAGCTTCAGCAACGGGCCGGGGGTAATGCGATGATCGGAAGACAACTGTACCCGCTTATGACAAAAGCGGGATTCAATTCCATTCATGTCTCGCCACGAATGGTTTATGTTGATTCCAGCAAACCCGATCTTGTTGAAGGTTTCACCAAAAATACGTTTACTACTATGATTGAAGGTATTCGTGACGATGCCCTCAGGGCAGGAATCGTCGATCAGACCATTTTTGACAACGGCATCCGAGACTTATACAGAACAGCAGAAGCCGACGGCGTTTTTTGTTATACGTTTTTTAAGGCGGTTGCAGGCAAGAAGTGAGATCCTGAATCGGAACGAAGGGAAGCCCATAGATTTTATGAATCACTCGGGTACAAATCCGAGACCTACAAAGGCTTTAAAAAACGGCTGAACAAAAGCCAATAAATAAATCTGTATTGAATTTATCCTATTGCGACAGGGACAAGCATGCAAAAGGAATCCGAGGAATATATTGTCAATACTCAATCGGGGAAGTCTTTCCGTATGAGTAAGGGCGACTCAATTCGGATAATTGATATCGAAGGAAAGCAAGTTGCTGATTTCTGGGCGATTCGCAACGATCATCTTGATGAATTTTTTTCTCCAGGCGTCACTATAGACTGCAATGAATCACTTTACATCACGCAAGGTGCGTATTTGTACACCAATCTCTATCGTCCCATGTTTCTGATCGAAACTGATGATGTCGGCAGACATGATCTCCTTCACCCGTGTTGCCGTCCGGAAATGGCATTGCAATGTACACGTATTCTTAAATATGGTACCATAAATTACACTTCAGAGGACAGAGAGAGAATTAAAAATCAATCCTTTGTGATCTCAGTGCTCGGGTGTGGCGATACCCAATAAAAATGCATCGTCCAATTTAAGAAACAAGGACGGAGCCAAAAGCGAGGATGCTCGCAAATAAAATTTACAGATTGTGGGGTTTCAAATGGAAAAGAAATTTATTTTTACATGTTCTTTTATTTTGATTTTGGCATTTGTACAACCACTTGTGGCTGATTCGACTAAGGAGTTAAATGCCCAAAAGGCATCCGATGCCTGGCTGTCTATGGTAGACGAAGGCAAGTATGCAGAAAGCTGGCAGAATACGTCTTCATACTTTAAAAATGTCGTTGATGAAGACCAATGGGAAAAGGCGTTAAACTCCGTACGGCGGCCTCTTGGCGAAATCCTTTCAAGAAAAGCCATATCTCAAAATTATACCAAGACATTGCCTGGTGCACCTGACGGCGAATATGTTGTTATTCAATACAAATCATCTTTTAGAAATAAAGCATCCGCCATCGAAACGGTTACACCTTCTTTGGAAAAAGACGGTATTTGGCGCGTTTCCGGGTATTATATTAAATAACCGATTAGGGCTTCGCTTAAATTCGAATATTGGAATGTCCCAGATCCCGCCTTTTTATATAGTGGAGGAGAAATGTCTATGGCAGAAGCAAAGGATACGATTCTAGAGCATATCTTAAAAGCGTTTATATGGTCGATGGCAGGTATCAAAGCAGCCTGGAAAAATGAACAGGCGTTTCGGTGGGAGGCTGCCATCGTTATCCTGATGATGCCTGTGGGCTTATGGCTTGGAAGGACTGCGGGGGAAAGGGCTCTGCTGATCGCATGCTCGATGCTGATTCTCATTACTGAGCTGCTGAACTCTGCCGTAGAGGCGGTCGTGGACCGAATTGGGCTGGAACGGCACGAATTATCAAAACGGGCAAAGGATCTGGGCTCCGCAGCGGCATTAATCAGCATGATTACTGCCGCTGTTGTTTGGGGGTTGATCGCCTATGAGCGCATCCTGGGATGAGGCTTTCAATGCATGGCGATGGAGCCGAGCCAATGGTTGGAATTTTAAAGATGATGGAGGAACATCATGGATATTCAGACACTAACAACATTCTTTATGTGGTGTACAATCCTTGACGGTGCCCTGCTGGTCCTGTGGGCGACCATGTGCATACTGGCCCCGGATTTGGTCTACCGTATGCAAAGCAAATGGTTCCCTATCCCCCGAGAAACCTTCAATGTGGTCATCTACTCATTCCTCGGGCTGTTTAAAATGGTCTTTTTGGTCTTCAACCTCGTTCCTTACGTGGTTCTTCTGATCTTGTGAACCCTTAACTCCTTTGATAAGCCACCCCGCCTTGGCGGGATAAGAATTGAAAAGGTTCTACCGTTGCTGGGTGATTGCGGCTGATTGATCTATAGCGAAACAATGCTGGCGGCTTATCAAGGGAGTTAATCAAAAGAATTTTGGCCCATTTTTTACGACTCGCTCAGATATGCAAGCAGCGCAACTGCTTATCAACACAGGCAGATCAGATAAAAGCGTTCTCAGAATAATTTTATCAAAATTGTGATGGCACACGCTGTCAGAAGAAACGTAACATGAAGTCAAAATTCTTTTTATAAATCAGCGATCACCAGCGGAGCGGGCTCGGCTCCTTCCAGGGGTCTTCCTCATAACCCCAGCTCTACTGGTGGTCGCTGATTTAGGTAGTTCAGAACGGGTACGATGAAAAAATGAAGTCTTTTTCGGGGGCGTTTATAAAAAGTCGACTCATCTAATCTGCACCTATAAAAATCATGAAATCAAGAGGCCGCCATCTGCAACAACGACCGAGCCTGTCATATACGAGGCCAAATCTGAGCATAAGAAGGCAACCAATTGTGCTATTTCTTCTACTTTCCCCAGTCGCCTCAAAGGGATCGCTTTCAGATACTGGGACAGCTTGGTTTCATCGGAAGATATATGTGAAATTATGTCTGTCTCGATATAGCCGGGAGCAACCGCGTTTATCAGGATGTTGTGCCTTGCCCATTCAATGGCCATGGATTTAGTAAACATAACCACAGCTCCCTTGCTGGTATGATATGTCGAGCGAGAGGGCGCTGCTATGAAAGCGCCTACTGAGGCCATGTTTACGATTCGACCGTAATTATTACTGATAAAGTGCGGCCCCACCGTCTTGGTAAAATGAAACATGCTTTTAATGTTGGTGTCCATTACACGGTCGAATTCCGCTTCACTAGTTTCAAGCAGAGATTTAGGTAACAACACTCCGGCGTTATTTATCAAAAGGTGCACCCCGCCCAATTCGGCGATTGTTTTATCCACAACACCTTCAACCGAACTTGCCACAGCAGCATCTGCCGACACCGCGACCGCTTTTCGGTTTTGGGCCCTCACCAGTTCGGCCGTTTGGTTGATTTGCTCTTCTGTTCGGGCCGTTACACATATATCGGCCCCTGCTTTTGCCAGCGCAACGGCAACGGCCCGGCCGATTCCCCGGCCTGCACCGGTAACAATTGCCACCTTTCCTTCGAGATTGATCTCCAGAGACATCCATTCCCCCTTGTCAATCATTAAATAGCTCGGGTTGCATTTCTACAGTCACCCTGTCCGAATCAATCAACCGCGGGGCCAGTCCGTGAATTTTCGGCAATTCATAAGAGAAAAAAAAGCGGAACGCGTGAAATTTTCCATTGTAAAACTGGGTCTCCGATCTGGAAGGCTTCTTTTCCAGCCCCTTTTGAATTGACACCATTTGTTTGAGCCACTGCCAAGCAACCGCAATAATACTAAAAAACTCAAGATAAACCGTCGCGTCTGCAAGAAACACCTCCGGCCCCGCGCTCGATGCCAGTGATTTCATATGAGTCGTCACCGATTGGAGAAGTTCGCAGGCCTTCTCGAGCTTGCGGGTATAGGATGTAAGCTGGTCGATCCCACTGGCCTTTTCTATCGTATGTTGAATCTCTTCAAGGTACAGCCCATATGCGCGGCCATCTTGCATGATCACCTTACGACCCAACAGATCCATCCCCTGAATGCCGGTTGTACCTTCGTGAATCGGATGAATGCGGGCGTCCCGGTAATACTGCTCCAACGGAAAATCCTCGCAGTAGCCATATCCGCCCAGGCACTGCAATCCTTGGCTGACGGATAAAATTCCCATCTCCGAGGGGTAGCTTTTAACCACCGGTGTTAAAATATCGAGTAAAAGGGCATATTTTTCTTTTTCTCCTCCGGTTGAAACCCTCTCTAAGTCCGCATATTTGGCACTTTGAAGCAATAAAGCCAAGGCCCCTTCGACAACACTTCGTTGAAACAACAACATCCTTTTTACATCGGCATGTTCGATGATAGCGACCGCTGCCAAAGCGGGATCTTTCTGGGAAAGATTGCGACCCTGGGATCTCTGTTTCGCATCCATTTCTTCCAATATAGGCCACATGAGGTCTTTGGACAGCTTTACAGCGGCATCCAAGACCATGTCGAACATCTTGCGGTTGTACTCCTGATAGTAAGGATAATCGGTTAGTGATTCTAAATCAAAGACTTCGTAGAGCAGAAATCTAAGGTTACGCTCGCTTATAAATTTGGTAGTCGCCATGCTTCATTAGTTTCCTTAAATTTTTCAGCATTTAACGGTTGTCCACTGATCGTTTTCATCAATTAAGCGGCATTGATCAGTCCAGTCACATACATTGCCAATTTTTTTCGGGCTTTCGAAAATGGCGCATTTAAGGAGACACTCGCTTTTGCTCTCATCTACTTCAATGCCGGCGACATAAGTTGTCTCGAAATTTAGCTTCTCGATGATTTGATCCAGAATCATATTGATGATCGGGCAATTGTAGATTTTGATGCCTCTTTGCCTGAGCGTCGTCTCCTTTGCGACGTGGATACAACCGTTAACTTTGACATAGAGTAAAATATCCTGACCGCCGATGGAATAAGATATTTCTTTGGCCAGGCCGGCGGTGGTGATTTCCCGAATGCAGTTTTCAATAATTTCGGTGGGGGTTGAGCCCTGAATATCTTTTGATTGAATAAAATCGATGCCGATAAATTCCGTCTTCCAGCAGGCACAGTCCGACAGCTCGTGGTAAAAAAGCTCCTCCAGTCTGGCCATCATATCATTGAAGTACGCCGTTCTGTCCATTTAGGGTCTCTCCTTATTGCCAAATTTTTCCCAGTAAACCAGATCTTCCATCGGCAGCTTGGGCCGGGGATGTTTGCGCTCTTCGGCCGGAAAACCCACGGCGACATAGCAAATGACTTTGTACTCGTTCATTCCCGTCGGAATGCCCAGAATTTTTTTAAATTTTATAGCGTCCCGGGAAGTTGCCACCGGTCCGTGCACCCAGCAGGCGCCCAAGCCCAGAGAGTGAGCCTCCAGGAGCATGTTTTCGGTGGCGGCCGACAGATCATAGGGGACATCCACGGACCCGACCTGCAAGTCACCGATGACGGCGATGACAACCGGTGCGTGCTTGGCAAACTCGGAGACTTTCCCGGAGTACATGAACTCCAGGACCCGAGCACGTTTATCGGGGTCCTTAATTTTCTCAAACCGTTTCTGCATCTCACCCATGCAGTACCAGGCGGTCATGCGGGATCCGCTGCCGACCTTTGCAAGTTCTCCGATTTTATTTTTGGTTTCCGAATCGGTAATGACAATAAATCGCCAGGGCTGATAGTTTTCGCCGGTGGGTGCCCACCTGGCCGCCTCGAGAATTTTATCGATCATCTCGTCGGGGACCGGGTCGGGTTTGTAACGGCGGATGCTTTTTCTGCTGATTAAGACGTCTAGGATGTCTTGCATCGTGGATCTCCTATTTTGCCGAGTTATTAGAGAGAATTGAAAATAGTAAAACGATCCCTTAGGTTAAATTTTTAAAACTTTTCGTGCGGCTTCACCTAAAATGATATTGATCTCCTCGTCGCTGAATTCCAGGTTCGTTTCGCGTTCCTTGAATGCCTGGACCCATTCTTTCAACGGACACATCAAATTGGGATAGGGTGCATCCGTCGCAAACAGGATTTTTTCGGGACCGGCAATGTCGATGATATCCCGCAGCCATTGATAAAAGCGCTTTTTCGGCAGTTTTTTATAGGGTTTCTGCCAGAGGGACAGATCAACATACACATTCTTTAGCCAGGCCGCCGCTTGGATGGCTTCCTGCCACCAGCCCACATCGCCGCAATGGGCAAAGATGAAATCAACTTCCGGATAACGAGCGGCGGCTGATGTCGCATGGACGGGGCGCGAATTTTCCCAACGCAGCGCAACCGACGGGGCGCCGCCGGTATGGATTAAAACCGGAATTTCCCATTCGGCAGCTTTCTCGTAGACCCAATTACAGACCGGATCGTCAGGCATATAGCCAACCCCGGCATGCAGTTTGAATCCTTTCATGCCCCATTCGCTGTAAGCCTGCTCGCAGTGTTTCAAAGCCCCCTTGCGGCGCGGGTCAATGGCCATAAACGCAATTAAGCGGTCTTCGTGGCGTTTGGCAGCATCCGCATAAAGCTTGTTCTGATCAAAGATATGGATGGGAGGCTCGCCGAAAAGGAGTCCGTAATCCACGCCGAAGATAATGGTTTTATCCACCCCGGCGGCGTCCATTTCCTCGATGATATTGTCGGCCTGCGGATCTATGAGGGGTCTGACGACGTCCTGGGTGAATTCGCGATCGCTGATTTCAACATTATGGGTTTTACGGTACATCATCGCGAAACTTTTCTGGGCCCCTCGAATGTAATCGCCCTGAACCGTCCCGGCGGCCACCAGATGTCGGTGTACATCGATAATCATATGTTTTTCTCCTTACGATTTAGTATATATTAGACATAGAACATATTTAACCGCAGAGCACGCAGAGTCTGCAGAGTTATAATCCGCAAAAGCGGATGAAAAAGATATAAAATTTTAGGTGAGCGTTTTCATTTATCTGGCGCAGCCGGCCTACTATTTGTTTAAGTTTCTCTCAGCGTTCTCCGCGAGCTCTGCGCTGAACGAAATCTATTTACTTCAAAGCCCAGACGATTGTGCCCTCTCAGTTATTCAGATTCTCCCGGATGTAGCTTACAATCTCGGTCGATGGGGTTCCCGGTAAGAACACTTCCCGCACGCCCATTTTCTTAAGTTCCGGGATTTGATGTTTTAAAATTATGCCGCCGGCAATTACCATTTTGTTTTCCAAACCCTTTTCTCTGAGTTTCTGCATAACTTTTGGAACCAGAACCATGTGGTCACCGGACAGAAAACTTAGACCCACAACATCGACGTCTTCCTGTACCGCGGCCGTGGCAATATCCTCAACTGTTTGCCGAATACCGGTGTAGATGACCTCCATTCCGGCATCCATCAGGGCTCGTGCCACAATTTTAGCCCCGCGATCATGGCCGTCCAGGCCGGCCTTGGCGATCAAGACTCGTATTTTTGGGTTTGCCATATTATTCTACCTTTGGTTACTACGATTTCTTTCAAAACTGTCGTTTGGAGCAATTTTGGATTGTGGATTTTGGATTGCGGATTGGTTGTATCGCTTCGCTCTATCTGTTTTTATTAAATTGACAGAATACCTTAAATCCAAAATCTAAAATCCCAAATCCCAAATCTTTGAGGAATAAAAGTGGGATCGATTGTCAAAAGAAACATTGCGATAGAACGCGTGATTTTCACCAGCCCAGGTTTTTTCCAATTACGCCACCACTCCAATACGCCGTCACGCAGGGTTATACCTGGATTTTGCACGAGTCGGAGGCTTTCATAGGCAAGATGCACACCTTAATTCATAGGATTAGACGTGTAGTCCCGCTATTCGGGGGCGTCTAAGGGTTAAGTCGTAGTGTTTTACTTCGAACCCTTAGCAACGCAGCATATGAAAGCCTCCGGCTCGCCCGAAGGGTGAAAATTTATGAAATAAAATCGGTTGTCATCTTTTTTACCTGTTGATTATTTTTCTTTACTTCCCAAATTATCACAACCTCTTGTTGTTAAATATTATTCAAACTTCTCATTAATTTTCATGCAAGATTCAGGTTATACATATGTCGAGGCCTGAAATTCACCCCATTTTTCCCGCATGACACCGCAGATCTCACCGATGGTGGCATAGTTTTTAACGGCTTCGATTATATGGGGCATAAGATTTTCGTTTTTATCAATGGCCTGTCCAAGGCCGGCCAATTGTTTTTGCACATCCTCAGCATTTCTGCTGGCTCTGATCCCGGCAACCTTTTGCTTTTGGGTGCCTTCAACACTTGCATCGATTTCGAAGATTTCCTGATCTTCCAAACCGTCTTCAGAAGGCGTACCGTATTTATTCAATCCGACAATGACGCGCTCTCCGCTCTCCACGCGTTTTTGAAATTTTACACTTGAATCCTGAATTTCTTTAAAAACAAATCCATTTTCAATGGCGCCAAGCATTCCGCCCATGGCATCTATTTTTTGCAAATATACTGCCGCCTGCCGTTCGATTTCATTCGTGAGGGATTCCAGGAAATAGGAACCCGCCAGCGGGTCGATGGTGTTGCCGAGTCCGCATTCATGCGCCAGGATCTGTTGGGTTCTGAGTGCGATTCGGGCGGAATCCTCGGATGGCAGCGCGTAACCCTCATCCCAGCAGGCCGTGTGAATGGCCTGATTGCCGCCTAAGATTCCCATTAAAGCGTGCATTGCGACTCTAACAATATTGTTGATGGGCTGCTGTGGTACTAAGGTGGAGCCGCAGGATCCGGTAAAAATCCGGAACAAATGACTTTTGGGATTTTCGGTTTGAAAACGTTCCTGCATGATTTTTGCGTATAATCTGCGGGCAGCTCGGTATTTGGCTACTTCTTCGAAGAAATCCATGTAGCATCCCAAACTGTAGGACAAACGCGGTGCAAAAAAATCCACATCTAGGCCCCTTTTCTGGGCCTTCTCAATATAAGTAATGGCATCTGCCAACGTGAAGGCAAGCTCCTGGATGGCGTTGGCACCGGCTTCTCTGAAATGGTAGCCGGTTATGTTGAGGGTGTTCCATTTGGGAACCTGATTTGCGCAATATTCCACGATATCCAAAACCAGTTTAATGCTGGGTTCCGGGGGGAAGATATAGGTGCCCCGGGCGATAAACTCTTTCAAAATATCGTTCTGGGTAGTGCCCATGAGTTTTTCAGGCGGAATGCCTTGTTTTTCGCCGACGGCAATGTACATGGCCAGCAGAATTGTGGCCGGCGCATTGATGGTCATGGATGTCGAGACACTATCAAGGGGTATATTTTGAAATATAATCTCCATATCGGCCAGGGAATCCACGGCGACCCCCACGCGGCCGACAGCCCCTTCGGCCAGGGAATCATCCGAATCGTAGCCTAATTGGGTCGGCAGATCAAAAGCGATGGATAAACCTTTCATGCCTTGATCCAAAAGATAGCGGAAGCGCTGGTTGGTATCTTCGGCGGTACCGAAACCGGCATAATTGCGCATGGTCCAGAGACGTCCGCGATACATGCTGGGATAAACGCCGCGGGTGTAAGGGTACTGGCCGGGGAATCCCAAGGCCTCGTTGTAGTCCCATTCCGGCAGATCAAGGGGGGTGTACAACCGGTTAACCGGGATTCCACTTTCGGTTGTGAATTTTTCCTGTCTTTCGGGAGATCTGTCTAAAACTTTTTTAAGTGACACGTCCTCCCACTGCTTCAGACTGTCTTCAATTTTTTTCATAATTAGATCTTATTGTTTAATGAATTACAGAATAAGGCCAAATCAAATCGCGGCTGGAAGCCGCTCCCACAACCCTTAATTACCCCATTGAGTTTAAACTTGTGTGGTTTCAGCACTATCAAATT
>Ga0316193_10000463_pt1 | contig 25252 bp, 20 predicted proteins | sample MerIslsedime2_MG_FD_207735 | JGI IMG/M metagenome (GOLD analysis project Ga0316193, IMG submission 207735) | Coastal sediment microbial communities from Maine, United States - Merrow Island sediment 2 | ecosystem: Environmental > Aquatic > Marine > Coastal > Sediment | place: USA: Maine... | reverse complement strand
TGCGAGAAGCTGGCCGGAGAGCTGCCGGTTGAGAAATTCCAGCCCGCGACCAATGGAGTGGACCTCGCGTAGGCGGGGAAGATCGCGGCTGAAGGGACCGAAGTCGATCTCTACCGGCCATCCGTCAATGTGCCCATCGGTCTCGATCAACGACTCCTTGAACGCCTGGTACCTGGCGACGGTTATCCACTCGAGCTGGAGTGTCTCTGCGTGGATCCTGAAGAACGTCCATCGCCCGACATCCTGGCGGACGGCCAGGTAGACCCAGGGAACCTGGATTGCCGCCTCCTGGGTGAGCTCGATAGCTTCGCCAAGGACGCTGCCTGCGAGCACCCGACCATGATTGGTGGAACAGAACTCGATAAACCCGTCAATGAGATCCGACCGCAGCAGAAACGGCTGGTTCCGCCTGAAGTAGGTGTGGAAGAGCATGTACACCGGTGCCCGGTGGGACTCGATGAACTCTTGAACGGTCGCTGTGTTGATCGCCATGGTGTCCTTTTTGCACGAGCTCGCGGCACATGATCAATTGTAAATATATCAATACATGGAGTGAAGGCTTGCCAAAGCGTGGCCCCCGGGTAAACCACGTACCTGGCCCGAATCAACTGGCGCAGTTCTCGATCGATCTGGGCGCGAGATCTCGCATTAGTCCCCTTTGACGTATTTTCCGTACCAGGCAATCCAGCGCGTGTAGATGTCTTTTTCGTAGCTCGGGCGTTTGACACCGTGATGCTCGTCCGGGTAGACCACCAGCAGCGTCTCCCGACCCAGGCGGCGCATGGCCTGGTACATCTGCTCCGAGTTCTGGATCGGCACGTTCCAGTCCTTCTCGCCGCCCATCCACAGAGTCGGGGTCGTGATCTTCTCGACCTTGTTAAAGGCCGACACCTTCTCCCAGATCTCCCGCGTCTCCCACGGCAGGCCGAACTCCTTCTCGTACCAGTGTTGGTACATGTCGTGACCGTAGTTGGCCACCCAGAGGGCGCCGCTGGCGCCTGAGATCGCGGCCTTGAATCGTCCGGTGGTCGTGATCACGTAGTTGGTCATGATCCCGCCGTAGGACCATCCGCCGACGCCCAGGCGGTCGGCATCCGACCAGCCCAACTCGATCGAGCGGTCTAACGTCGCCAGAACGTCCTGCAGGTCGAGGTTGCCCCAGTCGGCCCAGATGGCGACGCAGAAATCCTGGCCGAATCCGGTCGAGCCCCGAGGGTTGGGCAGCACGACCACGTAACCGTTGGCGGCAAAGAGGTGAGCCTCGAAGTCCCACCCCCAGTCATGCTGGGCCATGGGGCCGCCGTGGGGCCACAGGATCGTGGGATAGCGCTGCCCCTGTGCGAAGCCCGTGGGTTTGTATACGAGTGCCTCGATCTCGGTGCCGTCCGCGCTGGTGGCGCGAATCTTTTCCACCGCCGGGAGGAGCAGGCCGTCAAGCGCCTGGTCGTTGACGTGGGTCAGCCGGCGTGCGGTTCCGGCTGGCGATCCAGGTTTGGCGGGGTCGAGGGCAAAGATCTCGGCCGGGAAGCGGGTTGTGCTGATCAGGGCGACCACCGTACCGTCGGCCGCGACAGCGCTGTCCTCGACGCGTTGCCGGCCGCTCATTGGACGACTGACAGGTCCCCCCGCCGTGGACGCCGCGGCGAGGGCGACCTCGGAGGAGTCCTCGACCCGGAAGTAGACCACAGAGCCGTCAGGCGAAAATCGCGGGTCGTGGACCAGGCGATCGAGTTCTCCGGTGAGGATGATGGGGCGCGGGTCGTCGAGGCTGATGACGGCCACTTCGGTCTGTGCAAAATCGACGATCTCCGGCCGGGTGATGGTGATGTATGCCAACCGCCGGCCGTCAGGGTGCCACACCGGGTCGCGGTCCGATCCCGGGTTGGTAGTGACCCGGGTAAGGGACTCCTTGGGATCGGGGCTGTCGGGATCTACCACCCAGAGGTCGGTGTTGTAGTTCGCGTCTGGATCTTCGGTCCGGTTGCTGACAAAGGCGATGGATCGTCCGTCGGGCGACCACACGGGGGTGGCGTCCTCATAATCGCCAAAGGTGATCTGCCGCAGTTCTTTGTTTTTCAGGGTGAGAATGTAGAGGTGTTCCCGTCGGCGATCGAGGTAGCCGTCGTCGTCGTTCTTGATCTGCAGACGGTCGATGACCCAGGGCTTTGGCACCTTTTCTTCGTCACTCTTTTCTTTCTCTGTGGAATCGGGATCGTCCGGGTCGGGATCCTCGATGACCAGCACGAGCCGGGTGCCGTCGGGCGACCACTCGAATGCCTCGACACCCTGTTTGACGTCGGCGACCTGGCGCGCCTCTCCGCCTCGGCGGTCAAGGACGAAGACCTGGTTTTTCTCCTTTTTTCGGTCGGATAAAAAAGACAGGTACATGCCGTCAGGGCTCCAGCGGGGGTTGCTGGCCGAGCTGCCCCCGGCGGTCATGACCACCGCGTCGCCGCCGGCGACGGGCACCATCCACACCCCTGTCTCGGACTCGTCCTTCTTCAGATCGATGGTCTCGAGCGTGAAGGCGACCCAAAGGCTGTCGGGGCTGACCCTCGGTTCTTCCACCCTGCGGAGGGCAAATCGATCGTCGATCTGCAGGGTGCGTGGTCGACCGTTTTCCTCTTTCGCGTTCTCCTGCGCCGCAACGCCACAAACTCCGGCCAACGGGATTAAAAGTGCCGACAACATTGCGTGGGTCGTTCTCATGAAAGCCCCTCCCTGAGTCCTTTCCGCGAGCCGTTCATTATTCGCATGGGTCACGCTAACACCGAATGCCATCAAAAACTGTCGTCCTGAGCGGATCTTTATGTTGATTTCACTTGCGAAAATCGGCGGCTGATCGACAGAGCCGGAACAGATGCTTTCGCCTAGCGGTTGCACTCAGTCAGAGCTTCATCACAAAGGAGTCAACAATGGCAGATACCGTCTTCAAGAAGATCACCGTTACTGGATGCTCGACCGACAGCTACGAACGAGCAATCGAAGCTGCGGTCGAGAAAGCCTCTGAGAGCCTGCGCGGTCTCGCATGGTTCGAGGTCACGGAGTTTCGCGGAGGCATTCGCGACGGTTCCCTCGAATTTCAGGCGACCATCGAGGTTGCGTTCAAGATTGATTGACTCCCGCGTCCGAGTCCGTGCCCGAAAAACTCGGCAGACGACCGGGGTATTTTTTAGTCCGGACGCGGACGCGGGCGCGGAGGCGGACTCGAGGCCGGGAAGCAATTGGTCTAGGCACTACTTGCAACCCATTCCAGATCAAGGTAATATCCGCCGCGCGTGGGGCCGTAGCTCAGTTGGGAGAGCGCAGCGTTCGCAATGCTGAGGTCGTGGGTTCGATCCCCATCGGCTCCACCAACATCTTCGAATTCGCCGCCCAGTCGGGCGGCTTTCTTCGTCTTTGGCTCCGCACCCCGGGGATCTCACCCGGGGTTGCTCGCGCGCAGGGCGCGCGGCGTCTCGTCGAAGCCAGCCGGTGACCGGACGCCGCCTCCAACCATCCGCCCCGCGGCGCCGGTCACGGACGGCTGCCTCTCGCCGAGGTCGATCCCCATCGGCTCCACCAGACACTCCAATTCGCCGCCCCCCGGGCGGCTTTTTTCGCGTCTGGTTCCGTAACTCGGGATCTCACCTTCAGTTACTCGCGGCCCGGCGCCGCGGTGCCCCGCCAAGATGAGCGGGTGGCCCTGCGCCAACCACCCACCCTCTTCGACCCCCTTTGGCTTGCGCCACAGCCGCTCCCTTTGGCGTGGTCGATCCCCATCGGCTCCACCAAAGACATCGAATTCGCCGCCCATTCGGGCGGCTTTTCTCGTCTTTGTCTCCGCCCCCGAGGATCAGGCGTCACTTCTTCTTTTTCTTTTTCTCGTTACCGTCGCCCTCGGGCTTGCCATTGATGCCAGACCAGAGCTGCCACGCGGAATCGAGCGGATCGCCGCCGTACCACACGGCGCGGGTGAAGCTTTCGACCCAGGGATCGAAACCCGGCACAATGCGGAGGTTGTCTTCCATGGCGAGGGTGGCGGGGTCGTTGGCGAGTTTTTCGAGGGCTGTGGCCGCTCGGCGCAGACGCCAGCCCCACGAGGACTCCTCGTGGCACTGGTCGAGGCGCCTCGCCCACAGGCGAAGGACGGCGGCTGTGCGCACCGCGTTGGGCTCCTGGCCGTGCGGGACCATGCATGGGACGAAGGGGTCCATCCCGACCTCGTGCATGGTGACGCCGGCGCGCCGCTCGAGGGCGTGGAGACCGCGACTGACGTCGGCGTGGAAGAGGGCGTTTTCGAGCTCGTCTTCGACGCCGGTCCCTTCGCAACCATCGAGGATGCGGTGGCGGTCCTTCGGGGTCAGGAGCAGCGGCGCAGTGACCGCAAACCGTGCACCCGCGGCTTTGAGCTGCGTGAGGCGCCGCTCCACTTCGGGCCCGGAACCGGGAAAAGGGAAAAGACCGAGCACCGCACCCCAGACGCTTTGGCTCCAGGCTTCCGGAAGCTGAAGGCCGTCGCTCAAAGGGAAGGGGAGGATCGGCAGCAAAATCGTGACCCTCGGGTTTTCGTCGAAGGCGTCGAGACCGAGGTCCGAGGGCGTCAACTCGGGATCGTCGAGGACCACCAGCGCGTAACTCCCGCGTTCGAGCAGGCGGTGAAAAATCTCCTGGCGCTCCGCCGCGACCCGGGCGAAGACCATCGCTCTCACCGGTTCGCGCGGTACGGACCCTTCGGCCGGCAGGATTCTAACCGGGGCGTCCTCCCACACAACCCCGAGCTTGATGGGGTCGAGGCTCACCTTCTGGCCCGGCATGTAGCCTGGACGGAGGACGTGGGTCACCGGGAAGAGATCAGGGTAGGCGGGCTCGATCCTACGCATCGCCACCGCCGAAAACTTTTTCAAGAGCCGAAGGCCCGCCACCATCCAGACGCTGCGCCACGTATTTTGCGAGAACGTCGGTTTCGAGATGAAGATGAGCTCCCGAACGCAGAGAACCGAGAGTGGTGGCCTCGAGGGTTGCCGGGATGAGGGCAACCTCGAACCAGTCCGCGCCGAGACCAGCTACAGTGAGTGAGACGCCGTCGAGGGCAACGCTCCCCTTGAGGGCTACTTCTTGTTTCTGCCCCGCCGGCAGCGACAACCGCCATGTCTGGAACCCGCCCTCCGGCCGCAAGGAGAGAAGCTGGACCGTCGTATCGACGTGACCCTGGACGATGTGGCCGCCGAACCGGTCGCCGAGCTTCATCGCCCGCTCGAGGTTGACCTCGTGGCCGTTGCCGAGCTTGCCGAGCAACGTTCGTTGGAGGGTTTCCGGCGAGAGATCGGCGGCAAAACCGGTCGCGGACGGCTCGACAGCCGTCAAACAGGCACCGTTGACGGCGATGCTGTCGCCTGGCCCTGGCGGGTCACTATCAGGCCACTGCGCGGATACCGCGAGGCGGGCGCCGCCGCCCGAACGCCTGAGGGCATCCACGGTGCCGATGGTCTCAATCAGCCCCGTGAACATCGGCCTCCTCCGGCCGCACCGCCCGGATCTCCAGATCCTCGCCGTGCCGGTCAATATCCTCGAAAACCAACCGCTGTGCGGCCTCCAGAGTCGCGATGCCCCGACCACCTATCGCTGGCGGTCCCTCTCCACCGATGATGAATGGCGCGATAAAGAGCGATACCTCGTCAACCATCTCGGCGTCGTTGAATGATCCGTGGACGGTTGGCCCTCCCTCAACCAGGAGCGCAGCCACCTCGCGGCGGGCGAGGTGGTCGAGAGCTGCCCCGATATCCACCCGGCCGTTGTCGCCGGCTCTCAACTCGACCAACTCCACTCCGGCCTCGCGAAGACGCCGACGGTCCTCAACCGGCGCCTCGCCGGTGTGGTAGATGAGGGTCGATTCGGGTTGGCTCTGAACAATGACAGCGCTCGTCGGTGTGCGGAGCTTAGAGTCGAGAACGATCCGCCGCCAACCCGATACCGGGTTGAGTCCGAGCCGTCGGGTCAACCGAGGGTCGTCGGCGAGGATCGTCTCGACCCCGACCAGAATGGCGTCGTGCTCCTCCCGGAGCTCGAGGCTCCGTTCCCGCGCTCCCTCACCGGTGATCCACTTCGAGTGGCCCTCGCGAGTGGCGACCCGGCCGTCGAGCGACACGGCGGCCTTCAGGGTCACCCACGGACGGTGGTAACGGACCCAGTGCAGCCAGCGCCGGTTGAGCGTCCTCGATCGCTCGGCGCCGGGACCTTCGTGGACCTCGATCCCTTCGGCGCGGAGGAGGTCGCATCCTCCGCCGGCCTGGCTCGTCGGTTCGGAGAGAGCAACCACCACCCTTCGCAGGCCAGCCGCGAGGATGGCGTCGGCGCACGGCGGGGTTTTTCCGTGGTGCGCGCAGGGCTCGAGAGTAACGTAGAGGGTTCCTCCGCGCGCCCGTGGTCCAGCGTCGGCCAGGGCCACGATCTCAGCGTGGGGTCCGCCATAGGCTGCGTGATAGCCCTCGCCGGCGAGATTCCCCTGCGCATCGACGATGACCGCTCCGACCATCGGGTTCGGAGAGGCGCCGCAACGTCCGAGGGCGGCGAGCTCGAGGGCGCGGTCCATCCATCGTTGGTCTATATCGTCGGACTCTGAATGGAGGTTGCGGTGGCTGGGTCCGACCCGTGAAGAGCTCGTTGGTCTGCCGTCATTGTGATGTGGTACGCCCGGTCCAGACCGCCTCATTCTGTCCGCCCGTCACACCGAATCGTCGGGAGCATCTCCCGAGTCGATTTCGAGCAGAGAGTCCACAAAGTCCTCCGCCTCGAAGGGCAGCAGATCGTCCACGTCTTCGCCGACACCCACCCATCGTACAGGGAGCTTGAGCGAATCGGCAATGGCGAGAATCACGCCCCCCTTGGCCGTACCATCGAGCTTGGTAAGTACGACTCCGGTGACCCCGGCGACGGCGCCGAATTGATGTGCCTGTTGGATGCCGTTGGAGCCGGTCGTGGCGTCAAGCACCAGCAGCACCTCGTGAGGGGCACCGGGCACTTCGCGGGCCGCGACCTTTTTCACCTTCTCCAATTCCTTCATCAAATTGGTGCGGGTGTGAAGGCGGCCGGCGGTGTCAACCAGTACCTCGTCGATATCCTTGGATCGGGCCGAAGCGATGGCGTCGAAGACAACCGCTGCCGGGTCCGCTCCTTCTTGCTGGTGGACCACCGGCGCGCCGACCCGTTCGGCCCAGATCATGAGCTGTTCCACTGCCGCGGCTCTGAAGGTGTCGGCGGCCGCGAGGATCACTCTCGAGCCGGCCTCCTGTTTGCGATGCGCGAGCTTGGCGGCGGTCGTCGTCTTGCCGGTGCCGTTGACCCCGACCAGGAGGGTGACACGCGGTTTCTCCCTTGCGCCTTCAGCAGGTTGATCATCCTCGGCCTCCCGCAAGAGAGAGAGCAGCTGCTCACGAATAGCCGGCCGCAACTCCTCGGACGTGGTGATGCGGCCGGCGCTGATTTCTTCGCGGAGCGCGTCCACCAGGCGAAGAGAGAGCTCGACGCCGGCGTCAGAGGCAATCAACGCCTCCTCGAGGCGATCGAGGTTGGCGGGCGCTACCGGGCCCTCTCGGCGGAAGGTCTCACCCGCCTTCTCCAGGAACTCGGTGTGGGTCATCAAGAGACCGCGTTTGAGCTTTCCGAGCAGAGACCGAGCCATCACACCCCCACGCCCGGTGCGGACCCCGGGCTTTGCTGTCGCGATCGGATTCTACTGTTGCTTGATGTCAGCGCCGGCGTCAGAAGATTTCTTTGGCGATCACCTCGGCCGCGCGGCGCAGTCGGTGCAGGGCGTGTGCCCTCGAGCCGCTCCGATCCACGACGAGCACCACATAGTAGCCGTCGGGCAGGGCCTGCGTCAACGTGACGAGTCGGCTCCCCTCGATCACGACGCTATCAATCGGCCCGGCGTTGACGCCGGTCGTCAGCTGCTCGAGGCGGCGCATGAAAATGCTGTGGTATGCCCCCTCAACCTTGAGGTCAAAAGGATCGTTGTGGCGGGTGACCCACTCCACCGCCTCCCCCTCGGGGTCGACGAAGATTGCCCCAACCGCCTGGGGTACGTCGACCAGGAGATTCGTCAGGAGGTAGTTGAACGGCATTCAACTCAATCCGCGGACTAGCTCCCGCCAAGAAGGGTCCTGGCCGAGGCCGCGGACTCGGAACTCGGTTCATCCGCAATGACGTGTTCGAGGTATGGGCGTGCCTCTTCATCACGCCCCATGAGGACCAGCACTTTGCCAAGCTCGAAGGAAACTTCGATGGCTTCCGGGAAGTTGAGCTTGGCCTCCTCGAGCAGCACTTTGGATCGCTCGAGCTCTCCCTGTCTTTGGGCGAGTGCGGCAAGCTGCATGTAGCCGCCGAGGACCGGGTCTGGAAGGGCGATCGAACGGCGGAAGCTTTCTTCGGCGGTCCCCGGCTGACCGCGCTCCAGGTAGGTCAGTCCGAGGTTGTAGTTGACTTGTTTGGCGTGGGGGTAGGTGGAGTCACCGAGGACCGCCACGAAGTCGACCTCCGCGAGGTGGTATTGGCCCATCGCCAGGTAGGTGGCGCCGCGGTTGTTTCGAGCGTCCGTGAAGAGTGGAACCAGTTGCAGAGCGCGATCAAATTGGGCCAACGCCTGATCGAGCTCAGCTTTGCGCAGATGGCAGAGCCCGATCATGTTGTGGTTGGTGGCATTCCCTGGAGCGACCCGGTCGGCCTCGTTGAAACGCGCGAGTGCGGCGTCGAAGCGTCCCTGCTGCATGAGCACGACGCCCTGTCGCATCAGCGTCAGTGAGTAGAGGGGATCGGTGACCGGCGTCGGTTGTTTCTTGGATTTCTTCTTCTTCGGGGCGGCGGGTGGTTGTTCAGCGCCGGCGCTCGAGCACGCAAAGACCCCGGCCAGAGCGAGCGATATGCAGATAGTGGCTGCGATCAGGCGTTTCATGAAACCTCCGTCGACGCCGTTTCTTCGACGCCGCGTGTTGGCGGGCTGATATCGCCGGCTTCGACCGCGGCCATGAACGCCTCAACAACCACGGGGTCGAATCGCGATTCCGACATCGACCGCATCTTGGCAAGCACGTATTCCAGGGTCATGGCCTGCTGGTAGGGGCGAGTGGTTGTCATGGCGTCAAAGGTGTCTGCAACGCCGATGATGCGGGCTACCATCGGAATCTGTTCGGCCTCGAGACCGTCCGGGTATCCGGTGCCGTCCCATGTCTCGTGGTGGTTGCGGATGCCCGGGATAATGTCTTTGAGCATCCGAATAGGACTCATGATCTGAGCGCCGATCGAGGGGTGCTGGCGCATGACCTCGAACTCTTCGTCCGACAATCCGCCGGGTTTGTTGAGGATGCTCTCCCGCACCCCGAGCTTGCCGACGTCGTGGAGAATGGCGGCGATATGGACTCTGAAGACCTCTTCCTGATTGAGTCCGAGGTGGCGGGAAATGGCCATCGAGTAGGAGCTCACACGCTCCGAATGGCCGCGCGTGTAGGGGTCCTTGGCGTCGATCGCTGCTGCCAGTGTGCGGATGGTCTCGAGGAAGAGCTCCTGGTTCTGGCGCAGCGCCTGTTTGAGTTTGCGGACCAGCGCCTCGATGTTGGAGGCCATGTCGTTGAAGTTGCTGCCGAGGAGGGCAATCTCGTCCTGGCCGCGAACCGTAGCTCGAACCGCGAGATTGCCCTCGGCGATCTGGGAGGTAGTGGAGGCAAGGTTCTGCAGCGGCGAGATGAGGCGACGGCTGAGGGTGAACCCGATGCCGAGCGAAATCAAGGCGGCGACGGCGGTGAACCCGAAAGTCCGTGTCTGCATGACCCGCACCGGCGCGTATGCCGCCGACGTTGGCCGCTCCATGAGTACGCCCCAGTTGAACACCCGGACCGGCGCCATTGACCCGAGGACTTCTCCGGCTTCTGTATCGACGGGGTGGTCATAGGCGAGGGTGATTCGCTGCGGACTGTAAAGAAAATTCCTGACCAACGGCGAGGCGGAGAGGTTCATTCCTCGAAGACTCGGGATCGACGAAAGCACCGCGTCTCCGTCTCCGTTGACCACGCTCACCAGGTAGCCGGTATAGGTGTTCTCACCCAGCTTGTTCTGCAACGACCCGAGATCGAGGACTCCGTTGAGCGAGCCCCACACCTCGCTGCCGCGAGATCGCAGAGGGTAGGAGAGGAGCGCCTTTGGAGCTTCGCCCTGCGGGACCTCGAGGATAATCTCCTCGACCTGGTAACCGTCCAGTACCTTTTCGTGGGCCTCCTGCATGGCTTCGGTCAGGATGTCGCCGGTCTCTTGCTTGAGTTGCCGAGATCGAACGAAGGCCCCGGTTCCGTTCCGAGGAATGATCTGGAGGTAAATGAACGCGCGGCCGGGTTCGCTGCCGATTCCCTGGAGGAGTGACTCGAAGCTATCGACGTTGATCCGATCGGCCGAGGCGAGGGCCCGTGCAGTGCTGGCAAGCAACGTTTGGTGACCGGAGATAAAGAGAGACGTCTCGTTGGCAAGGCTCACCGCCTGCCGCGTCAGGTACTGCTTTTCAGCAGTTTCGAGGGTCTCGCGGTTGTAGGATGACAGGAGCAACCCCACCAACACCATCGGGACCACAGTGACGAGAACCAGGGTGGCGGCGATGGGGTAGGTCAGGCTCGATCGGAGACGCGCTATTAAGCCCATAAAACCCTGATGAATATATCATGACGGGGTCGTGAGTAGCGCGAACAGAAACGGTATGCTATTCGATTCATTACGTTTGGAGACACGATGAGCCTTGATCGCAAAACCGCCGCCAGGGTTCTCCGGGAGGCGTCCGACCTCCTCGAGGTCCAGGGCGAGAACGTTCACCGGGTGCGGGCGCTCGCCAACGCATCGAGGATCGTAGAACGGATCGAGGGCGATCTCGAAGCGCTGGTTGAAAGTGGCGAGATTCTCAAGATCAAAGGGGTGGGGAAGGGGACGGCCGCGATCCTCGGGCAGCTCGCCGCCGGAGAGCGTCCCGAGATTCTCGTCGAGGCGGAGCAGGTGGTTCCAGTAGGAGTCCGGGAGATGCTCGGGATCCCGGGGCTCGGGCCCAAGAAGGTGCGCTCTCTCTGGCGCGACCTCGGGCTGGCGACAATCGGTGAGCTGGAATACGCCTGCCGGGAAAACCGACTGGTGGAGCTTTCCGGGTTTGGCGCCAAAACTCAGAAAAAGCTTATCGACTCGATCCGCTTTGCGCGTGCAGCGGGCGAACGACGGCTGGTGAGTGAGGCCTGGTCCGAAGCGACGCGGATCGCGTCCGCGTTGAAAGAGGTAGGCGCAATCCAAAATGTCGAGCTGGCCGGCGAAGTTCGCCGTTTTCTGGAGACAGTGGGATCGGTGGATCTCGTGGTGACTGCTGGCGAGGAATCGGTTGTGGCAACCGGGCTTGCCGACCTTCTGAACCAGGTCCAGCAGATCGCCCCGGGTCAATTCAGCGGTGTAACCGAGGACGGGTTTGCGGTTCGAGTAAAGGTCGTGCCGCCAGCCGAGGCGGCGGCCGCTATCGTGTGGTCGACCGGTTCCGAAGATCATCTTCATGCTCTTTCGGAGCGCGCCGCATCAGCAGGGCTGCGGTTGGACGAGAGTGGTCTGTGGCGTGGCGATGCGCGAGTCGAGTGCGCCGACGAGCACGCGGTATATGAGGCCCTCGGCTGTCAATGGGTGGCGCCCGAACTGCGCGAAGGAGAGGACGAGGTCGAACGGGCGGCGGCCGGCACCCTACCGGAGTTGGTTGTCCTGGAGGACCTGATCGGCGTGCTCCACAACCACACCACCGATTCCGACGGAGCGGCCACGGTGGAGGAGATGGCGACTGCGGCTCGAAGCCACGGTTGGTCATTCTTCGGCGTTGCCGACCACTCGCCGGTAGCCAGCTATGCCAACGGCGTCAGCGCCGAACGACTCCGCGACCAGTGGCAGCGAATCGATGATCTCAACGCCTCAATGCCGGGGTTCAGGATCGTCAAGGGTATCGAGGCGGACATTCTGACCGATGGCGCGCTGGACATTCCCGAGGGTTGTGAAGAGGGACTCGAATACGTCGTTGCCTCGGTCCATTCGGCGTTCCGTCTGACCGAAGAGGCGCAGACCGAGCGTCTGGTGCGGGCCGTTTCGCATTCCGCGTGCCGGGTCCTGGGACACCCGACCGGCCGCCTGCTGCTGGCTCGACCGGGCTACGCCGTTGATCTCGATCGGGTGCTTGAAGCCTGCGCGGAGCACGAAGTGGCGGTCGAGATCAACGCGAGTCCCTACCGTCTCGATCTCGACTGGCGCTGGGCCCGTCGCGCCCTCGCCCTCGGTCTCAAGCTGGCGGTCAACCCGGACGCCCACTCGGCCAACGGTCTTGAAGACGTTCAATGGGGTGTTGCTGTTGCTCGCAAGGCGGGCGCTGCCGCGGCCGACCTCATCAATTGCTCTGACATCGAAGGGTTTCTTCGAAAGTAAAGAGTCAAGAGTAAAGAGTTAAGAGTAAAGAGTTAAGGGTGAACAGGGGGGGGTGGGAGGGCTTTACTCTTCACCCTTAACTCTTAACTCAAGTGGACCTCCAGCGACGTTCGGGATAATCTCGACGTGGAGGGTTTGTGGCCGATCTGGTGCTCGTCGTCGAGGATGACCCCGCCAATGCAGTGTTGGTGGAGGCGATTCTTTCTTCTGTCGGCGGCTTCGAGGTGGTGTGCAGCGACGACGGCGACGAGGTCTTGAGTGCGATCCAAGATCAACCGGTTGTGGCCGTTCTGATGGACGTATCGCTTGGCAGCACACGGCTTGCGGGCGAAAAGGTCGACGGGGTGACGTTAACTCGGCGTATCCGAGACCTGCCCGAAGGCATCAATCTACCGGTCATCCTCCTCACTGCACACGCCATGAAGGGGGATCGTGAGCGCCTGCTCTTCGAATCCAGCGCCAATGATTACGTGGCCAAGCCGATCATCGACCAGAAGGGTTTGGTCGAGCTCGTGGGCCGGCACATCAGGGCGGCCGAGACCGTAAGAGCCGAGCTCAAAGCGCGGGATCGGAGCTGATGCCGCTGCACGCCCCCGAAGATTTGGAATCGTTCTCCGAGGGTTGGATCGACGCCAGCCGACCGCTGCATTCGGCGACACCGGTGTGGCCCGATGACCGTCCATTCAAGCTCGATCAAAGCCGTGAGGGTTCGTTCGTTCTGAGCTCGTTTTCCACCACCTGCCACATCGGTACCCACGTGGATGCCCCGCTCCACCTCGACCCGACAGCGCACGGCGTCGAAGCCGTGCGGCTCGAGCGCTGCGTCGGTCCGGCCGAGGTGGTACGGATTCCCGCCGCCGGCAGCCCCGTAACACCAGAGGATTTGCCGAAAACTTGGGCGCCGTCGACCTCCAGGGTTCTTTTCAGAAGCGACTCCTACCCGATTGACGCCGCCATCGAAGAGGGTTTCTCCGGGCTCTCAGCGGAGCTGGTTCACTGGCTTGCCGACCGCGAGGTGGAGTTGGTCGGAGTCGACTCTCCCTCGGTCGATGTCTTTTCCTCGGAAGAACTCCCTGCGCATAACGCCCTGCTCGCCTGCGGAATGACCTGGATCGAGGGGCTATGGTTGGGGGACGCCGAACCCGGACGGTATCTGATGGTCGCGCTACCGATCCTGCTCCAAGGTGCCGAAGCCGCGCCGGTGCGGGCGATCCTCAAGCCGTTGAATACCTGATACTCGATACTCGATTCTCGATCCGTCCACTCGCGCAAATCTGCCCGCAGATGACGCAGATTAACGCAGATCCACACAAAGAAGACCATCTGCGTACCTCTGCGTGATCTGCGGGAAGAATATTCGAGCTTTTCTGCCGGGTGAGGTTGTCATGGGCGGAGTGACTTACCTTTTGGTGGCATCCAGCATCCAGCATCCAGCATCCAGCATCAAGCATCAGTCTTTTTCAGGATCGGCCTCATTGAGCAGCCGGGCCGCTTCTTCCGGCGGGGTCGGGTTGATGCTGTAACCGGATCCCCACTCGAAGCCAGCCAGCCGGTTGGTTCGCGGCGCAAACTCGAAATGCCAGTGATAGTCGTGCTCGATGGTCGACCAGTAATCCGGACGCCCGGGACGGGGATGCACATTCGGGCCGGTGTGGAGCACCAGGCTGTAGGGCGGATCGTCGAGCAGGGCCCGGACCCTGCGGAGAAAGTCACGCAGAATCACCGCCATCCCGCGTAGCTCGCCGTCCGACGAGAGGGCGAAATCATGGCGGTGCTCCTTGGGCAGGATCCAGGTCTCGAACGGCGTCGATGCGGCGAACGGTGCAATCGCGATGTAACGTTCCGTCTCGAGGCAGATCCGCTCGGCGAGCCGCTGCTCCTGCCCGATCAGGTCGCAGAACAGGCAGCGCTCCCTCCGACTGAAGTGCTCACGGCATGAGTTGAGCTCATTGACCACCGCGGTCGGGATGATGGGTGTGGCAATCAGTTGGGAGTGGGCGTGATTGACCGAGGCGCCGGCTTCTCGCCCCTTGTTCTTGAAGATCAAGACATAGCGCAGGCGGATGTCACGTCGGAGATCCAGAAGCCGCGCGCGGTAGGCTTCGAGGACCCGCTGGATCTCCTCTTCCTGCAAATCTGCGAGCTCTATGCCAGGCTCCGGAGTCTCGACGATGACTTCGTGGGCGCCGACACCGCTCACCGTGTCGTTGAGGCCCACGGCCTCCCGAACGACCTCACCTTCGACCCGAAGGGCGGGAAAAGAACTGGCGAAGACCCGAACTTGCCACGGTGTACCGTCGGCCTCAGCCGGGATTCTGAAGATCTCCGGTGGGGTCTGGGCCTCATTGCCACCCGCGAATGGGTCCTCCTCAACTGCCATCGGTTCGGTTGTGTCGGAAAGGACTCCCTCGCCGGGACGTTGCTTGCGTTCGGGAGCAATGATCGTCCAGTGGCGTTTGATCGCGCAGTAGCGAAGCTCGGACAAACTCGATTCTTTCGTCGGCGCGTTGGTGAGCGTTTTCAGCGGCCGGTCGAGATCGACCGGCGGTTCAATGCCGATCTGGTCGCATGCATCTGCGAGATGGCGACGATAGATCCGATCGTAAAGGGGCGCGAGATCGGTCGGGTTGTCGTCGCCAAGCCACCAGAACCAATCCGACCCTTCGGCCAGAAGCAGCGACACCGGGCGTTCTTTGCCCTTCTTCTCGATTGCGCTGCGGACTTCGGCCAGCAGCTCCCAGGCGCGAGTCTTCTCGGGATGGCCGATCCAGGTTGCGAAGACCGAATTGATCCATGAGCCTGGGTGGAGCCGGTCGAGAGTCGAAGTTCCTGCGGATTCGCTGATCGCCCCGAGAGTTTCGGGCACAAGCTCCGGCCCCGAGTTGTTGAGCCTTTCCATCAACTCGCGCAGGAAGCGGCCTCCGCCCTCCGGGAAGTGGAGCCACGGGTTCTCACCGTCCAATGCGATCACGATCGAAGCATCTTCGGGCTCTTCGCGCGCGATCGCCGAGAGTCGTTGTGAGAGAGACTCGGCAGCCTCGCCCTCGTCCTCCCACCGCCCGTACTCGAAGCCGATGGCATCCGATAAGTTCCGGTCGCGGAAGAAGAGAATCGGTCCCTCATCTCTGAGTTGCCATGGCCGGTAGAGCTCGCCGGCCGTACTGTCGCCGTCGCGGAGGGGCCGATCGAGGCTGCGCTCGAGGATCCCCTCGTCAGTGACCAGCCAGCGCACACCGGCCACACCGTAGGCTGCGACGGCGTCCGACGACACCGAGCCCTCCGGCGGCCAACATCCGACGGTGTCAAAGCCATGTTCGCGCATGAACGAGAGGCCTTCGGCAAGCTGCCAGCGAGCGTCTTCGGGATGGCGGAAGTCCGGCACTTCGGGCGCTGGATGGGGGGCCCAGCTGGCTTCGACGACACTGGTGTCGATAAGCAGCGGCATGATGGGGTGGGCAAAGGGGCTGGTGGAGATCTCCACGCCCGGCAGCTTGCCGATGCGGCGCCAGAGGTCTATCAACTCGGTGGGCTGCGCTCGCATCCATTGCGCCATCCGCTCGTGATCGTCCGCGCTGAAGCTGCTGCCGCGTTCGTAAAGCGGCACGAGACGCTCGTCGATCCAGGCCTGCTCACCGGCGTGGGCAAGAACGAAGAGCACCTGCAGGTCGCGGAGGTCGCCGGGGCCGTAACGGCTGGCGAGACGATTCTCGGAGCTCGCGTCGGGTTTTCGGCTGGCGAGCTCGCCGAGCCTCGGGTAGCGGGCGAGCTGGCGTGGATCGACGTGAAAAGCCCACGAGACGAGGGTCTCCCTTTGGTCTTCGTTGAGCTCGGTGGCCGGGGTCAGTACCGACTCCAGAACCGGGTCGCTGACCGACCCGCCGGCGTACGCCAGCAGTTGCTCGAGCAGGGTAGGAACGATGTTGATGACCTGACCGGTTGCGGCAGTGCTGTCGATGGCGCGGGCGAGGGTCATATAGGCTCCGCCCGCATGCACTGCCGCCCACGGAGCGTGCGAAATGCCATCGGCGGTGCGGTAGGAGGGCTGATGGAGGTGCCAGAGAAAAGAAACTGTTGCCATGAACGAGTCGGTCAGTCGTCACTGGATCCGTAGTGGCGGTCTTCCGTCGCCATCAACTCCCCGTAGGCTTCCTCGGTGGTGAAAAGCGTTGGCTTCTCGTTGCCGCAGGATGTGCAGATGCCTTCCGTGATCCGGGTACCATCCCAATCGAAGGTGTAGACGGGAGTGTCGCATTCGAGGCAGATAATGTAATCCGGAGTATCCATGTCGTTACCTCCTGCTCAGACTTCTATTGTCGCGAGGAATCCGTCTGCTGTCACGCGATGATGCACGGGCTAAGGGTGAAGAGTAAAGGGTTAAGCCCGCCCGCCCCCCCTTTGAACCCTGTGCATGACCCTCGACTCCAGATCCTTAACCCTTAACTCTTAACACTTTACTTCTTTACTGGGATTTCGAGGTCCAGGAGACCGATGAGCTCGTTCCGGCCAAGGTTCGAGATGACGTCCTCGGTGGGAGCGACAACGCGTTCGATAAGATCCACCTTTGATCGGATAAGCTCGTCGATTCGCTCTTCAATGGTATTGCGGGTGATCAGCTTGAAAACCTGGACAAAGCGCCTTTGGCCGATCCGGTGCACACGATCGGTGGCCTGATCTTCCTTTGCCGGGTTCCACCACCGGTCATAATGCAGAACCACCGAGGCCCCGGTGAGGTCGATGCCAACACCGCCGGCCAGCAGACTCGCCAGCAGCACCCGCTCGTGCTGTTCGGAGTTGAAGCGGCGGACGATCCGCCCGCGGTCTCGGCTTTCGCCGGTCAGCACCAGGTGCTTGATCTTGCGGCGGTCGAGATGGCTGGACATGAGGTTGATCATCTTCACGTACTGGGAGAAGACCACCACCTGCAATCCGCCGTCGAGGGCCTCGTCGAGGATCTCGTCGAAGATCTCGGTCTTCGCCGATCCGGCGGTGCCGTGATCCCCGTCTTCGACCAACGAGGGGTGGTCGCAGACCTGTTTGAGCCGGGTGAGGAGAGCAAAGATGTGCATGTAGGGGATATTGGCCTGTTCGTCGCTCAAGAGTTCGACGATCTCCCGTGACCGTTGGCGGTGGATGCTTCGATAGATGGCCCGTTGCTCGGGCAGGAGGTGACAGTAGCGAATGTCCTCGACCTTTTCCGGAAGATCGGCCAGAACTTGTTCTTTGACCCGCCGCAGGGTGAGCACCCCGAGCCGTTGCCGAAGGAGGTGGAGTTGGTGATGAGTTGGATCGCGGTGGATAGATCGAAACTCGCGCTCGGAACCGAGGTAGCCAGGAAGGATCAAGTCGACCACCGACCACAGCTCGAGGAGACGGTTTTCAAGTGGCGTTCCGGTGAGGGCGAGGCGGAACTTCGAGGGGACCTTACGGGCCGCTCGAGCGGCCTTGGTGCGTGGGTTTTTGATCCGCTGCGCCTCGTCGAAGACGGCCACCGCCCACTCCCTTTCGATCAGGTCTTCGGTCGATCGGAAAAGGATGTCGTAAGTCGTCAACACGATTCCGCCGCCCTTGAAGCCCTCGAGCGAGCGTGACGGGCCGTGGAACAACCGAACGGGGAGCCCGGGAGCGAATTGTTCGAGAAGAGTGTGCCAGTGCTCGAGAACACCGCGGGGACAGACCACGAGAGTCTGGGCATCCGGATCGCGATCGGCGAGCAGGCACAACATCCCCATCACCTGGTGGGTTTTACCGAGGCCCATGTCGTCGGCCAGAAGAGCACCGACCCCGACCAGGTACCGGCTCCACAGCCAGGCGACGCCGTCGGCTTGGTAAGGCCGGAGCTCGGAGCGGAGCCCGGGTGGGCTGAGGACTTCCTGGCCCGCGCGTCCCTGAAGCACGGCCGCGAGCTCTCGGAGCTCCTCGTCGGGCCCTTCCACGGGAAGCCCCGTCTCGGCCACCAGACGGATGAACGCGACTCTGCTTCCGAGCATCCCGAGATCGCGCCGCCGTTTCGGCATCTTGAAACCGAGCCCTTGCATGAACTCCGTTTCCGGAGCACGGACGATCGTCTCACCGATGCGGGTGAATCCGCTTTCGATCAGAACCAGCGCCTCGGCCCACGGGATCTGGGTATCGGCGGCCTCATACCTCGGCCTCACCCGGACTTTTCCGTTGGGCGTGTATTCAGCCTCGAACGCTTTCGGCGTCGGCAGCTGCGGCTGGCGGAAGGTTGCCAGCTGTCCTTGCGGCAGGTACCAGGAGTGCTGTCTGAGCTGCGGATGATCGAGGTTGAGGAACCGCAGGGCCTCTTTGCCCTTGAGGACCCGACGTCCCTGGCGGTGAAATGGCACCAGTGGCGTTGCCGGGTCAAGCAGGCGACAGAGGTGGGAGCCGATCCGTGCCCACCGGCCGTGGATGCGGCCGTTGAGGGTGGAGCCGGTGAAAACCTGGTGTGAGCCGAGACGATAGCCAGGCTCGAGAATAATGCCTTGCTCGTCCCAGGTCGAGGTCAGCACCGGTCGCAGCCGCGCTTCCGAAAGCTCGAGATCCGAGAGCTCCCCTTCGAGCCGAATGGTCGGCAGCGAGCGGAGCATCGGCAAAGCGCCCGGAAGGTTCGAGGCCGTAAAGAAGACGAGCCGGGTGTCGCCGGATGGCAGCGCGATACGAATTTCGACGTCATTGCCCTCGAGCCGCGCGATCGCAACGCCCGTCTTTTGCAGCGAGAGCTGCAGCTCGAGGGCTGATCGGAGATCGGGACCGATCAGATGGCTGAGATCGACCCGCTCTGCAGCCGATCGGCCAGGGGAGATGAACGGGTGACGGGAGTTGGCGCGCCACATCGCCCCGGGGCCCAGACGCTGCATGGTAGCTCGGATGTCGAGCCATTGGAGCAGCGTCGCGGTGGCGTGAAAGCACGGCATGTCCCGCTCGCCGCAGAGCGAGCACGCGCACGAAGGAAAGGTGCTCTTGCCGACGTCCGAGATGCACACCGTCGATGCGGGCGATGTGAGTTCGGACTCCAGATCCTCACCCGTCCAGGTGATTTTGGCCACCCGGCGGTCCTGGTAGAGGTGGTAACCGCGTTCCGCGATCCCGCGCGGAAGCTTGCCGAGCACCTCACCGGTGTGGATCTCGAACAGTCCTGACCGGGATCCGTGCTTCCGGCCGGGAGTGGGGTCGGACGTCATAGCCCATCAATATAGCAGGATCGTCGTTGACTTTCCCTCTCTTTTTTCGGGGTTTTTGGTGATGGAGACCCGGATTTTCCGGCTCTTCGGCTATACGGGCTTACGGCTATGCGGCTTTTCAGATACGGAGCGGGGGAGCGGGGGGAAAGGGAAGGGGGGAGCAAGCCGTGCCTGTCCCATATCATGTTCTCCTTTTCTCCCTTTCTCCCTTTCTCCCTTTCCCCTCAGCGAATCACCTTTGGGCGCGAAGTGGTCGAGAGAGGGCGGCAAAGGCGACGGCGAGAACGACACCGACGACCCCGGTGCCGTACCAGAGTGTTTGCGGACCGAAGTTCTGGAAGATCGCGGTCCCGGCGATCGGACCAATCACGAAGGCGGTGGAGAAGGCGAGGGTGTAGACGCCCATGTAACGCCCCACCGAGCCGACTCCGGCCCGCTCGGCGACGACGGCGTTGGTGATCGGCATCGACAGCATCTCCCCAACGGTCAACACGACCATGAACACGACTGCCGTCATCCATCCCGGCCCGAAGGGCAGGATGGCGAGGCCACCGCAGACCAGGAATGCGCCGAGGCCCACCATCCTCATTCGGTCGCGGTTCTCGACTGCCCGGATGAGTAGCATCTCGGCGAGCACGATGAGCATCGCGTTGAGAGCCAGCAGGAGGCCGATACTCCGCTCCGACAGTCCGTAGAACGATCGCAGATAGAGCGGTACCGTCGACCAGACTTGGAAGAACGCCATGGCGAGCACCACCAGCAGCAGCATGAACCCGAGAAACGGCAGATCCCGCCACGGCGACCCGTCCCGGCCCTTCGCCTCCCGGCCAGCGGCGGTATAACTCGGGACATCTGCCCGGATGGTTGCGAGCAGCATAACCGCGGCAGCCCAGCAGGTAAGGGCGTCGCCAACGAAGATCCAGACGTAGCCGTGGACGGCGAGGATGCCTGCGGCAGCCGGGCCAATGGCCATCCCAAGGTTGGCTGCAAGGCGGATCAGCGCAAATGCCCGGGCCCGATTCTCGGGTGAGCTCCGGTGGGCCACTGCCGCCATCAGGGCCGGCCTGAAGGCGTCCGAAATTGCCGCCAGGATCAGCACTCCACCCGCAAGGGCGTTGAAGCTCTCGAGCTGCGTGAAGGCCAGGAAACCGAACCCACTCGCGAGCAAAGACAGCACTTGCACCCGGACCGGATCCACCCGGTCGGAGAGCCAACCGCCAAAGAACGAGCCAGCCATCGAGCCGAGACCGAAGCAACCAATGATGATGCCGGCGTTGGCTGCGGTGAGATCGAGGTCCCGGGTCAGGTAGAGGGAAAGAAACGGCAGCACCATCGTGCCGGCACGGTTGACCAATAGGGCGCCGGCGAGCAGCCACACCTCGCGCGGTAGCCCCTGGTAGGCAGAGCGATAGGCTGAAAACGCGGCACGGAGCGGTTTGATGGTCGTCCTCCCGAGCTGAGGAGTATAGACCCCTCCGGTTTACGACCCAAAAGATCCTGAAGCCTCTTGGATACCGTGTATCTGGGCGCTTCTGTTCAAGATCTCTCCGGATTAAGTATATTAAGATCAAAGTTTTAAAGAAGATCTGATGATAATTTTATAAAATTCTGTGAATTTTGACATTATTTACTTGACAAACGACATATCAGATCTTATATTCATGAATGTCTAGAACCATGAAGGGAGGAACACAACATGGTTATGCTGACACGATGCAATCCGACGACCGACGGGGCGAATCTCTCGCGGCGGATGGAGCGCCTGTTCGACGAAATGCTGGGACATGGACTGTGGCGGACCTCGGAAGAGCGTCCCGTGCGGGGCTCCTGGGTGCCGGCCATCAACATCCTCGAGCGCGAGGATGCGGTAGTGATCACCGCCGATCTACCCGGCCTCAAAGCAGAGGACGTCGAGGTGACGGTAGATGAGGGCACCCTCTCGATCCGCGGCGAGCGCAATCTCGAGGAGGCGGCCGAGGGCGAGACCTTCCACCGGGTGGAGCGGCTCTACGGTGTCTTCGAGCGGACCTTCACCCTGCCGAATTCGGTAGACGTGGATAAGATCGATGCCCGATTTTCGAACGGCGAAATGACCCTCACCCTGCCCAAGCGCGAAGAGTCGAAGCCGCGATCGGTCAAGATCAAGGTCGAGAACAACTAACTCCTTTCCTCATCAGAAACTCGGTAAAGAAAAACCCCGGAGCGATCCGGGGTTTTTCTTGTCCCACCCACTCATCCGATCCTGGATGCTAGATCCTGGATACTGGATCCGCCCACCCACCCCTAGACAAAGACGGAAGCGGATTGATGCTGTTGTCGCATCTAGCGTCTAGCATCTAGCATCCCGAAGTCCGCTGTTCCGCTACACTGCGCCCATGGCTGTGAAACGGGTAGCGCTCGCGTTAGGCGGTGGGGCTGCCAAGGGTCTCGCCCACGTAGGCGTCCTGAGGGGTATTGAAGAAGACGGCATCGAGGTGGCGGCGATCGCCGGTACCTCGATGGGCTCCATTGTCGGAGCGCTCTACGCCCGCGGTATGGGTGGGACCGAGATGGAGGCGTTCTTCGGGTCGGTAGACTGGGCCCGGCTCGGCCGAATCATGCTTCGCTCGCCGGGGGGCGCCGCCTTTCAAGATCTGCTTCGGGAAACCCTCGGGCTCGAACCTATTGAAGATTTGGCCATACCGTTTGCCACGGTGTGCTGCAACCTCGAAAGTGGCGAGGAGGTTGTCATACGCCGAGGAGGCTTGGCCGATGCGGTCCTCGCTTCGTCCTCGATTCCAGGGATTTTGCCGCCGTCCATTATCGACGGACGGACCCTTGTCGACGGCGCCATGGTGACGCCGGTGCCGGTGGCGTCCGCGGAGGAGATGGTCTCGGCACCTGTCTTGGCGGTAAACGTGCTCCGGCCGCCCTCCTCAGGTCACGCGATCAAACCCGTGGTCAAGCGATTCCTCGAGAGCGCCGCGCCGATTCAGCTTCTGAACCACGTCGAAACATTTCTCGACAGTCACCCGCTCCCGATTGGGCGGCGTAAACCGGACTTCCCCAACCGGCTCGAGGTCGTCATGCGTTCCTTCCACATCATGCAGTACAACCTGGCGAAGCAGGGAAGACAGGCATCCACGTGTGTGGAGCCCGAGGTCGGAGGCTTTGGCTGGTTCGAGTTCGAGCGTGCGCGCGAGATCATGGCCGAGGGATACCGGGCCTACCGCGAAATTTCGGATTCTGACGCTGGTTTCTGAATATTTAGAGGTTCGAGCTGACAAATTCCCAGTTCACCAGCTCCCAGAAGTGCGCGAGATACTCCGCGCGCGCGTTACGGTAGTCGATGTAGTAGGCGTGCTCCCAGACGTCGCACGTCAGAAGAGGCTGCGTGCTTTTTCGAAGAGGATTGTCCGCATTGTCCGTCGTGACGATGGAAAGACGGCCAGACGGTTCACCAACCAGCCAGGCCCACCCCGATCCGAAATGAGTCAGAGCCGCTTCGGTAAACTTCTCGCGGAAGGCTGCGTAGTTTCCGAAGGTGTAGTTGATTCTGGCTGAAAGCGGAGGTGACGGCTCGCCGCCGCCTTCCGGGCTCATACAGGACCAGTAGAAGGTGTGGTTCCACACCTGGGCGGCATTGTTGAAGATCCCGCCTTCCGCCTTTGCGATGATCTCCTCGAGTGAGCTTTGCTCCCATGGGGTGCCTGCAACCATGCGGTTGAGATTGTCGACGTATGCGCGGTGGTGCTTCCCATGGTGGTAGGCGAGGGTTTCAGACGACACGTGCGGAGCAAGAGCGTCGTCCGCATATGGAAGAATCGGCAACTCGAAAGCCATGATGTCCTCCTTGGTGTTGCTGAGACCATCATATAACGAAAATGGCCGTGAAGTCGGTCTTGAAATGATGGTTTGCGCAAGTGAAAGTATTACTGAGAGTGACTCCTGGTGCCCTTCGATCATCCGGAGCCGGACTGGTTGTCGGCAGCGGCTTCCGCAGTGCTGTTCGGGGCCACCAAACTCGAGATATCGTAGGGCTCCAAGATCTCGAGCGGCCTGCCTTCGTTGACGAGTAGGATCAAACGGTCACAGTGTCCGAGGCGGGCGTCGTTGACCTCGAACAACGGCTCATTGCGGGCGAAAGCCACAAGTCGAATGACGCTGTTGTTGGACTCTTTTTCGATGGCGTGCAGTGGCTCCATCGCTTCCACCGACTGTGGATCGATGACCAGCTCCGAGACCTTGTGGTTTTCGATGCGACGGATCCACTTCGGGACATCAATGTCGGTGCCGCCGAGCACGTCGATCCACGCGCGTGATCGCCGACCGAGATCGTCGGGTGGTCGCTGCATCGCCACCACCGGGTGCTCGACACCGAACTCGGAGCGTGCCAGCTCCGCAACCAGCAAATTGAGCTCGTCATTGGTCGTCGCCACGACCACCATGGAGTCGCGTTCGACCCCCGCCTCTTCATAGGTCACGACATCGCGCGCATCGCCGACCACAGTCCGCAAGCCAGCCTTACGAAACCGGTCGAGCCGCCACGCCACCGCGTCGACCGTGATCGTCGTTCGACCATTGTTTGTCAATATCTGGGCCAGCGTCTGAGTCAGCGCGTTGGCGCCCACCACGACCGCCCGGCGCCGCGCCGGGTCGGCGGTATATCCGAGGATCCGGGGTAGTACCAGCGCTCCTATGGTTGACCAGGCGCCGGTGGCCAGGATCGACAGGTAGACCAGGCCTTCCATTTCGACGGCACCACCGATCCCGGCTTTGCCCATCTCGTGCGCGGCCAGCGAGGCGACTGCTGCGGCGACGATGCCTCGCGGTGCTGTCAGAGCGATGACGGTGCGTCCGCGACCGTCGAGCTGTCCCGGCCAGATCGAGAGCGCCACCGCGAGAGGGCGCAGGAAAATGATCAGTCCCACCGCGACCGCCAGGCCGCTCCATCCGAGGGCGATCACGGTGCCAAGGTCCAGCTGCGCCGCAAGTAGGATGAAGAGCATGGAGATGATCAGAGTGGTCAGCTGGCCCTTGAATGCGCGCACTGACACCAGATCGGGGAGCTCAGCGGCGGATATGGTGAAGCCCATCACGACGGCCGCCAGGATGCCGGACTGCGGCGCCTGATGTTCGGAGACGAGGTAGCAGACCATCAGGAGGGCCAGAACGCTCAGATTCCTCAGTTCGCGACCGACCACCCGTGTTCGCAAGATGAGCTTGGCAAGTGCACCTGCTGCGAACCCGAGCACGATCCCGGTGGCGGCAAGCATCAATAGTTCGCTGGTGAGGGCGCGGAATGGGATGCCGGCGCGCTGAATCCACTGCAACACGATGTAGGCAAGGATCGCGCCGATCGGGTCGACGATGAGGCCCTCGGAGAGCAGGATCGTCTTGACCTCACGCGGGGCGATGAGATGGCGCAAAAGGGGCACGATCACGGTTGGTCCGGTAACGGTCACGATGGCGCCGAAGAGAGCCGCCGTCGGCCACGACATGTCGACGATCCAGTAAGCGAGGGCGGCGGCGCCGAAACCGGTCACAACGACGCCAATGGTCAGGAGGTTGCGAACCGCCGCACCCACCTTGACCAGCCGCTGTGGGTCGAGCGATAGACCACCCTCGAAGAGAATGATCGC
>Ga0316193_10000460_pt1 | contig 25284 bp, 19 predicted proteins | sample MerIslsedime2_MG_FD_207735 | JGI IMG/M metagenome (GOLD analysis project Ga0316193, IMG submission 207735) | Coastal sediment microbial communities from Maine, United States - Merrow Island sediment 2 | ecosystem: Environmental > Aquatic > Marine > Coastal > Sediment | place: USA: Maine... | reverse complement strand
GATTAGATACACACTAGGAGTTAGCCATGGGGCGCCCAATCCGTATTTCCGATGAAATGATGCACTTGGCCGAAGCCGATAGTGCGCTGTCCAAACGCTCACCGCCCAAGCAAATCGAATTTTGGGCCGAAATCGGGCGACGGATTGAGCAGCAGCTGACCCAAAGCGACCTGACCGTGCTCCTCCAGGGATTCGCCACGGTGTCGCTGGCACCGCCGGATGTGGTCCGCGTGGATCCGCAGTCCGTCTTCGATCAGGTCGATGCGGTGCGCGACAACGGCACCTTGGCCGACGAAGTCACCCGGGCGGCGGTACGCTATGAAACGAGTCCCTCACACCCGGGTTACATCGACCGCCTGACGAACGGTCAGCGCGAAACCGGGCGGTTTCACAACGGTGAGTTTGTACCGCTATCCACCGTGGTATGAATGCCCCCCAACTCTGGGTGCTTGCCGGCGGCAACGGTGCCGGCAAGAGCACCTATTACCGGCTGTTCCTGGAACCCCGCGGTCTACCCTTCATCAACGCCGACATCATTGCCCGTCGATTGGACCCCGACCTACCCGAAGCCCGCAGTTATCAGGCCGCCCGCATCGCCGCGGGGTTACGCGACTGGCTCCTTAGACAGCAATCGTCGTTCTGTTTTGAAACGGTGTTCTCACACCCGTCCAAAATCGATTTCATCGCAGACGCCAAAGGCCTCGGGTACGAAGTCATCCTGGTGTTTATCCACCTGGATACCGATGTGTTGAATCAGGCACGCGTCGCACAACGGGTCGCTGAAGGTGGGCACGATGTGCCGACGGACAAAATCATTCAACGCATCCCACGCACGGTCTCACACATTGCCAAAGCCCTGCCATTGGTCGATCGCGCCAGGCTCTATGACAATTCATCGGCGTCCGCACCGTTTCAACCCGTTGCAGACATTGACCACGGGAAGATCACGGTCTACCAAACGTCGCTACCGGATTGGGCCGATTCGCTCATATCACAGACCATCCGATAAAGCGCGAGGGCACTATCAGTCTAGTGCTTTACAGCATTTTTTGAATCGAATCTTTTACCACAATCTTCACCCAATGCCGGCCTTAATGGGTCGCGATAGGAATGCCGGTTGCCCGGCACCCCTCGCGCAGATCCCAGCGTGCGCTACTAACGCACTGGGCTCCTATCTCAGGTTTTGGCGTCAAAGCGCTTGAAAGGCCAAGGATGCAGGATACGTACCGGCGGGAAGAAGTTATCCCTCAGTCGACCAAACCGTTCCCAGGTCATTCGGCTGCGTTGGCTGCGTCGCCGCAGTGCGCGTATCCATAACCGACCAACTTGGTAAACGAACGCACTCAGGCTTTGGCCATTGCCGGGTACTGCATAGTAGTTCAAGTGCCCTCTCAGCACCCGATTCAACCATGCCCCAACCTCAGCCACGGGAGCGTGCAGCCGCTTGCGCAGCTCATCCTTGATAGCCCGAAGTTGTGCCCGCATGCGTTTCTTCACGGTCTTGCGACCAATAACGAACCACTCGCCCTTTCTCGATGTCGTACAGTAGTGCGTGAAACCGAGAAAATCAAAAGTGGCCGGATTGCCTTCTCCTCGTGCCCGACATTGCCCCACGGCATACCGACCAAACCGAATGAGTTGAGTCTTGCCCGGGTGTAATGCCAGATCGAACTTGCACATTCTGTCCTGCAACATTTGCAGGAAACGATCCGCCTCTGTTTTGTGCTGAAAACCGACGACACTGTCATCCGCATAGCGGATGACAACCATGTCGCCCGTTGCTACCTTATCGCGCCAAACATTCGTCCAAAGATCGAACACATAGTGCAGGTAGATGTTGGCCAGAATCGGGGAAACGACTGCTCCTTGCGGAGCCCCACGTTGCGCGCGGGTGTGTTCTCCTCCTTCCATAACACCAATTTTCAGCCATTTGCAGATAAGCCTCAGTATGCGCTTGTCCTGTATCCGGTGCCTGAGGAATTTGAGCATCCAGTCGTGGTTCATGGTATCGAAGAACCGACGGATGTCCGCATCAAGCACCCAGTTCACTTTCCGGCGATAAAGCCCGACCGACAGTGCATCCAGCGCATCGTGCTGACCACGCCCCGGCCGGAATCCGTAGGAAAAGCCCAGGAAATCCGTTTCAAAGATGGCTTCGAGCACATAAACTACCGCCTGCTGAACAATCTTGTCCTCCAGACACCAGATACTCAGCGGTCGCTGCGTCCCGTCCGGCTTCGGGATATATACCCGCCGCGCCGGTAGTGCTCGGTAGCTTCCACGTTGTATCCGCTCATGCAGTTCGTGCAGTCTCGATTCCAGTTCTTCTCCATAGGCCTGCCAAGTTACACCATCTATTCCTGCCGCCGCTTCCCGCTTCAGATTACAATAACTCCGACGCAGTACATCGACCGTAATATGGTGTAGCAGGGCCGTAAACTTTGCCTCCTTATCCCCTCTTGCTACTTTGCGCACAGCATCAAGCCCGCTCGACGCAGCCACCCGGCTCTGAGTCCGGACTGCGGTCGTCTCGACACTGTTTCCCTTGACCAAGGTCCTTCCCTCCACGGCCTCCGCCGGGCTTTTACCCCCTTTGTTCGGCCGCTTCATCGGTAATATGACCCTGTCCGACTTCTCACCCACGTGCACGTTGACCGTACGGCTATCGCCTTTGCCAACCGGCCCGGGTATACCTGCCCGGGCGTAAGTGAGATCTCCCAGGTTCCGGTCAAAGAACGTCTCCACGTGCTCAGGGTCTCCGACTGCGCAAGGTCCGCCGCACGCTTGCCATTTACGCGTGAGGCAGTGTGGTCTTCTGCTTCGCTTAACAGCATCAACACCTCGGATCGATTAATTTCGCAGCTCAATACCTGGCCCATGGTCTCCCCTGTCAACACTTCACGCTGATCCTCGCGGATCACCGCGCATGACTCGGGGCCGGGGTGGCTGGCTAGGCCTTGCCCGTACGGGACTCCCACCCGTTATTCTTTGCCAGCTTCCCTGGCGTACTAAGCGGTTAACGAACGACAGGCTTGCTCATCCTCCGCTATTTTCCTTCTGCGTTCTTCTTCCAATTCCCTCTGATGTATTTCTTCTAGATCTGAGAGCCGCTGCCGCGCTTGCTTTTCATATTCACTGTTGGGATGCTTTCTTAAATAATTTTTCCATGCTGAAATCGTATCTTTACTATGAGTCTGTTCATAGTCTTGTTGATTTGCAGCTAAATCTGATCCAACAGGGCCAGATACTTGCATTCTGCTCTGACCCGCCTGTGCCGAGAACAGGTTCTTTATTTCTAATACTTGCGTCGGTCTAGGCGGTACATTTTTCAATGCAAACGGTGGGTCATATTTGGATGCAAACTAACACGATGAGCTAAAACTGTCTCTTAGACAATCAGACTATTCTGTCCAACTGGGGCTGACGGGGTACAGCCGATTAATAAAAGGGTTTAGTGCATTTTTCTGGCCTTATACGTTGAGTGTTTTCTAGTGGATTGTTCTCTCGGCAAACTCATGTAGTATGACGGTAACTAGATAGGAATGGATCCCGCCATGTCAAAAACCGGAATTTCACGTGACACTTTTCTCATTCTCGTCGTTCCAGTCCTTCTCTGCGTGGTGGCTGCGGTACAATTATATCTGGTGGACAGTCGTTCATTATCGCGCTGGAAAGGTGGCGGGTTTGGCATGTTTACCACTGTGGACTCGCCCAGTGCGCGGTTTCTACGTGTTTACTTAATTTCAGAAACAGGTGAAGTGCCTGTACTCATTCCACGTAAGCTGAGAAAACTTTCGCACAAGGTGAGAGTCATGCCATCAAAGGAAAGGTTAATGAAACTTTCCGAGAAATTGCGCGAGGGAACCTGGGTTCATCTTACGATGGTGTCTGCCACACAACATTATCAAAACCTGTTAAGAGCGGCTGGCAAAGAATTTCAGGACTCGGCAGATAATATTCAATACCAAATTCAGGACAGCACCCCGTATATAGATTTTGAGCAACTACAACTGGTCAGGATGCTGGGTGAAGACGAGCCTCTTACAACCGACAAGCAGCTGAAAGTAACTGGCGTGCGCGTTGAGGTGTGGAAATATTTATTTGACAGGGAAGAACTCGTCTTGCGTGCGAGTAAGATTACTCATATTGCGTCGGGAGAGAATAGCAGTGACGTCTAATGTGGCGCAGCCAGGTATCGATACTAAAAGAGGCTGGCTAGGAGCATTGGAAAATGCCGCCAGCCAGATGGGACGACTGGAAATATCCCTGTTGTTGACCTTGTTGTTGCTGGTGTTCTACCCGCCTCGATACGTTTACATTAGCTTGCCATTATCAGTGATTGCGATCGCCGCAATCGTTTTGCCTACCTTGCGCCACAATCGATATGTGTGGTTATTTGCTGCATTCTTGGTGGGTGCGGTTAGTCTTAGCAACTGGCATTCTACAGATAACCACAAATACCTGCTTTGTTACTGGTGTCTGGCGATTTTTTGCAGCTTTAGCACCAAAGATCCGGAGCAGTCATTAGCGCAGATCGCTCGATGGTTAATCGCAGCGGTTTTTTCCATTGCGGTACTTCAAAAATTCCTCTCGAGTGATTATCTAAACTCAGACTTTTTTTATTTTGAACTGCTGTTCGATAAGCGTTTTTCAGGCCTGGCACAATATGTTGGGGGTATCCAGGAATTTATCAATGATCTCAATACGTCTGCGCGGCACGCTTTGGTCAACTATGACAGTGCTTTAATAGCGGTAAAACTATCAAGCAACAGTTCCCTGCTCTATCTGGCAAAGTTCATTACTTGGTGGAATTTTCTGATCCAGGTCATGATCGCTGTGTCATTTCTAGCGCCGACCCAGACGTGGCTCGCAAAGTGGCGGCACCCGATGCTGCTTGTATTTTTATTTTGCACATATCTATTTGCACCGGTTATCGGGTTCGGCTGGGTACTTATTATATTAGGCATCGCACAACTCGACCCTGCTGCGACCCGAACGCGACTACTTTACCTGCTCGCCTTTATTCTTTTGCAGATTTATAAATATCCCTGGTCCAGTCTGATGCCCAGCTAGCACAACCTGGTCACTTGAGCATGAAAAATACTAGTATAAATAGGTAAAATTACGGAATTGACAACATTATGGCTTAGGTGTAGCTTTTGGTTTACTGAAGTCTCGCAATGAATATGGAGCACGGAATACAATAAAGATTCATGCAATTTAGGAGACAAGGAAATGAAAAGGATGAATAGAATATTGGCGGCGCCTCAAAACAGGCTCGCCAGATACAAGGAAATTCGCATTTCAGACAGAGTGCCCCACTCTTGTTCCGCTTAATCTTAGTACTGACGCTAGGCATTAGCCTGACGGCCTGCGACAAGCCGCCTGTTTCTGATAGTCAGGACATCATTAAAGTCACCCCTCGTGAAGGACTTAAATTCCCAGATACTGATTCCGGTCGAGCCGTCGTAGCTCACCTGGATGCTATATTTGCGACAGGCCCTGATGCCGAAGCAAACTATCAGGCCTCTCTTACAGCGCTTCGTACAAAGGGTGTTGAAACAATCACGACGATTGTAGAAACCTACAATAACGCAGATAAATCTTTGTATAACGAACGTGCGGTACTTGTTGAAACGTTATCAGAGCTTAGGTTGCTTGAAGCAAGGGATTCTCTTCTCGAAATTGCAAATGAAAAACTTCCTGAACGCGTCCTCGCACCTGACGATACCTTTAGTGCGATCGATCAGGAATCCATTATTCGCATGACCGCTATTCGCGGACTAGGACACATCGCTCTTAAGGACGATACAGCAGCAAACGCGCTTGGCGTTCTTGCAACACACCGTGAAGTATCGTTACAAGAACAGGCCCGTGTGTCTTTTGCGATTGTTATTGCACAGGAGAAAGATAGAGAACGATTAGTTCGACTCATCAAGTTATTTCCTGGTGAATACAAAGACTGGTTGCCCCTGGTCGGGGTAGCACCTCCAGCACCGTCTCTTAACTAAACCATGGGCTAAATGGTATGCCAATGAAACTATCGCAATGGATAATGCTGGTGAGTATGTTGATATTGCTGGTCCCGTTGGCCAGCGCAGATTTTGAAGAAGAATGTATCGAAGAGAGTTGCGATGCAGAAGAATCTGAAGAGTTGCACGAAAATTACGAAAGCGAATGTTTTGAAGAAAATTGTGACTTAGAAGAAGTGAGAGAAATCGCGGGCAGGCGTGGCAGTATCAACGCAATGCTCAATGATTTCCAAAGCCGCGGATGGGCAATCAATGCCTGTCATCGTGTGGGTTCCTGTGCCGCATCACCTGGCAACAACGTGACGAGTTTTGACACCTTTTTTGACAGCTTCTGTACCCAGGCGTCTATCAATCAGCACTGGAACGATTTTGATTTTGACGAAGACGATTGGGATGGCGGCTTTGGCTATAATGCACCTTGCAACGAAAATCTGCCACTAGGCAGAACGTTCAATGCATTAAACCTGCTGGATCTCTTTGGCACTTCCAGGCCAGCTGGCAGCAATAATTACCTGCCGTTCTTTTATGACTACTCTGCAGATGCTACCGATGAACTGGATGGACGTTGCGGATCAGGGTGCCCGGGAGCATGCCCTGGTTGTAATCGGATGACGTTTGCAACCAACTTCCAGGGACTTGATGATTACATCGAACTGTACTGGCCATTTTTTTATAATCAAAATGTATTTCAGCGAGCAGCCACTATTGTTCACGAAGCCCGCCATGAAGACAAAGGCCATAATGGCGGAACCACCTGTGGAAACGGCGGCTCATGTGATACTACATGGACGTATAATGGCGCAAACCGGTATGAAATTCTTTACCTGTGGTGGTTAAGCGCCTGTGCGGACAATGTGATGCCCATCACCACGGGTTTTCGTAACCAGATAGTCACCGCCGGTAATAATATGTGGAACAAGTTTAATACACGACCTACGCGTGGCGAGGTTCTTGGTGCAGGCGTTTCTAATCCAACAGCACCGGTTGTGATTCCACCTGCTTCGGTTTGCCCACTTTAAATAAAACTGCTGGTTGGCCAGTGTGGCGTACTGTTCAAGGCTATGGGCAAACGATAGATAGATGAAAGCGACCACGATATTAGTGACGTTAAAGCCGACAATTACCAGCCCATAATGGTGTCGGGCTTTGCGGCATTAGCCACATCCTCAAGCGCTTTACGGCCCAGGCGATGCGCGATTTCAGCGAGCGTAACCCGCTCCGCGTCAGTGAGCCGCAACGAGGCCTTGAGTTGAGCTTTGAGGACCCGGTTTTCGGCGACAAGATACTCATTACGCAAAAGGAGTTTCTGGTCCACTGTCCCAGTGATGTAGGCCAGAATACGCGCCCAATCCATAGTTATCCCCACAATCGACTAACATTAATCGATAGCTTGTAGTCATAATTTGAGGGAATGTTCAAAAGCACTGTGGCCAGTACGCTATATGTTAAGATGTTGATATATCAAGGCGGATGAGTTTTTTGACCACACGAGAATCGGACGTTCCCATCCTGCGACCAATGCTTCCGAGAACGGTCTGAACACGAATTTCAGCACTAACAAAAACGGCGAGTATAGGGCAGACAAACGCCCCGTCGAGGAACAACATGTGATAGTGACAATCAGATTGAGCGCACTGCCGAAGCGCTGGATCCACGTGACAGCGCCAGCCTGGGCGGTCTTACGGGAAAGCCCGGCCTTCTTGATCAGGTGGGTGGCGATGCAGCGGTAGACGATGCCGAGCACTTGGCCCATGATGGCTGGGCGGCTGCGGAATTTATTACCCCCAATCAGGACAATATTATTGCCGGAATTTTATCTGGCTGACCCCGTGCATGCTTTTTTTCCGTTCAGCAACCACCACCCGGTTTCTGCCGTTCTCTTTTGCCTGGTAAAGCGCCTGGTCGGCCTTTTTCATCAATTCAGCAGGCGTTTCACCAAGGTCAGGATAGATCGAGATCCCGATGGATACCGTGATTACGCCCATATCACGTCCTTCATAGCGCAGGCCGAGAGTTTCTACGGACTCGCGAATGTCAGTCGCGCGTTTCTCGGCGATTGCCCGGGAGGCGCTCGGCAGGCAGAGTACAAATTCTTCACCGCCAAAGCGGCAGGCAATGTCATCCTTGCGGCTTTTCCTGGACAATATGTAGCTGAGTTCACGAATCACCATGTCACCTGCGTCGTGACCGAAGGTGTCATTGATCTTTTTGAAATGATCGATGTCGATCATCATGAAGGAGACCGCCGGTGTTTCGCTGCGCGCAGCACGGTGCAATTCGCGTTCGAAAGATTCTTCCATATAGCGGCGATTGAACAGACCGGTAAGGGGATCGCGTATGGATTGATTCTGTAATTGCTCCCTGGATCTGAGGCTTGCCAGCGCCATCGATACCTGCTTTGCGATGGTTTCTGAAAAATCCGGTCTTAGCATTCTGTCAATGTCAGTCCGTCGTTCGGGTGAGGAATCGATTTCGGAAACCACTTGCAGATTCAGCAGCCCAAAAGTTTCGCCCTGCGCGGCAAGCGGCATGCAGATTGAAATATCCGGTTTGTGTTCAGGCAAGTGGCGGCAGAACAATGCAGACTCATCTGCATTCGAGGTATAGGCCAAACCGCGTCGCACAGCGACACAATCTTCCGGCAAAAATACGGTTTCTTTCGGTGGTTGGGTGCCCCAGCTTCCGACAGCATGCAGATTGGGACCTGTGTCATCGACAATATACAGTGCGCCCGACAGGTCCGGGAGCAGCATAGGCATAAAGCGGGTGACGACTTCGTAGGCTTCGCTGACATTGTGACAGGAATGCAGTAAGTCGGCCAGTTCGCTGAGCGAGGTGATTTCCTTGGTGCGATACGCCATTTCATCGATGGTGGCGTTCAACCTGCGTGTGGCCTCACGACGTTCGGATACATCGCGGACAATCGCAACAAAGCGCGGTGATTCGCCCGTAGGATTGATGTACTGCAGGAAAATCTCAACCGGTATCCTTGAGCCGTCTTTATGCTGATGAATGGTTTCGAAGCTCAGCGATGGCTGCTTGCTCGAAATCAACGGATCGATCATGCTGCGAAATTCCTGTTCTGAAATTTCCGGCTTGATGTCAAACGGTGTCATATTCATGAGTTCGGTTTCCGAATAGCCGACCTGTTCCACGGCGCCCTGGTTGACATAGAAGAACTTCAAAGAGGCGGGCTCGAACATGAATACGCAGTCCATAGTCTGATCAAGCGTGGTCTTGAACTGGCTCAGGACTTTCTCGGAACGGCTGCGTGACATTTCATTGCCGACCCATTGTGCCAGCAGCTGGATGAGTGATAGTTCGTTGGCAGAAAACGGCCGTTCGCGAACTTCCGGTGAAGAAAAATTGAGCGTGCCGTAGCGTTGACCATCAACAACAATCGGCGCGCCTATGTAGGATTCGAGCTTGAAGTTTCGGTAGCAGGGGTGATTGCTGATTTCACTGCGGCCGGCATTCTCAAAAGCCTTGGCGCCATTCGCAGCATAGGTATGAACGCAATAGGTTTCATCGAACTTGAAGGTCGCACCCGGAACAGGTGCTCCCTCAGGTCCTTTGATGTGCTCGATGCTGTAGTCGTCATCCTTGATTCGACTGACAATGCCCAATGAGAGTCCGAAGGTCTCCAAACCCAGTTCCAGCAACTGCTGTACTTTTCGCTCAAACGAGGTTGTCGGATCGGCGGCAACTTCATTCAGGCGAGTCAATGCCTTTGATTCCCTGACTAAATCCATTTCAACATTTTTACGATCACTGATGTTTTTGATCAAACCAGTGAATTTTTTCTCAGCGCCTATGGACATTTCGCTTACAGACAGTTCAACAGGGAATGTTGAATGGTCGCGGCGACGTCCTGTCAGTTCGCGATTGCCACCAGTTGAATAGGTTTCTCCTGTCTCCAGGAGTTTCCTCAGGTTGCTGCGGTGCTCACTCTGGTCAGGTTCCGGTATCAACATCGACACATTGTTTCTCACCATCTCGTCAACCGAATAACCAAACATGGTTTCTGTTGCCGGGTTTGCTGATTCGATGACGCCATTTTCGTCGAAGGTTATCAGTGCATCGACAACAGACTCGAGGATGGTTCTTTGCTTTGCTTCGATTTCCTGCTGGTGCTTGATGGCGTGTTCCAGCTCAATGGTGCGTTGCTGGACGCGATCTTCCAGTTTTTCGTTCAGATCCTTTATTTCTTTCTCTGTTCGCCGGCGTTCGCTGATGTCGGCATGGGTGCCGACCAGTCGTATTGCTTTGTTCGTCCTGTCTCTAACAGCGAAAGCGCGTGAAAGAATATCCACCCAGTGCCCGTCTTTGTGATGCATCCGGAATTCAATTTCGTATTTTTCACCTTTACCGCTGATAAAGTCTTCCAGAAGCGGTAATACCGTTTCCAGATCCAGAGGGTGTACCAGCTCGCGCCAGGTTTCCAGCCGATTCTCCAGTTCATCATCTTTATATCCCAGCATGGATTTCCAGCGCGGGGAGAAGAAAACCTCGTTGCTGGTTAAGTTCCAGTCCCACAAACCATCATTCGCACCCTGCATCGCCAGTGAAAATCGCTCTTCGCTCTCCAGTAAGGAATTTTCGCGTGCTGCGATCGAATTGATCATGGTGTTGAAAGAGTCGGTCAGCTCCGTAACTTCATCGTCCCCGTCGGGGATGAGGTTAGCCTTGTTGTCGCCGTCACTTATCGCTTTGACCATGCCGCTCAATGTTGTGATGGGGCGGGTTACCTTTCTTGACAGCAGCCATGACGCGATGACGACCATGAGCAGGGCGAAGCCGAGTATTGCACCAAATATCGAACGCATACCGGTGACCGGCGCTACCATCTGTTTTTTGGATACAACCAGTCCGACAGAGTAACCGGCAGCACCAACCGGTGCATAAACCAGGTAGAAATCTTCTTCAGTCTGTGGGTCTGTAAACAGTGTGTAACCCCTTTCTCCGGCAACCATCCTGCTGCCTGCAGTGGCCAGTTCCTCAATGGGCTCCTCGCTTATTTTTCTGACAACCGCAACATTTTCTCCGATGTCATTGAAGATCGGCTTACCCAGTTCATCTTTTTTCAGATGCACAACATACGACGGATCCCAGTGATACCAGTAGATGCCATTTGAGGTAACCAGGAAGAAGCGGGAATCCCAGTTGTGGTGTTTTATGATGTCGTCGAAGATTGCGTGGATCTGTTTTTCAAAGTTACTCCAGGGTAAGGCTCCACCGATCATACCCACGGTATTGCCGTTATCAGATTGTACGCTGGCGGCAACGACAATTTGTTTTGCACCGGTGGTATAGGAAATCATCGGGTTGGAAACATAGACTTTTTGCTGGTTTTGATCGTTGTCACCAACAGTCACTTTCCAGTAATCGCGCTTGGCGATGGTTTTGGGGTTTGCGTCCGGATCCAGATCGTCAAAGGTGCGCAGACCGCCTAACGCCGCATTGCCTCCGGCTGTATTATAAAAATTGCCATTTGCGGTACCCAGGATGAATTTTTCGTAGGTACCGCCATGCCGGGTCAGCTCATCATTCAGGAAGGGACGGATGGACTGAAAGTCCATACTCGTGAGTAACGGGGAACGGGCATAGGCGCTGATCTCGGATTTTCGCGCGCTGAAAAAACCGGACAGGTCGTTGGCGCCTGCATCCAGGTAGCCCTGGACAATATCAATGGCCAGTGCGTGAGTCTGGCTGCTGCTCTGCCAAAGCGCCACCGACATCGCCACCACCAGCGGAACACTGGCGACTATCAGCATGTAGCTTACGAACTTAGGCCGAAGCTTCATTTCACGGAGATTTCCCTATTTCTCGCAGAGCATTATCGGCCATATCGTGATTTTATTTAGATTGCCGCGCTAACTATCTGGTATTTTAGGCGAAATAGGCTGAAAAACTGCAGGTTGGCGGCTTGAAATGAGCCACGCTCAGGGTGTTCCTGCTATGAGTGTTATATGGTGGGTAGCTGGCAAGATGTGCCCTGACCCAAATATTAGCAACATTTGCAGGGCAAATTATTAAACTTGATGTAACAACTTATTTTCGTGCGACTAACAACTCGCCAAAGACAGGCTTTAGTCTCACGGAGTCAATTGAATCGCCCCGGGTCTCCGGAGAACCCGGGGCGATTCACTTCATCCGACACCGTCGCGTCCTTCCGGGTCTACCCTGTGCCAGTTTTCATCACCGCGGTATACTTCATGTTTTGCCCAGCCAGCAAACTCCAGCCGCGTCGCCACCCCGGTAGAGCGCCGTCCATCTCCTGCTATCACCTTATAGATCAGCATATCTTCGGGGTCACCCGGTCCGCCTGACTCATCGACAATCTGCCGCACTGACCATTCACTGCCATATTTACCGTTGCTGTAATAGCTCCCCGGTTTCAGCTCCCCGGGTGGAAGCTGGCTCGCAAGCGAGCGCCGCGTTGCCAGTTCGTAAATGGCCAGCAGATCCTGCTCGGAAACGTCGATGAAAGAATCGACTTCATGCAGCGCATACACCAGATCCTCGTGCGAAATCGACGACCGGGCCTGTGGCTGCGGCTGAACAGGCCGTGCCTGCTTCGTCAGGCCGGCGGGATAACGGCGCCAGGCAAAAGGATAGTTGAACAGTATCGCGACTGTCACGATCACCAGCACGTTCAGCAATACCGGTGTAATCACAAACTGATAACCCAGCGCGTGGACGCTGTCACCGCCCACCACCGCAGCCAGTGCACTCGCACCTCCGGGTGGATGGATACAACGCAGGTAGTGCATGACGCCAATAGCCAGCGCCACCGCCAGTGCAGCGGCCAGCAGGGTATCCGGCACCAGCTTTGCGCAACTCACACCGATGACCGCCGACACCAGGTGCCCGCCGATCACCGGCCAGGGCTGGGACAGAGGGCCGTGCGGCACGGCAAACAGCAGTACCGCGCTGGCCCCCATGGAGGCCACGATCAGTGCTGCGGCAAGCGGGTCGACGAACACTGTGCTGATCTGCAGGATGCCGTAGATACCCAGAAATCCACCGATGGCGGATAACACGCGTTCCGTGTGACTGACCGGGCTGAGCTCAACACCCAGCAACCGTAACAGATAACTATCGGGTGCCTTGCTCATGAGTGTTCCAGCAGTAACGCCACCAGGTCATCCTCCGACAGTACCGGCACGCCCAGCGCCTCCGCCTTTGCCAGTTTCGACCCTGCTTTCTCACCGGCGATAACCGCCGTGGTTTTCCTTGACACACTGCCGGACACTTTCGCACCCAGCGCCTGCAGTTTCTGTTTGGCCTCTTCCCGCGCAATGCCGGACAGGGTGCCGGTCAGAACATAGGTCTTGCCTTCTAACGGCTGGTGGGTATCAGGTTCCACGTCCGGCCAGTGTATACCCACAAGCCGCAAGCGTGCGATAACTTCACGGTTATGCGGCTGATGAAAAAACTGCACGATGTGCTGGGCAACCACCGGGCCGATATCGTGTATGGCCTCCAGTTGTTCCTGCGTGGCCTGCATCAGTGCATCGAGACTGCCGAACTCGCTGGCCAGTATGCGCGCGGTGGCATCGCCAACTTCGCGAATACCCAGCGCGTACAGAAAACGGTCCAGTGTCGTGCGCTTACTATCCTGCAAAGCCTTGATCAGGTTTTGTGCGGACTTTTCACCCATACGTTCCAGGCCGGCAAGCACCTCTGCTGACACGGCATACAGGCCGGCCACATCCGTTATCAGATTCTGATCCACCAGCTGCTCGACCAGCTTATCGCCCAGACCTTCAATATCCATGGCACGCCGGGAAGCAAAGTGCTTTATTGCCTCCTTGCGCTGTGCCTCACAGTACAGGCCACCCGTGCAGCGCGCCACCGCTTCACCTTCGAGCCTCTCGATATCCGAGCCGCAGACCGGGCATTTGTTCGGCATCACAAAAGCCTTCGCATCATCAGGTCGCTTGTCCAGGATGACTGAAACGACCTCGGGGATAACGTCACCGGCGCGGCGAATAATTACCGTGTCACCGATATGCACGTCTTTGCGCCGCACCTCGTCTTCGTTGTGCAAGGTGGCGTTGGTTACCGTTACACCACCGACAAAAACGGGTTCCAGCCTGGCTACCGGCGTAATGGCTCCGGTACGCCCGACCTGTACGTCGATATCCAGCACCCGGGTCAGTTCTTCCTGGGCCGGAAACTTACGCGCAATCGCCCAGCGTGGTGCACGTGCAACGAAGCCCAACCGCTGCTGTAAATCCAGTCGATCCACCTTGAATACAACACCATCGATATCAAACGGCAGGCTGCTGCGTTGTTGTTCCAGTGCGCGATAATAGTTTACGCAGCCTTGCAGGCCCGACACACGTTCAATGCCCGGGTAGACACGCAAGCCCCACTCGCGGAGCTGTTGCAGGACTTCGCTATGTCGATCCGCCAGAACTCCCTTATCCACCAGGCCAGTACCGTAACAATATATTTCCAGCGGACGCCGGGCGGTAATTTTCGGATCCAGCTGACGCAAACTGCCGGCGGCGGCATTACGGGGATTCACAAAGGGTTTTTGCTCCCGTTTCCGGGCATGCTCATTGAGCTTGCGGAATCCTTCGTGTGAAATGAATACTTCACCACGGACTTCCAGTCGTTGCGGGTAGCCACCGCCCAGCAGGCGCAACGGGATTGACTGTATGGTACGAACATTCAGTGTTACATCCTCACCACTGCTGCCGTCACCACGCGTAGCGCCACGCTTCAACACGCCGCCCTCGTATAACAGGCTTACCGCCAGACCGTCCAGCTTTGGCTCCGCAGCATATTCCACGCTCTCCATGTCAAGACGTTCGCGTACACGGCGATCGAACTCACCCAGCTCATCGTCACCGAAGGCGTTATCCAGCGACAACATCGGCACCTCGTGGCGCACTTCACCGAAGCTACTGAGGGGTTCGGCGCCAACACGCCGAGTGGGCGAATCGTCAGTGATCAGTTCGGGGTTGGCTTGTTCCAGGGTCTGCAGTTCACGCAGCAAACGGTCATACTCGGCGTCAGGTATCTGCGGATCATCGAGTACGTAATAGCGGTAGTTATGGAGCTGAATCTGTTCACGAAGCCTTGCTAGACGTCGTGCCGGATCCGGTTTCTCAGCCGGATTTTTTATGATGCGACCCTGCGCAGGAACTGATCCTCGACTATGCCCTCGCGTATCTGCATAAGCGACTGGTGGGTAACAACACACTGCTTCTGGTCCTGCAGTTCACCACCCAGCTCCACGGCCAGGCGTTCTGCAGTATGTACAAAGTCATCGAAGGCCTCGACAGGATCCAGCGGAGCGGGCAATTGCAGGAACAGTGTGATTCCCGGTGTTGAGAAACCTTGCATGTCGGTCGCTGAAAAGGTGCCGGGTTTCACCAGGTTGGCAATACCGAAAACCGGCTGTTGCCCGCCAGCGGCGAAGGTCACGCGTTGATAGATACCCTGATCGCTGAATTGCAGTTTGTTGTTCTGCAGCGCCTTCAACAGGGTATCCCCTGAAAATACACTCCCTTGTGGTGCTACGACAGAAATAATCAGCAGGCGCTCGGCAGCAGTAATGGAAGATTCAGGGCCGTGCCCGGACATCACCTGCTCCATGCGTGCCAGTTCCTGCTCAATAGCGTCCTCATCGGGTTCGTCTGTTTCCCGGTGTCTGATGGCAGAATCAGGGGGTCTGACAGGTTTACGGGGGCGGTTCTGGAATCGGGTCCAGGCGTAAACGGTGAGTATGACTCCGGCGCCAAACAGCAACAGGATCAGGCGCAGGTCATTCATGCTCAGACCGCCGCGAGTTGTACCGCTTCGTCGACGTCTACCGCCACCAGGCGCGAGACACCGGGTTCATGCATGGTCACGCCGGTTAACTGGTATGCAAGATCCATGGTGATCTTGTTGTGGGTAATGAAAATAAACTGCACACGCTCGGACATCTCTCTCACCATGTCACAGAAGCGGCCGACGTTGGCATCGTCCAGCGGGGCATCGACCTCGTCGAGTATACAGAAAGGCGATGGGTTCAGCTCGAAGATAGAAAACACCAGCGCTACGGCAGTCAGCGCCTTCTCTCCACCGGACAGCAGATGGATGGTACTGTTACGCTTACCGGGCGGACGCGCCATGACGGTAACACCGGCATCCAGCAAATCTTCACCCGTCATTTCCAGGTAGGCATGCCCGCCACCAAACAAGCGCGGGAACATCGCCTGCAGGCCGCTGTTGACCTTGTCGAAGGTTTCCTTGAAACGTGTACGGGTTTCACGGTCAATTTTCCGGATCGCATTCTGCAGTGTTTCCAGCGCTGCCGAAACGTCTTCGTGTTGTGCATCCAGGTATTTTTTACGCTCGGACTGTTCTTCGTACTCGTCTATGGCTGCCAGGTTGATTGGGCCCAGTCTCTGTATGCGAGTCGCCAGGCGCTCGGCCTCCTGCGCCCAGGTTTCTGCGGTCGCATCCTCGGCCAGCTCTTCCACCAGGGCAGACAACTCGAAGCCACTTTCACCAATCTGCTCGAGCAGAGTTTCCCCACGCACCTTGATTTCCTGCCAGTCCAGTTTCTCGCGCCCCAGTTGATCGCGCAGTTTCTGTACCGCATCATCGTTCTGGTGACGCTGCTGTTCATTCTCGCGCAAGCGGTGCTCTATGTCCTCAACCTTCTTTCTTTCGGCACTCAACTCGGCCTCTACCGCCAGGCGTTTCTGCAGCCGGGTGGCCAGCTCTTCCTGCATAGCCTGCAACGGTGCTTCACTCGCAGACAGCGCCTGACGTAACTCGTCACGGCGCTGTTGCAGGTGACTTTGCTGACCGCGCATACGCTCCAGGTTCTGTGCTGTGGTTTCCTGTTCGGTACTCCAGGATCGGAATTTCAATTCCAGTTCGTGCGCCTGGTCACGGTCACGCTGTGCAGTGCCGCGTGCGTCCTCCAGAGCAGTGCGCAAGCGGTCGCGTTGCGCCTGCCGTTGTTCGCGTTCATCCGCAAGTGTATCCAGCCCGGTGAGTGCAGCATGCAGAGTTTTGCGCGACTCATCTGCCGCCGCACTGTCTTCATCCTGCTGGACGCTGATTTCGCCGGCTTCCTTGTGCAGTGCAGCGCCACGTTTGTGGATCTGCTCGAGACGCGTGCTACGCGCTTCAAACTGGGCGCGTGCATCGCTGAACTGGCGGTGTGCCTGGTTGGCCTCAAGCTGCAACGCTTCGCGTCGTGCTTCTGCTTCGTGCAGCTCACCACGCCCGTTTTCAAGCGCCGCTTCCAGGCCGGACACATCACTATAATTAACCTTAAGTTTTTCTTCTATCTTCTTGATTTCCCTCTCGCGCTCCAGAACTCCTGATTGCGCATTCTCGTCGCGTGCTACGCGCAACCAGCCACTTCCGATCCACACCCCATCCTGTGTGACCACAGATTCATGGGCGGCCAGACTGGCGCGCAACTTCAGGGCCGCCGGCAATGACTCGACGGCATACACGCCATCCAGCAAGCCATCCAGTGACCAGGGTGCCCGCACTTTGCCGGTCAGCAGATCACCCGCGGCAGCAGATCCGGAGCCTGCCGTCGCCCGTGTATCAACGATAGACAGCGCCCCCTCCCCGAGTTCACCAAACGCTTCGGCCAATTCATCGCTACCGTCGACACATACCGCTTCCAGGTAAAATCCCAGCACGGTTTCGACTGCGCGCTCCCAACCGGCATCGACATCCAGTTGCGTGGCCAGCCGTGGCGCATCTGTCAGACCACGAGCATCCAGCCAGCGATTAATCCCGCCTTCACTTTCTTTTCCCAGTGCCGCCTGCTGCAGCGCCTGCAGGGAAGCCATGCGGCCATGCAAGGACTGCTGCTGATTTTGTGCCTCGTTCAGCTCACCCTGCTGGGTGCGGCTGGATTCGCGCAGCGCGTCAATACTGCCACGCAGCGTTTCCAGCTGCTCCTGTAACTGTTGCGCATGCTGCTGACGCTCTCCCGCCTGCCTTTCCAGTTCATTTATTTCAGCTTCCAGCGCGCTGCTGTCGAGCTGCTCCTGTTCCTGCTCGATACGTTGCTGGCGGTGCGTGAGCTGCATCAGGTCGCGTTCCAGGTGGTCGATACGGGTACGCTCAACCTGCGCGGTCTGCGAACATTCGTTGGCGCGGCTATTAAAGGCCTCCCATTCAGACTGCCAGGTCTGCATCTCCTGTTCCGCCTGTTCATGTGTCGCGCGTGACGCCTGCGCACGGGAACCAGCCTGCTCGCGCTCCGGTTCTATGGCGGTGAGATCCCCGGCCAGTTGCTCGAGTCGCTGGCTGTCGACCTTGATGTGAGCCTGTACTTCATTCCAGGCCTGCTCGGTTTTCTCCAGCTCTTCCTGCTGACTGCGGCGTGTTTCCTTGCCGTGCTGAATTGCCTGTTCGACCCGCGCCACTTCGGCGCCGAGTTCGTAGTAACGCCCCTGCACCTCGTTGAAAAGATCCGACGCCTCGATATGCTCTGCACGGCCTGTCTCCAGCGCGGCCTCCACGGCACGCAACTCGGCGGTCACGGCCTGCAGACGTGTTTCGTGCTCCTGAATACGCTGACGCCGGTCGCCGCTTTCCTCGTGCAGTTCCTGGTAGCGCAGTGTCAGCAGCTCGGCTTTGACCCGGCGCTCTTCATCACGCAACACTTTGAAACGCTCCGCAGCGCGTGCCTGTCGCTTCAACTTATCAAGTTGTTTCTCAATTTCTTCTCGCAAGTCATTTAATCTTGAGAGATTTTCATGCGTATGCCGAATGCGTCTCTCGGTTTCCTTGCGGCGTTCCTTATACTTGGAAATACCCGCAGCCTCTTCAAAAAACACGCGCAGGTCTTCAGGCTTGGCCTCGATCAGGCGGGATATCATGCCCTGTTCGATAATGGAATAACTGCGCGGGCCCAGCCCGGTGCCCAGGAAGATGTCGGTAATATCCCGCCGACGACAGCGCGTACCGTTCAGAAAATACCCTGATTGGCCATCTCGCGAGACCTGGCGGCGTAATGAAATCTCGCTGTAACTGGCATACTGACCACCGACACTACCGTCGGCATTATCGAACACCAGTTCTACGGACGCCTGGGCTAGCGGCTTGCGCGCGCTTGAACCGTTGAAGATAACATCGGCCATCGAGTCGCCGCGCAGGTTCTTGGCGGACGATTCCCCCATCACCCAGCGCACCGCGTCAATCACATTGGATTTGCCACACCCGTTCGGCCCGATGATGCCGATAAGATCGGACGGGAATTGGACAGTGGTGGGGTCGACGAAGGACTTGAAACCGGAAAGTTTGAGCTTGCTTAGCCGCATCCGTGGACGATACCGATCTGCAACACCGGTGACAAGACTTGATATGCCTTACGGAATAAAAAGAAGTTGTTTACATAACACCAGCGCGCTCACAGGAACCTGAAAACCGGGATACAGACATGCATTAAATCTACAGCCGTTTCTAACTATCAAAGCCAAGTATCTGTTCCCGGCCAACTTGTACTGCCAATACCGGTTCCTGTATCGTGCGCGCATGTCCACACAGCCCTGCACAGACCTCGAAACCTTCGCGAATCCGCACCCGGATCGCGACTATACGATCCGCATTCGCATGCCGGAATTCACCTGCCTGTGCCCGAAAACCGGTCAGCCGGATTTTGCCGTCCTGAACCTGGAGTACGTTCCACACCAACGTTGCGTTGAGCTGAAATCGCTGAAGATGTACATCTGGTCGTTTCGTGACGAGGGCGCTTTTCACGAGGACGTTACCAACCGGATTCTGGACCGGCTGGTATCTGTCTGCGCACCGCGGTTCATGCGTCTTACGGCTGAATTCAAGGTGCGGGGCGGTATATACACTACCGTGGTTGCCGAGCATCGGGATGCGGACTGGCGCGCGCCTGAAAAGGTCGAGCTGCCCTGAGCTGATGGGGTATAAACCTTGTAGGAGCGGTCTCCTGACCGCGATTGGTCATTGCACAAATCGCGGTCAGGAGACCGCTCCTACAATGCTTGCCGTATAAAGTCTATGAGTCTGTTTATCGGGATTGATGTCGGCACTTCGGCCTGCCGGGCCTGCGCTATCGATGAACGAGCCCGTGTCGTAGCACAGGCCCGGCACGACCTCCCTCCCCCCGTACGCCACGGTGCCGGCGTTGAACAGGATAGCGGGATCTGGTGGCAGACCCTGGCGCAAACACTGGATGCGCTTAACCGGCAGATCGATCCCGGACGGGTTAGCCGTATAGCGGTGGACGGCACATCGGGCTCGCTGCTGCTGTGTGCACGGGACGGCACAGCGTTGACCCCCGGACTGATGTACAACGATGCCCGGGCTGCAGCAGAAGCCCGGCTCATTGCCTCGACTGCCCCGCCAGACAGTGCTGCACTGGGCGCGACTTCCGGTCTGGCAAAACTGCTTCTTCTCCGTAACAACCTCCCGGACACCGACTACCTGGCGTTACACCAGGCCGACTGGCTGGCCGGAAAGCTGGCCGGTCAGTTTGGTATCAGCGACGAAAACAATGCCCTGAAAACCGGCTACGATCCCGTACAGCGTTGCTGGCCGGAGTGGCTGGGCGCGCTGTCTGTCTCAACCAGGCAGCTGCCGGAGGTGGTTCCGCCGGGATCGGTAATCGGTGCTGTCAGCGCTGTGTCCGCCAGGCGCTGGGGGTGGCCGGCCAGCGCGGAAGTGGTCGCGGGCACGACCGACAGCACGGCTGGTTTCATTGCCACAGGTGCAGACACTGCAGGCACGGCTGTCACTGCGCTGGGCAGTACGCTGGTCATCAAGGTCCTGTCTGATCAGCCGGTGACCGCAGCACGCTACGGGGTCTACAGCCACCGCCTGGGGGACCGCTGGCTGGCAGGTGGTGCTTCCAATGCAGGCGGGACAGTAGTGCGCTCGCTGTTCGGCAGCTGCGATATTCACCGCTACACGCGGCTGATGCGCCCGTATCAGCTGACCGGCCTGGATTACTACCCCCTGCCTTCGCGCGGCGAGCGATTTCCTGTCAGCGACCCGCGGCTGGAACCATGCCTGGAGCCGCGGCCCACTTCCGATAGAGCGTTTTTCCAGGCTATTCTGGAAGGGCTCGCGCGTATCGAACAGCGCGGTTACGCCCTGTTGGCCAAACTGGGTGCACCCTACCCTGAGAAGGTGCTGACTGTGGGAGGCGGAGCCGGAAATACAGGATGGATGACAATTCGCCAACAGCTGCTGGGCGTCCCTGTAACCAGGGCACTCCACCAGGAGGCAGCGTATGGTGCTGCATTGCTGGCTCGCCGTGGCCATGCATAAGCCTACCTCTGCAAGCCGTTTTCCCTGACCCAGATCGCCGTGGCGCCGGCAACCGCCGCCGGCATGATAATAAAGTTGATCACCGGCACCAGCGTACACAGCATAACCAGCCCTCCAAAACTCCACGCCAGTAGCGGACGCTTGCGCAAACGCGCGCGCTGGTCCTTGAAAAACAGCTGGTGATTAGCCATTGGATAATCCATGTACTGAACGGTCATCATCCAGGCGCTGAACAGGATCCACAAAACGGATGCCGCCACGTTAACCAGAGGAACCAGCAACAGTAACAACAGGGGCAACGCTCGCAGTGCGAAATAAAGCAGTTTACGCAGCTCGGACAAAATACTGGGGAGGATATCGCGCAATAACTGGCGCCAGTCACCCTGCAGACTTTTTCCAGTCAGGTGACACTCCACAGCCTCTGCCAGCAATCCGTTAAAGGGTGCCGCGATCAGATTCGCCAGGATCGAAAAGCCGTAGAATATCACTACCAGGCTGGTGAGTACGAAAACCGGCACCACAACATATCTCAGCCAGTGCAGCCATTCGGGCAGCCCGCTCAGCATGGCGCGCGATGAGCCATCGACCCAGCCGTAGGCCCAGCCGATCAAGCCACCGAATAACAGGATATTGATCAGTAGCGGCATCAGTACAAAGCGCCGCAGGCCGGGTTTGCGCAACAAGGAAAAGCCTTCGAGCATGTAACCCGCGCCGGTAAAAAGGTCTTTCATGGTTCAACTCACCTGCATTTTCACGCTATAAAGTTTGCCAGTCGTTCCACACCCTGCTGCAGTTTTTCCATTGATGTCGTATAGGCAAAACGCACGTGCCGGTCGGCCTGGTAGTGCCCGAAATCAATACCCGGCGTTATCGCTACGCCGGCTTTTTCCAGCAGGGTGGTTGCAAAAGTATAACTGTCCCCGCTAAACCGACTGCAATCGGCGTACAGATAAAAAGCGCCCTGCGGTTCAACAGGGATGCCGAACCCGAGCGCCCTCAGCGCGGGCAGCAGATAGTCACGGCGGCGCTGAAATTCCTGGCGACGTTGCTCGAGCAACTTCCGCGTGGGCGCCTCGAAGGCGGCCAGTGCAGCGTGCTGAGCCGGTGTTGAGGCGGCCAGGAACAGGTTCTGCGCCAGCATATCGAGATGATCGATATACGCTTCAGGGGCTACCAGCCAGCCCAGCCGCCAGCCGGTCATGCCGAAATACTTGGAGAAGCTGTTGATGACGAAAATATCCTCACCCAGTGCAAGCGCCGTCTGAGGCTTGCCGTGATAACACAGGTTCTGATAAATCTCATCGACAATCAGCAACCCTTTGTGCCGGCGAATCAGGCTCAGCATTGCCTGCAACGTATCACCGGGAACAATCGTGCCAGTAGGATTCGACGGGCTGGCCAGCATCACGCAGCGGGTGCGCCCGGTCCAGTACTGTTCCAGCATATCGACGGAGAGCTGGTAACCGTGCTCCGGCCCTGCCGGAATCATGACCGGTTCACCTTCATACAAATACACAAAGTTTCGATAGCAGGGATAACCGGGATCCGCCAGCAACACCTGACTGCCGGGATCAACCAGCGCAGCCAGTATCAGCTGCAATGCACCGGAAGCACCGGGGGTTATCAGGATCCGCCTGGCATCAACCGTTACGCCAAACTGATCATGGTAATGGCGCGCGATGGTCTCGCGTAACTCGGGCAGCCCCGCTGACGGCGTGTAGTGCGTTTGGCCCTGCCGCAGTGCGCGAATGCCTGCGTCTGTAACGGGCTGTGGTGTTATGAAGTCCGGCTCACCGATTTCCATGTGCACCACGGAGCGTCCCTGCGCCTCCAGTTCCCGCGCACGCGCAAGCAACTTCATGGCATAGAACGGGGTAATGGAGGCGAGTCGTTGTGCGGACACAGTACGGAGCACTAGGAGTGCAGTTCCTGCAAGAGGTCAACGGTGACCATTTTATGTCCGCCCGCATCTCCGCAAAGCACCTGGAACGGGCTGCCAGGCTCGCCCAGCTGATCAAGCACCAGTGCAGCACCATCGAAGTTATGATCCCGGGTGTATTCGCTGACAGCCACCAGTGTCTGCAACCCCGCCGCCCGGGCGGAAAGCAACCCGTTTTCGGAATCCTCGAACGCCAGACATTCAGCTGCACTGACATCCATGGCCTGCATGGCATAGTGATAAATATCAGGCGCCGGTTTCTTCTCTGGCACAACGCCACCGGCTGCAATCACTTCGAACCAGTTTTCTGCATCAGGCGCCAGACTGTGCTGCAACAGTGCCGAGACGTTGGCAGGCGTCGTGGTAGTCGCAATCCCCAGGCGCAGCCCGGCCTGTCGTGCCTCGGCAAGAAGGCGCTTGACGCCGGGCCGCATCGGCAGCTTACCCGCCGCCACCGTTCCTGTATAAATCACAGTCTTGGATGCGTGCAGGCCTGCAATGTACTCGTCAAGATCTCCGGGCACTGAAAATGCCGGCAGGTGCTGTGCCAGGTAATAGCGGATACGTTCCTTGCCGCCGGTGACCGCCAGTAGTTCGGAATACATCTGTTGCGTCCAGTGCCAGCCCAGCCCAGCCTGCGCAAAACATCTATTAAAGGACTGCCGATGAATTTCCTCGGTTTCCGCCAGTGTGCCGTCCACATCAAACAGCAGCGTTGTCAGTTTACTCATTGCAATCTTCAGGTTTCATAACTCAACCGAGCCCGCTCCCACAGGAAAATGTCTTGTCATTCTGCACAACAAAAAAAGAAGTATTAGCCTACCGCACAGACAAAACCGGCAACAAGTAAAATCGATCTACCGGGAATTTGTTATTTTCGCGCTTGACTCAACCCATAGACAGCCTGAAACTACCGCACTTGGATTCGCGCGGCGTTTAATACTTGCCTGCAAGCGTGGATTCTGCTATAGAGCACGGCTTGTTTTATTTGTTGGTTGGGAGAGATTGAATGGCTGCCAAGAAAAAGGCTGCGAAAACCAAGGCGAAAGCCGGGAAAAAAGTTGCTGCCAGGAAGGCGGTAGCGAAAAAAACGGCCGGGAAGAAAAAACCCGTTGCGAAAAAGAAAGCAGCCGGCAAAAAGGACCCGGCCGGGAAAGTTGCCGCAAAGAAAAAGACAGCGGCGAAGAAACCTGCTGCAAAGAAACCTGTGGTAAAGAAAACTGCAGCAAAGAAGGCCGCCAGCAAACCCAAGGTCGTGAAAAAGAAAGCTGCCCGCAAACCTGCTCCACCCTCATTGTCTTCTCACGCCGGTCCTGTACCCGGTATTGCACCCTATACTGAAAAACGCGGTGAGGAGTACATGAGCGAAGAACAGATCGCGCATTTCCGCAATATTCTGCTCGCCTGGAAGCGGGACTTGATGGAAGAGGTCGATCGCACCGTGCACCACATGCAGGATGAAGCGGCCAACTTCCCTGACCCGAATGATCGCGCCACCCAGGAATCCGATTTCAGCATGGAACTGCGTGCCCGCGACCGTGAGCGCAAACTCATAAAGAAGATCGATGAATCGCTGCTTATGCTCGACAACGAAGACTACGGCTACTGCGAATCATGCGGTATCGAAATCGGCATCCGCCGTCTGGAAGCCCGGCCTACGGCGACCCAGTGTATCGATTGCAAGACACTCGATGAAATTCGGGAAAAACAAATGGGCTGATACATCACGGGCGGAGTTTTGATTCGCCCTGCCGCGTCATGAAACCGGCCCTGTGCCGGTTTTTTGTTTTCAACACGCAAACGGGAGCCCTGCATGCAGCAGGAATGACATAAGCAATGACTGACGCCGCTTATCGAGGGCGCTTTGCCCCGTCACCGACCGGCCCCCTGCATTTCGGGTCGCTGCTTGCCGCCGTCGGCAGTTTTCTGGATGCCCGCTCACAGGGTGGTGAATGGCTGCTGCGCATGGAAGATCTTGATCCTCCGCGGGAGGTGCCCGGTGCCGCTGACAGTATACTGCACACGCTG
>Ga0316193_10000457_pt1 | contig 25337 bp, 25 predicted proteins | sample MerIslsedime2_MG_FD_207735 | JGI IMG/M metagenome (GOLD analysis project Ga0316193, IMG submission 207735) | Coastal sediment microbial communities from Maine, United States - Merrow Island sediment 2 | ecosystem: Environmental > Aquatic > Marine > Coastal > Sediment | place: USA: Maine... | reverse complement strand
CGTCGGCCAGCACCTTCGGCACCCAGGCCCGATAAGGTGGCTGTACAAAGTTCAGCCAGGTAGCAGAAAAGTCTTCTGTCGAGTCATCGCTGGCAAAACCATCGTCGGGCAGGGCCAGCAAATCGGTGGCGAGGACACTGATCGATACCCCCGCAGCCGTGCTGACCTCAAGCTCGATCAGCGGAAAGACCTGGCGGAATCCCTGACGGCGCAAATCGATGTACAGCTCAGACTGGATGCCCTCGTCACGACGGTTACGAATCCAGTACTGCGCCTGCACGCCAAGCAGGCTTTGCGCACGCTGATAGCTATCCTCGGCATGATGATTGATGATCTGTACTGCGGACCACAGCGCCACCCCCGAAACCAGCCCGATGCAGAGGAAAAGTGTCTGCCAGGGATGGCGCCAGTAGTGACTCAGCAACGCCTTCATCACCCAGCTAAACCCGGTATTCATCCGCTGATCATTCACTTTCAGTCAATTTACCGTTGTGCAGCCAGACGCGCCGATCCATGAAATTCGCCATCGAACGGCTGTGGGTCACCATCAACAGACTGCTACCCGCACGTTTGACCAGGTCGCTGAACAAACCCATGACTTCAAGGCTGGAACTCTCATCAAGATTACCGGTGGGCTCATCGGCAAGCACCAGCAGGGGTTTATGCAGCAACGCACGGGCAATGGCGACGCGTTGCTGCTGACCGCGTGACAACTGCTGGGGATACTTGACGGTTTGCTCGGCCAGGCCCAACCGTTCGATCAGTTCCGCCTCGTATGCAGGATCAAAACGCCCGCACAGGGCCGACTGGAAACGGATATTATCGATCACCGTGAGCGTTGAAATCAGGTGGAATTGCTGAAACACGAGGCTTAAACGCGAGCGCCGCAACTCTGCCAGCTGCGCCTCGCGGGCTGTATGGATGGCATGCCCGTCGAAGTGGATTTGTCCCTGATCGGCACGGTCGAGACCTGCAATCAGATGCAGCAAGGTCGACTTGCCACTACCGCTCTCACCCAACAACGCCACCGAGGTTGATGCCGCCATGTCAAATTCAAGCTGCTCAAGCACGCTTTGCCGTGCTTCGGCATAGCGATAGGACTTGCATAGGTTTTTAATACTGAGCATGGCGCAGGGATCCTAACCCATATCGTGGTCAGTCAATAATGAATATTACGTTTGCCGAAGCCTGATGGATTTGACACCGGTTTCGCGTAAACTTGTCGCGCATCAAAAGGGGATTACCATGACGGCAATTTGCGACATCAAGGATTTACAGAAGCGGGCGCGCCGACGCGTGCCGCGCATGTTTTACGAATATGCCGATTCGGGCTCCTGGACACAATCCACCTACCGCGCGAATGAATCCGATTTTCAGGACATCAAGCTGCGCCAGCGGGTCGCGGTCGACATTACTGAGCGTTCAGTCGCCAGCGAAATGGTTGGCCAGGCGGTAACCATGCCGGTGGCGCTGGCACCTGTCGGGCTGACCGGTATGCAGCATCCCGACGGCGAGATCAAGGCGGCCCGCGCCGCGGAGAAATTCGGCGTGCCGTTTACGCTGTCGACGATGAGCATCTGTTCGATCGAAGACGTTGCCGAGCACACCAGCAAACCCTTCTGGTTTCAACTCTATGTGATGAAAGACCGCGATTTCATCGGCCGCCTGATTGACCGCGCCAAAGACGCCGGTTGCAGCGCATTGATGTTGACCCTGGATCTGCAAATTCTCGGCCAGCGCCACAACGATATCCGTAATGGTTTGAGCGCCCCGCCCAAACCGACACTGAATGCGGCGCTGCAAATTATGGCGCGGCCACGCTGGTGCATGGACATGCTCACTACCAGGCGACACGGGTTTCGTAACATCGTCGGCCATGTCAAGGGTGTTGGCGACATGTCGTCTCTGTCGTCGTGGATAGGTGATCAATTCGATCCCAAACTTTCCTGGAACGACATCGACTGGATCCGCGAACGCTGGGGCGGCAAACTGATCATCAAGGGGATTCTGGATCCGGAGGACGCGCGCATGGCGGCGAAGACCGGTGCCGATGCGATCGTCGTTTCCAATCATGGCGGGCGCCAGCTCGACGGCGCACGCTCATCGATCAGCGCACTGCCGGAAATCGTCGACGCGGTCGGGAGCGACATCGAAGTGCATTTCGACGGCGGCATTCGCTCCGGACAGGACGTACTCAAGGCAATCTGTCTCGGCGCTCACAGCACCTACATCGGGCGTGCCTTCATCTACGGTCTCGGTGCCCGTGGCGAGGCCGGCGTCAGCCAGGCGCTCGATATCATTTATCGCGAGCTCGATACCACCATGGCCTTGTGCGGCGAACGCCTGCTGCAAAATCTCGGCCATGACAACCTGCTGAATCCGCCCGGCTGACGACAAGATCCGGCCTTTCAGCAAAACCGATCATTGATGAGCCATTCACAGGTCTCCATGTTCAGCCGCTGGGCACTAAGTAGCGGCGCCGCACTCGCCCTCCTGGCGGTGCTATCGGGTGCCTTCGCCGCGCACGGACTCAAAACAATACTCGACGCACAGCAACTGGCTCTGTTCGAGACGGCAGCCAGGTATCAGATGTACCACGCACTCGCATTGCTGGTCGTCGGCATACTGGCAAGCGTCCGGCAGTTTTCCGAGTCCCTGCTAAAACTGGCCGCTTTCGCCTTTATCCTCGGCATCTTTCTGTTCTGTGGTTCGCTCTATGCGCTCGCGTTAAGCGGTATCACCTGGCTGGGCGCGATAACCCCACTCGGCGGAACCGCCTTCCTCGCAGGCTGGTTGGCGCTGATGATCGCGGCATTAAAACCGGCAAACCACGACTAGACTGTCGTTCCGATTCACAGTTCTGCCGCTAAACCGAAGCGACGCGGCGAAACAGGAGTGATGTCGCCTGGATCAAGCTATTTCTGCCCGGTTCAGTCCGCGTCATCCTCTGCCGGGGACGGGATAAAGTCGCTCAGATGCCGGTGCACCAGGCCATGCAGGTGGTGAACGGCGTGCTCCGAAAAATAGCTACGCGCCGGATCTACAAAAAAGCGCCCGCGATGATATGACATCGAGTGCAGGCCTTTCTGCACGTTTTCGACAAGCGCGACGTCTTCAGGGCCGAGCACCTCGCTGAAATAGCGGAATATCTCACGGCTCACATCATCCAGTTCGCCATTCGGGGTGTAAACCGAGAAAACCTGGTGGGTCATCTCGGCGGCCGTTGCGCCAAACACGAAGCTGCCGATGGCGCGGCTACCGGGAAACAGCACGAAGGCAACATCGGGCCAGATGTAAAAAGTTGCGAATTCACGGTCACCAGCCGACAGCCCCTCGGGCAGGTTGTAGGCGCTGTTATGGGTGCGGCAGATACCACCCTGCCAGGACCAGAGCCCGGTTACCTCGACCTTATAGGATTCCATATCTACCAGGTCGACGAAGGCCTTGTGCGCCGGCTGGCAGTGGTAGCATTCGAGCAGGTTGTCCCCGACATTTTTCCAGTTGGCGGCGATATCGAAAACCACCTCCTCGGCAAGGCGATAGCTTTCGAGATCGGGCAGCAGGCTTGCCAGGCGCTCGACCCCCGGCGCAATTTGCGGAAGCAGGCCATCGGCCTCGGGATCGAGATTGACGAAGATAAAGCCGAGGATAATTTCAACTTGCAACGCATCCAGGTGAATCTCGGATTTGTCAAAGCCGCGAATGGAATCGCAGTGCGGCGCCGCCTGCAACTGGCCGCTCGTGTCGTAGGCCCAGGCGTGGTAGGGGCAGGTAATCAGTTTCGACCTGAGCGAGCCCCGTGCCTCGGTCAACAGCAGGTGGGCGCGATGCCGGCAGACGTTATTAAAAGCCACGATCGATCCGTCAGTACAACGCAACACGAATATTGGCTGATCGACGATAGAGTCAGTGAGATAGTCCCCGCTGCGCGGAATGCTGTTGACATGCCCAACGCAACGCCAGTTACGGCTGAAGATATGACGCTTTTCGAGTTCGAACCAGTCCCGGTCTATATAGGTGCTGGCAGGCAGGGTCGAAGCGGTTTCCGGGTTGTCGTCGAAGCTGAAATTTTCCATATTAGTCTCGCAGGGCGGGCGTATAGACCCCCTCGTTTCTGGTTAAACTTTACGCCTGATTCTACCGGGACCGGGCGCGATTGCTACTGCTCTCGCGCGCGCAGGTCGATGCGGCGCACCTTGCCGGTCGTGGTCATCGGCAACTCATCGATGAATTCGACTTCACGTGGATATTCGTGTGCCGACAACCGTCGCCGCACCGATTGCTGAATTTCCTTTGCGAGATCCGGGCCCGCTACATATCCCGGTGCGAGCACCACGAACGCCTTGACGATCTGCCCGCGCAGCTCATCCGCTTTGCCGATCACCGCAGCCTGCAGCACGGCCGGATGTCCCAGCAGCGAATCCTCAATTTCCCCGGGACCAATACGGTAACCCGCACTGCTGATGACGTCATCCTTGCGCCCGACAAACCACAGAAAACCGTCTTCATCGCGATAGCCGACATCACCCGTACGAAACCAGTTGGCGGTGATCCTGGCCTCGGTTGCCGCCGGGTTGTTCCAGTAACCAAGAAACATCACCGGATCATCACACCAGGCGGCAAGTTCGCCTTCTTCGCCGGCTGACAACACATTGCCGTCATCATCAATGACATCGACGCGATGGCCGGGATAGGGCTTCCCCATCGAACCCGGCTTTGGCGCCATGATCGCCGAACAGTTACCCACGAGATAATTGAACTCTGTCTGACCCCACATTTCATTAATGGTCAAACCCAGCGCCTCCCGCCCCCAGTGAATCAACTCTTCACCCACCTGTTCGCCGGCACTCATGATAGCGCGCAGCTTCAGATCATGGCTCGCTTTGAGCTCAGGCAGGGCACGCAGCATCTTGAGCGCGGTTGGTGGAATAAAGGCATTGGTAACCGCATAGTCTGACATCAGCCTGCACACCCGCTCGGCATCAAACCCGGCAGACTCGAAAGCGACGATTGGCGTGCCGTAGTTCAAAGCAGGAAACAAAGCATCCCACAGACCTCCGGTCCAGGCCCAGTCGGCCGGCGTCCAGAACACGTCACCAGCCTGCGGGAAAAAATTCTGTGACATTTCAAAACCGGTGAAATTGCCGATAACGGCCCGATGCGCCACCAGTGCGCCCTTGGGCGGCCCCGTGGTACCCGAGGTATAGATCAAACAGGCTGGATCATCGGCACGGGTTTGCACCATCTCGAAGTCATCCGCTCCTCGGCGCAACAGGCCCCAGAATTCATCATCGGCTTCACCACAGCCACATCCGATAAGCTGCCGCAGTTCGGGCAAGCCCGGTTGTAACTGCCTGATATCGTCATACCGGCTGACGTGAACAATCGCGGCACAGGCACCACTGTCGCGCAAGCGATACTCCAGGGCCTCCGGCCCGAAGAGGATGGCCAGTGGCAGCGATACCGCGCCGAGTTTGTGGATAGCAAGATGCGCGACGATGGTTTCGATGGTTTGCGGCAGCACGATGGCAACGCGATCCCCCCGTTTCACACCCCTTGCACGCAACGAATTCGCCAGGCGGTCCGAGTATGCCTTCAAATCACCGAAACAGTAGCTGGCGCGACTGCCTGCCGCGTTTTCAGTGTAGATCGCAATTTGCTCCGCGCGCTGCTGGTGTCGCTCACAAACCTGGTGCGCAATGTTGAGATACTGCGGAATCGACCAGCTAAAACGGCTGCAAATCCTGTCGAAGTCAGATAACGAGTCGTCAATAAGGCGCATTGCTATACCCCCTGAATGCCCCGGGAAGCAGGGCAATGGCAACCTGGTCGAATGTTTCTACCGGGTTTACAGAATATACCGCTGGCGGAAATGCCTGGACATGACCGCAACGCACTATCACTAGTCTTCCGCCCAGCAGCCTGTGTGCCGCATTCGCTGGTAAAATCCCACTCAAAATGGCCTCTCCTGTTACGATTTACCAAATTCGGCTGACTCACGGAAATCGGGAAAATATCATGAAGATTTTCGATTATCCGCTCAACATAACCGCTAATCGTGAATTTTTGGACTAAACTGCTGATATCCGTGTAGAATTTTCCTTTCATTCTGCTAATTAAAGATCTGAAGACAAGCGCTTCTGGACAATAGCTATTATGAACAACTACGAAGACTGGGCAAATCTCGTCGCCAAAAAGTTAAAAGGCGAAGGTGATGTTATTGCTGCCATCGACAAATATGAACTGGACGATGCGGCGGCGGCAGAGATATTTGTACAAACCGTACTCAAACCTTTCTTGCCGGAAAATTTCGGTATCGGAGCGGGTAGGATCGTTGATGCATTCGGCAATCGATCCGACTATCTCGATATCGTGATCTACAATCGCAGCTTTCCGCGCATCGGAATGCCCGGCACGCAATCGGATTACCTGTACGAGTCGGTACTCGCCGGGTTTGCCATCCGCTCAAAGTATGTGCGCAAGACATTCTTTGAATCGATGGATGCCTGCGCTTCGATGGCACGCCTGGTGACCAACGTTGATAAATCAGTACTGCTTCAACTGGCCCAACGCAACGGTTTGAAACCCGGACCCAACAAGACCTTTGTTCACGAAGATGCCATTCGCACCGCTCGCTTTGAACTTATCGGCAGCCCACCAGTGTTTATGTACGGTTTTACCGGCATCAAGCACAGCTACCGGCAGTTGCAGGAAAATATCGAACTCTGGATCGAGCATCGCAACCTCGAGGATGTGGACTTGCCGATGCGCGCATTTCCCGCGGTGATTGCAACCCAGGGTTGTTTCGCCTGGCGCAATGCGGCACCGCTGGCACTCTCCAATCGTGAAATGCTGGGGGTTGGCAACGACCATGCCCCGGTGCGATTGATCGTGCTGCAATTGCTGTACCTGCTCAATCGTCGCCTCAACGTGACTTCCGATGGCTATGGACTCAAACCGAATCTGAGCGCTTACCTGAGCCAGTTTTCGGCGCCCAAATTCGAACTGGGTGTCGGGGATGTTGATCAGCTGGTCAGTGTCAAGATGGTTGGTAAAGATAATTCCGAAACTGAAGAGCGCCAGCAACCAGCACAGGATCATGCGTCCAGCCCGGCTGCTGCAAAACCGGATCCAAAGCCTGCCGCGGCACCCGCAGCAAAAAAGACAGCGGAACGCGCAACTGAGGCGGCTGACAAACCAGCCACAACGCCAGTCAAGCAGGCGACAGCTAATGCGCCCCCGAAAAGCAAACCGGCCCCCAGTAAAACCGCGGAGAGTAAGCCCGCACAGAGTAAATCAGAGCCCGCCAGCGAAGCAAAAGCTGACGCAGGCACCTCGTCCGGCGTGTTTGACAAGCCATCACCATTCGCATCGGCACCTGCCCCTGCGACAAAAACCGCTGAACAAAAGGAAGAACCAGCGCGACGCGCACCACCAACCTCATCACTCGGTTCTGCACCTATTCCCGGAGTTGACAGCTCGCATACCGCAAAGCCCGCGTCGAAGCCACCGGCTGATTCAGCGCCTATTCCCGACATGGCAAACCCGGCAGATAAAGAACCGGCAGCGCGACCACCGGTAGCCTCACTGGGATCGGCGCCCATTCCGATGTCGGATTCAATACTGGATGATGACAGCATCCCCCCATTGCCAGCGATCGATATTGAATTGACCGACACCTTCCCGATACCCGAAGACATGCCCGAAGAACCCCTTGCGGAGTTGCCCGACGAGTCGCTTGAGAAAATTGAAGACGCGGCTGAACCCGACTTTGAAGCAACCATGGTCATAGCGCCAGATGCTTCCCTGTCGAAAAAAACGTCGGACAACTCAACCAAGGAAATTGAAGACGAGGCTGAACCCGACTTTGAGGCCACCATGGTTATTGCACCAGATGCTGCGTTATCGAAAAAAACCTCAGAAAACTCAACCGAGGCATTTATCGAGCGTGTCAAGGAGCAGCTGTCTGACTCCAACAACGAAACTGCCAAGCCACAAGAACCCTTTGCCTCGACCATCCCCCAGTAGAAAATGGCTGCAGGCTGCAGTGGCGCGCGATTGATCCGAATCCTGCACCCTGACCGGGTATAGGGATACAGTCGCCGTTATCCCAGTTGCAGTTGTTGCGCGTTCTCTGCATCCGCCTGTGACATGATAAAAGTCAAGGTGGTTCGTGACGACTTACACTAGCATCGCGGGTGATCCGAATCACTCAAAGCAAAAAGGCGATAACATGACAAAAATTCTAACCCTGGTGGCGCTTGCCATGCTCAGCGCTAACGTAGCCGCCGGTGATGCCGCGGCGGGCAAGACCAAAACGGCAACCTGCAACGCCTGCCACGGTGCCGACGGCATCAGCAGCAACGATATGTGGCCTAACCTGGCCGGACAAAAAGAAGGCTATCTGGTTTCCCAGTTAAAGGCTTTCCGTGATGGCGCACGTGCCAACCCGATGATGGCACCAATGGCCGCCGCGCTCTCCGATGACGATATCGCGGATCTCGCCGCTTACTACGCAAGCCTCGGCAACTAAACCCGCGAGCTGACGACTCGGGGTGCGCACTAGCGCACCTCGATCGTGTCCCTGCGGACACTGCAACCCTGCCGTGCCCGGTCCAATAGATCAACCCTGAACGACCAGACTCTACCCCCACCATTAATTGCCAGGACGATAGACAAAGTTTCCGTTCGAGACCTGCGTCTGCCCCCAGCGGTAAATTGACAATAATCAAGGCTGCCGGGATTTACCTGCCGATATACTCGCACCACCTCATAAAACGAACAGGGTGAACACCGTGATATCGCTACTCCAGAAACATTCGAAAACCTTTCTCTCCATATTGCTCGCCATGATGGTAGTTTCGACATCACAGGTGTTTGCCAAAGCCGAGGGCGAGGCCGAAACCCGCTACCAGGGCGCCGCCTCGGGTATCGACCCATCCACCACCACGGACTTGATAGACTCCGAGGGCCCGCCGATGACGGTCGACGAGTACAAGGCCGCCAAACAGATCTACTTCGAACGTTGTGCAGGTTGCCACGGGGTACTGCGCAAGGGCGCAACCGGCAAACCACTGACTACCGATATCACTCGCGCCCGTGGCAGCGTATATCTCAAGACCTTCATTACCTACGGTTCGCCCGCCGGCATGCCCAACTGGGGCTCGTCGGGTGAAATGAGCGAGGCCGAGGTCGACATGATGTCACGCTACCTGCAGCACGAGCCACCAACACCGCCGGAGTGGGGCATGGCCGATATGCGCGGCAGCTGGAAACTGATAGTCCCGGCGTCTGAACGCGTCAGCAAGAAGATGAACAAGTACAACATCGACAACCTGTTTTCGGTAACCCTGCGCGACAGCGGCCAGGTCGCGCTGATCGACGGCGATAGCAAGGACATTATCAACATCGTCAAAACCGGCTACGCGGTGCACATCTCACGCATGTCCGCATCCGGTCGCTACCTGTTCGTGGTTGGACGCGATGCGCGTGTCAACCTGATCGACATGTGGATGGAAATACCCGACACGGTCGCCGAGATCAAGATCGGTCTCGAGGCACGCTCAGTCGAAACCTCCAAGTACAAGGGCTACGAGGACAAGTACGCAATCGCTGGGGCCTACTGGCCACCGCAATACGTCATCATGGACGGTAACACCCTCGAGCCGAAGACGATCGTATCCACGCGCGGCATGACTGCAGATACCAGCGAGTATCACCCGGAACCACGCGTTGCGGCCATCGTCGCCTCGCACGAGCACCCGGAGTTTATCGTCAACATCAAGGAAACCGGCAAGGTGCTGCTGGTCAACTACGAGGATATCGAAAACCTGTCGGTGACCACCATTCCAACCGCACGCTTCCTGCACGACGGTGGCTGGGATCGCACACATCGCTACTTCCTGACCGCGGCCAACCAGTCCAACAAGGTCGTTGTTATCGACTCAAAGAAACGCAAGATGACTGCGATGATCGATGTTGACAAGATCCCGCATCCGGGCCGCGGAGCCAACTTCATGCACGCCAAGTACGGCCCGGTGTGGAGTACCAGCGCACTCGGTAACGACAAGATCACGCTGATCGGCACCGACCCCGTTGGCCACCCGGACAGCGCGTGGAAGGTGGTCGAAATACTCAAAGGTCAGGGTGGTGGTTCACTGTTCATCAAGACCCATCCCAAATCGAAACACCTCTATGTCGACACGCCGCTCAACCCGGCCGAGAAGATCAGCCAGTCTGTTGCGGTATTCGACATCACCGACCTCGACAAAGGCTTCAAGGTGTTGCCGATCGGCGAGTGGGCCGGTATCTCCGGGGAAGGTCCGAAGCGCGTGGTCCAGCCCGAGTATAACCAGGCGGGTGACGAGGTCTGGTTCTCGGTGTGGAGCGGCAAGGAGCAGGAATCCGCGCTGGTCATCGTCGACGACAAAACGCTCAAGCTGAAGAAAGTCATCAAGGACAGCCGCCTGATCACACCAACCGGCAAGTTCAACGTGTACAACACGGTTAACGACGTTTACTAAGCTGGACCGAATGGACGGGTACAGGGACGTACCCCCCTCACCGCCAGGCGCTCACCATGACGGTGTAGTCGCGTGATGCGCAAGTCTTCCCAGTTGCAGACCTTCCCTCATTATCAATCCCTGAGCCAGTTGATGCCTGCCATATTCCTTTCAGCGCTGCTATTTTTCGCCATCGCAAGCCACGGCGCGAACGCGGCTGCCGCGAACAGCGCGGAAATATTCCAACAACACTGTGCCGCCTGCCACGGAGCGGACCGGCTGGGCCTGAGCGGACCGGCGCTGTTGCCGGGCAATCTCGTGCGCCTCAAGAAACCAAGCGCCGAGCTCGCGATCGCTAACGGCCTGCCCGCGAGCCAGATGCCGGCCTTCGGCAAGACACTGTCGGCCACCCAGATCAGTTCGCTGGTCGACTATATCTACACACCGCTCGCGCAAACGCCGACCTGGGGTGCCGAGCAGATTCGCGCGAGCCAGCGGATTCTGAGCCCCGAGTTGCTGGAGCCCTCGGCCGCAGCACTCCCACCGGTTTATAGCGCCGATCCGCTCAACCTGTTCCTGGTGGTTGAAGCCGGTGATCATCACGTCTCGGTGCTCGACGGCGATAGCTTCGCAACCCTGAAACGCTTCAAGACGCACCATGCGCTGCACGGTGGGCCCAAGTACTCGGCGAGTGGCCGCTATGTTTACTTCGCCTCACGCGATGGCTGGATCACCAAGTACGACATGTACCGACTGCAAAAAGTGGCCGAGGTGCGCGCCGGCATCAACACGCGCAACGCGGCGGTCTCGGCAGACGACCGCTACGTGCTGGTGGGCAACTACCTGCCCCATTCGCTGGTGCTGCTTGACGCCGTCGACCTTAGCCTGGTCAAGGTCATTCCGGTCGCTGACCGCAACGGCGAGGCTACCTCGCGCGTCAGCGCGGTTTACACCGCCGCACCGCGCGACAGTTTCATCGTCGCACTCAAGGATCTCAGGGAAGTCTGGGAAATCAGTTACCTCGATGACCCTCCAGCGATCTACAACAGCTACGTACATGACTACCGCATGGGCGAGGGGTTCGCCGAAGAAGGACTTTTCCCGGTACGTCGCATTGTGCTCGACGATTACCTCGACGATTTCTTTTTCGACCAGGAATACCAGCACCTGATCGGCACCTCGCGCGGCGACCGCAAGGGCCAGGTCGTCAACCTGCTGGTCGGACGCAAGATCGCGACCATCCCACTCGATGGCATGCCGCATCTCGGCTCAGGCATCAGTTGGCAGCGACAGGGACGCAGGGTCATGGCCTCCCCCAACCTGCGCAGTGGCAAGGTCAGCGTCATCGACATGCAAACCTGGCAAAGCGTCAGGGAAATCGAAACGCTCGGACCGGGTTTTTTCATGCGCAGTCACGAGAACTCGCCCTACGCCTGGGTCGACGTCTTCTTCGGACCCAACCGGGACGCAGTGCACGTGATCGACAAGCAAAGCCTCGAGATCGTTAAAACGCTGCGCCCGGTGCCCGGCAAGACATCGGCGCACGTCGAGTTTACGCGCGATGGCAAGTATGCTTTGCTCAGCATCTGGGACATGGACGGCGCGCTCATCGTCTATGATGCCAGCACGCTCGAAGAGGTGAAACGAATCCCGATGCGCAAGCCCGTTGGCAAGTACAATGTCTACAACAAAATAACCCGCTCCGCGGGCACCAGCCATTAAACCGATGACGTCAATTTACGCCAAAGATCGCCAACAGCCATGACGCTCGACGAAGTGATCCCGTATCTACCGCACTTCCAGGCACTGCTGAACAGCGCCGCGATCCTGCTGCTGTGCGCGGGCTTCTACTTCATCCGCAATCAACAACCACAGCGTCATCGAAACTGCATGGTATCGGCGTTACTGATTTCGAGCCTGTTCATGCTGTCCTACCTGACCTACCACGCCGCGGTGGGCTACATGCCCTTCGCCGGGCAGGGCATGATACGACCGTTTTATTTCACGCTGCTGGCATCCCACGTGATCCTCGCGGCGGTTATCGTACCGCTGGTGCTGATTACCGTAATTTTCGCGCTGCGCGGCAACTTCACCCTTCATCCGCGCATCGCACGCTGGACCTTGCCACTGTGGCTTTACGTATCCGCCTCCGGGGTAGCAATCTACCTGCTCGGATTCCACATCTACCCACCCAACAGTTAAGCGAGGCGAGGCGGGCCATGCAATACCTCTACTACACTGTCGCTGCCATCGCACTCTACTTTGGTTCCGACTGGATTCTTGTACAAATTGAAAAGGCGCGCGGCAAACCTTTCGAGGGACAGCGTTCGCTGATGTTCCTGCTGATCATCATGGTACTCGCGGTTTCGACGTTCAAACTTATCGAAGTTCTGGTAAACAATTGAACCGAGTGCGCGCCCGGGGTGCGTTCAGCTACAAGCGGAAATCCCTTCCTGTAGCGGTGGACATTTTACAGTTCCGAACGAGCAAAAAACGCAGCAATCACCTTTGTTGGGCTTCAGTAAGCTGCGGCACGACTCACACTCGTAATAGTACTGGCAAGCATCTGTTGGCATAGTCTCTGTCTTTCGATGGCCGCAATTTGGGCAGGTTAAAGTTGAATCAGGGATGATCGCTGTCACTTGTTATAGCACCGCAAAGTGAGGATTAAGAGAGCAACTCGGTTTCATGTTTCGCGCCATTTTTATGCAACGCAATGACGATTTGCCGGCCAGAATAAATCCCATAGAGTTTTAATGCGACCGATTTTGCGCAGGAATTCCGCGACTGTGTCACAAATCGTGACGCTTCAGCCCATGTTCATCCAACATAAATTAGACTAGTATTCAGTTTCAGTATCCATTTGACCCGACAGGCAGAAACATGAATAAATTACTCACTATCGTCACACTGGCAGCGCTCAGTTTAAACGTCCAGACAGCCATGGCCGGCGATGCCGCCGCCGGCAAAATCAGGGCCGCATCCTGCGGCGCCTGTCATGGCGCCAACGGTATCAGCTCAAATGACCTCTGGCCCAACCTGGCCGGCCAGAAAGAAGGCTACCTGGTGTCCCAGATAACGGCCTTTCGCGATGGCGGCCGCCAGAACCCGATGATGTCGCCCATGGCCACAGGTCTTACCGATGCGGATATAGCCAACCTCGCCGCTTACTACGCGAGCCTCGGCAAATAATGAGTTGGCTCGGCGTCCTCTCCGCGAAGTCGGCAAACCATTGGTAGCGCTTCAGCCCGCCTCTGCGGAGGCGGTTATCAAATCCCAGATGCCGCGCAGCCACCTGCTGTTTGCGTGCTGCTTAACCGCCCTGCTGTAGCGAACATCATGACAACCGTTATCGCAAAATGAATCTTGATCACATCAACATCAAGGCGCCGGCTGAGCTAATGGAAGCGGAGAAGCGCTTTTTCTGCGAAGTGCTGGGGCTGCATGAAGGTTATCGACCTGATTTCTCGAGCAAGGGTTACTGGCTTTATTCCGTTGACCAGCCCATTGTCCATCTTTCGCAGGGCGAGCAGATTTTGCCCGGTGAACACCAGGGTTATCTTGATCACGTCGCATTCCGGACTACACAACTGGATGACCTGCTGCAGCGCCTGCAGGCTGCGGGTATCGAATATTCTTCCAACCATATGTCCCAGCTCGGTATGACACAGATTTTCCTGAAATCACCATCCGCCATCGGAATCGAGGTCAACTGCATTGACACAAAGGCCTGACCCGGCGTTGCAGTGCCGCTAACCGGCGCCAACCACCAGTTCCATGAGCGCGTAAAACATGCACCTGCTATTTGACCTCGATGGCACCCTGACGGACCCGAAACTGGGCATCGTCAGCTGTATCCAGTATGCGCTGAGTCGCCTCGACATCGAGATTGCAGCAGACACAAAGCTGGAGTCGTATATCGGCCCTCCACTGCGCGACACCTTCAGGTCATTGTGTGGAAATGAGGCTGATGTTGAAGCAGCCGTGAGTCTTTACCGGGAACGCTTTACCACCATCGGCCTGTTTGAAAACCAGTTGTACGAAGGAATTCCGCTATGCCTCGAGCAACTGCAGGCAAAGGTCGAATCCATCCACCTAGCCACCTCAAAACCGGCGGTATATGCCGAACGCATCATCGATCACTTTGAACTCAGGCGCTACTTCGACCTGGTGTACGGTAGCGAACTGGACGGCAGGCTGGGCGACAAGACCGAGTTGATCAGCCACATCATCAAACGCGAAAACCTGGACCCGGAAAACACCGTCATGATTGGCGATCGCAGTTTTGATGTCATCGGCGCGCGCAACAACGGGGTCCGCGTTATCGGCGTGTTGTGGGGATACGGCTCCGAAGACGAACTCAGGCAGGCGGGCGCAGACACTTTGTGCCGACATCCCGCCGACATTCACGATCAGGTGTTCGACGCAGAATCATCTTCTGATAGGTAACGGCACTCAGAAATAGCGTTGCAAAACTCTCAACTGATGCGCGCGAGTCATGCTCGAGCTCTGGGTCGTGCATGAAAATCCAGGCCGTTGTGGTTGCCGGATCGCTGTTCATTGCCGACATTATTTTAGCGCCGCCAACAATCAGAGCTTGGCTTTGCGGCCGATCGTGTTAGTTTAACAATTCGTCGAAATCGCAAACCCTTTCCATGTCTGAAACACAAGCTCGCCCTGTCAGCAATCGCCAGGCCATCATCGCCTTTGCGCTCGGCACCCTGTTCTTCGGGTACGCGTTTGTGCAACGTGTTTCGCCGAGTGTAATGACCGCCGAGTTGATGCGCGACTTTGCGGTCGGTGGTGCGGCGCTGGGATCGCTATCCGCCTTTTATTTTTACGCCTACGCCTCGATACAGCTGCCGGTAGGAATGCTCACCGATCACTTCGGCCCACGCAAGCTGATGAGTTTTGCCGCGGCCCTGTGCGCGCTGGCATCGCTCGGCTTTGCCCTGTCTGACTCGGTGCTTACCGCCTCGATCGGTCGCGCCCTGATCGGCGGCACCGTGGCCTTTGGTTTTGTCGGCACCCTCGCGATTGCCGGCTACTGGTTCAAACCCTCGCAGTACGCCCTGCTTGCCGGGCTGTTACAGACCATGGGCATGAGTGGCGCCATCTTCGGCCAGGCACCATTACGCCAGATGGTCGAATCCATCGGCTGGCGGGATACCATTAACATACTCGCGCTGATCGCGTTAGTTATGGCACTGCTGCTATTCAAGCTGGTGCCAATGCGCTCCAGTGAACAGAAACAGCGCGCTCCCGGTGTTAGCGTGCTAAAGGGCCTGAAAGCCGTCTCCACCAATCTGCAAACCTGGATCTGCTCGTTAATCGGTTTCGGCATGGCGGGCACCATGCTCGCCTTCGGGGGATTGTGGGGCGTGCCCTGGCTCAATTCCGTACACGGTTATACCACCACCGAAGCGGCTGGCATTACCTCGATGATCTTTGTCGGCTGGGCAATCTTTTCACCGCTTTCCGGCTGGGCCTCTGATCGCATGGGTCGACGCAACCTGATTTTACGGGTCGGCTCGCTGATCGCGCTGCTGTCACTGGCCTGCCTGATTTACGCCACTCCGAATAGCACCGCTGTGTTAATGGCGTTGATCTTCGTCATCGGCGCCGGTGGCAGTGCGATGACCGTGTGCTTCGGTTCCGTCAAGGAACTCAACGACATCAACTATTCGAGCACCTCGCTCGGCTTGATGAACATGTGTATCGTCGGCGCAGGCGCGGTAATGCAGCCATTGATCGGCTGGCTGCTGGATTCCACCTGGGATGGCACGATGCAAGCCGGTGCCCGCATCTATTCTGCGAGCAACTACAGCAGCGCCTTTTTTAGCTTGCTGGTGGTTAACGTCGCAGCACTCGTCGGCACCATGTTGCTGCGCGAAACCCACTGCCGACAACTCTCGCCACCCCAATAAGAACAGTCACTTCGTGGCGCACAAGATAATCCTGGCCCCGATGAACAGCTTATTTGATGACAGGCCTGATCACAAAGCCGCTTTTTGAATCGAACGCGATCAACAGTATTTGCGCTGGCTCGACCGTCACCTGGCGGGCGAACTGATGATTAAAACCCTCGACACGAACACTGTCGTTCATCTTCATATCCAGTTGATGTTGCCCGGCGGGTATTTTCGCACTGTAAAAAACATCGACCCCGCCATCGCCAAACAGACCCGGTGGCGGCAATGAAGCGCTATAGACCGATTTGCCATCGAGTTTAGCCTCGATGACGACCGGTGAGCGTTCGCGCGGGCAGTCATCGATTTTGCGCATGTTCGGTGCCAGCTTGTTCAACTCTTCCTGACTCAGCATGCGGCAGGGTTCACGCAATTGCCCGGCATGCGCGAACGCAATGGTTATCCTGGCTTCGTTCTCGCCAATCAGGCTAACCGACGGTGAATTCGAGAAGAACCAGATCAGCCCCATAAACAGGCTGTAATTAAACGCCTGCAACAAAAAACGTAACGGCCGGTTGTCGATATCAGCCATCAGTGGTCACTTCCCGGCCTCGACACGAGCGAGTTCCCGCAGTTTGCACAGGCGCTCGCGAAACGCGATCAAATCCTTTTTGATCGCAGGCGCATCAGGTTCGGCAGCACCGTGCATGATAATGCGTTCACGTTCGGCGCGCGCACGCAAACTCGGTTTGCGCTCACCGTCGAAGCGGAGCTTCGTCCAGCGGTTGCCAAAGCGGTAATAACAGTCGTTTTGCCTGCAGCCGGTAACCATCACACCGTCTGCGCCATACTTGAGGGCGTATTCCACCAGCGTGGGTGGCAACATACCGCTGCAGATCAACTTAACACCGCGGGTATCATCACTCTCCAGGCCCAGGACATCGATCCCGTGTTCACAGCCGAACACCACGATCTTGACATCAGTGCTCATCTGCTCGATGACTTCGCGTGTTATTCGGCGCAGTTCGTCGACGCGCAGTTGCGGCATGTCGATACCGGTCTTCAGCTCGCCGCGCGGTGTTCGGAACGGATTCGAGGCCGGACAGGACCCAGCACAGATGCCACAGGCAGCACACAGTGCCGGATCGACGACCACCTCATGGTCGTAACGAGCACCATCGGTGCGCGCCCGCAAGGTAATCGCATCGAACGGACAATCCTCGAAACAGATTCCGCAACCATTGCAATGCTCGAGATCAACGACCGCCTTGGGACCATCCTTTTTGGGCAGTATCCATGGCACCATCATCAGCAACAGGGTCAGACCAATAGTCAATATCCACACCTGACCGGCCGGCCAGATTTCCAGCAATGGATAAACGTTCAAATAGAACCAGTCAATGTGAATTTCGCTCGGCACCCACCCCAGGTTGGCAGGTGCATGACTCGTTGCCGGCGCCGCCAGCGACAGTGCCAGCAGCGCCACGAAGGTGCCAATCGCCAGTCCTCGCGGCGGATTGATGTTGACGTTGGACAGGCGTTTGACGTGCAACCACAACATGAACATCAACAACATCGGCTGCCCCAGCAAATGCAGGAACTCGATCAGGATGAAGAATCGATCCGTCATACCACCGGAGACAAAATTGCGTGTCATGGCGCCCGAAAAAATAGGCAGCGCATCCATCAATTGCGCCGAGCCAACCGCAATAAACTGCGCCATTTCGTCCCACACCAACCAGTAACCGGTGATACCGATGGTCACGATCATCCACAGATTGGGAATACCGGTAACCCAGGAGAACCAGCGAAAACCACGATAACGCCCGGATGCAAACTCTTTGAACATGTGCAACAACACCGTGACGATCACCGCATCCGAGGCATAGCGATGCAGGCTGCGCATGACACCGCCTGCATACCATTGCTGATAAGTTATGGCCTCTACCGATGCGTGCGCACCCTCGAGACTGCCATGGAACGGAACAAACAGGTAAATGCCACTGACCAGGATAATCCAGAACAGGAAAAAGGACAGCGTGCCGAGGTGATAGAGCGGGTTCCACTCGCTACCGAAGGAAAGATTAAACCAGGACTCGAGCGCAAGATAAACGCGCTTTAGCGGATTGATGATCACCTGTAAGGATTCTCTAAACAGACTGGCAGAGTCAAGACTCTACCCGATGCAGCGGATTTTCGATCTGACTAAAGTCAAGTCAGGCCGGCCGGTTGCGAAGTCCCCGCACTACCACCACGGCGGTAAAAATGATGATGGAACCACCGATCAACATACCGATAAACAGCGAGTAGTCGAAGTAATAGCCATCGCGCACGGGGTCATAGGTTGTGCAGAATAGTTTGATTTTATTTGCCAGCCCGGACAGCAGCGGCTGCTCGGCGGGACTGCGCCCGAGCACCAGTTCAATCAGCGGATCAACCAGTAACGGGGTGTCGAAGACCTGCCCGTAGACCTGTCGATATACCAGGCCCTCAGCATCAATCACAGTTGCCTGAATGAGGTGATCAAAACCATTCGATGACGGAAAATACTGAAAGCCAAGGTGTGCGCTCAGCTGCTCAATCTCAGCGCCGCCAGCGCTCAGCAGCTGCCAGCCCTTATCGTCAACCCCCTGTTTTTTACCGAAATATTGCATCGCGACAGGCGTATCGACCTGGGTATCGAAACCGATTACCGCGATGGCGAAACTGTCATCACCGAGTGCGCTACGAGCCTTGTCCACCACCTCGGAGAGGAAACGCGTCGTCATCGGACAAATTTGATAACAACTGGTGTACACCATGCTCACCACCAACGGTTTGCCGCGAAAATCGGCAATGGTTACCCGGCGCCCATCGCTGGCGGTGAACTGAACATCGGAGACAAGTTTGCCGATGGCGGCCTGGCTAAGGGCAAGCGCTCGATCGTAATCAAAACCGGATTGTTCCACGACTGCAGCGGTAACGGGCAACGAGCTTTGCGCCAACGCCGGAGTAGCATGCAACAACGACAAATGCAGCACTGAAGCGAATAGCAAATCGCGTACATTCATCGCTGTACCTGCCGGCGACTAGCCGAGCAACAGGACGTCGATGACTGCGCCAACCAGCAGTAAGACAAGCTGCAGCAACGAGGCGAAAAAGCTCTTCATGGCAACTCGCGGTGACGGATCGCGCAGCATCCGAATATTGTGGTAGATGAAGAACCCGCCACCACCGGTCGCAGCTGCCAGATATATCCAGCTCATGCCATAAAAGAATGGCAGGATCGAAATCGCCACCAGCATGAGGGTATTGACCAGTACCACCTGGGCACAGCGTCGATTGCCGATGACAACCGGCAGCATCGGAATCCCGGTTCTCTCGTAGTCCTTGCTCTTGGCTATCGCCAGGCTCCAGAAATGCGACGGTGTCCACAGGAACAATACCAGCGCCAGCATAATCGCGACCGGGCCGATTGCAGGATCAACCGCCGCCGCTCCGGCGAGCACCGCGAAACTGCCAGAAGCACCGCCAATAACAATATTGGTCCACGAGCGCCGCTTCAGCCAGACGGTATAAACAATAGCGTAGAAAAAAGCGCCCAGAAAAATGTAGAAGGCCGCTGATAGATTCAGTACCAGCGCCGCAGAACCTACCCCGACAACCAGCAACAGCAGGATAATCGACAGCCACATCGGACCCTTCTTGAAATAGCCGGTAACAAAGGGGCGAGTGCTGGTGCGCGCTACGCGCCTGTCGAGTTCTACTTCGAAGTACTGGTTGAAAGCGCCGGCACTGCCGGCCGCCGCCAGTATTGCAAACGCGAGCACCGCCATTTCCAGGGCGCTCGCGGGTTGACCGGGCGTGACTGCCATCGCCACCAGCGCGGTCAGCATCATCACTACTCCGATGCGCAGTTTGAGCAAATTGACGATCTGGCTGAACATGGTGATAGTAGCGTCCTCGCTAGATTACGATGTGATCAAGCTAAGCCGCCAGGCGCCATTTGATTAGCGGACGGCGGCATACTCAAGCGTTAACTGAGCGGCCACACGGAGCCCAGGTAATCCCAATTGATGAAGTAATAGACGACAAAACACACCAGCAGTGCCATCGCCAGTGCGAAGGTACCGGGCGCTTCAAAACCCGCCGAACCGTGTTCCTCGACCGCAAGCTTCGGCGCCATCGGCAGACGTTCCGGCTGAGTGATGTTGTAGGCAGAAGACGCCAGTGGCACGCCAAAACTCTGGAACAGGCCGGCAGATTCGTCGAGCTTTTTGCCAAACAGCAGCGAACCAACCGTAACGATCAAATACATCGCACCACCCAGCACGCCGAGTACACCACCGATTCCGGCGACTGCCATCATCGTATAGGCCGTTCCCGGGTACTCGAAACTCAGCATCGCACCGGTGAAATCCATGTCCCAGTGGCGCCGCGACACACCCAGCGTTCCGGCTCCGAGCATGAACAGAATCATCATCGTCATGCCCGCCGAGAACACATAGGGCTGCCATCTGGCCATCCACGGCAGAAACAATGCCCGACGGAAAAGCAGCGGTATCAGCAGGTAAGTCAACGCCATGAAGGTCAGCGTGGTGCCGACCGCAACCGTTGCGTGAAAATGCGCGGGCACATAGATGGTGTTATGGATAATGATGTTGATCTGCTCGGTACCCATAACCACACCGGTGATACCACCAATGAAGCCGAAGATGATCAATGACAGGAAGAAACCGGAAAACACCGGATTACTCCAGGGAGCCTTGCGCAGCCATTCAAACATACCCTTGGTGTAACCCTTGGCACGCTGCGCTACTTCCATCGAACCCGGCACCGTGAGGCCATGAATCATACTCGCCAGCACGGCCAGGTACATCGCGTAGCTGGTATTGAACACTTTCCATTCCGAGCTAATGCCCGGATCGACCAGAATATGATGGGCACTGGCCAGTTGCAGGAACAGGATGTAAAGCAGGAAGGCCGAGCGACTGACTTTTTCCGACATCGGACGTGCATTGAACAATACGCCAACGATCAGATACCAGACGGACACGTGCGCCGCGACATTGATTTGCTGCGACGAATGTCCCATACCCCACCAGATAACCCGGTACATGGCGGCGTCAATATGACTGATGTAACCAATCGACCAGAGAAAAGTCGGCACCAGGATAATAGCACCGCAGGCAATGGTGAAAATCGCGATGATACAGGCGGTTAATGCGCCGAAAGTGACCAGCGGGATCGAGCCTTCATAGGTACGATCGTCACGCGCGATGACCAAGGTTCCCAGGAATACGAAACAACCGATGAGTGCACCCACGGCAAACAGGATCAGGCCCAGGTAAAAATGGGGTTCGGCCTGCATGGGTGCGTAAGAAGTCATCATGACACTCGAGTTACCCTGCAGCACGGCGATGTTATTCATCACCATACCGATAATCATCAGCGCGAAACCGGCCCAGGCCCAACGTGGTGCCGCCAGGCGTGTGCGCAACAGCGTCGACGAGGCGAAATACAGAATTGCAATCTCGAAGAAGATAATCCAGAACAGCAGGGCATTGATACCATGCGCTGTCAGCACCTGGTAGAACATATCAGCCGGTAGCAAGTGCACTTCCTGCCAGCGCGTCAGGATAACACCGAGCGCCAGAAAGCCAGCGATCAACAATGAAACAGCAGCGGCAACCGCATTCGCCTTGATCAGGCTCTCGGCCGACTTGTCAAAAAAGAATCCCGAATCCGGGCAAACTCTGAACTGAGCCATTTTCAATTCTCCTTCACATAGATTTTGCCGAGCATCAGGTGATGACCGATGCCACAGAATTCGTTACAGACCACCGTGAATTCACCCGCTGTATCGGGAGTAACCGTGAGTACCATTTCGTAGCCGGGCACAATTTGCAGGTTGATGTTGACCGGTTGCAACGAGAATCCGTGATTCCAGTCCATCGACGACAGGTGCAGGCGATAACTCTGATTTTGCTCGAGCTCGAGAATCGGGTACCACTGCCAGAGACGCCCCAGCATGTACACATCGCTGCCAGCGGGTGGCTTGACGATCGGAATACCAACCTCTTCACCCACCTTGTATTTGGCCACCATTTCATCGACCTTCACCTGGTAATGCGCGGGTGTCGTCTGGTAGGCCTCGTTGGAGAGGTTCTGTTTACCGTAGATGTGCCAGTAAGGCATCATCAGGAACATGATCAGGCACCACACCAGGGCAATGCCGATCCAGATGATTTCCTGTTTTCCGATGGGAGTACTCCACCAGTTTCTTTCTGATGGCGGTAAGAATGAACTCATTGCGGTTTCTCCTAAGGACTCTAAGGTGCGATCGGAATGGTGGCGATTTCCATAATGCCCCACAGGATGTAAAAAACCGTCGGCATTACGATGCCCAGAAACAACAGCAGGAAGGGGTTATCGAGTACTCGTTGGAAAAAGGGCACGCGTTCGGGTTTAGGAATATCGTCTGATTCGGACATGACTGACCTCTGTTATTAGTTGGCCTTTCTGTTCACGACCTGTAGTCCACCACTTCTACCCGCCCAGGCATTCATGGTACGCACTGACTATAGGGCCACAGTTGATGACAGTTTCGGCAGCTAGCAGATTACCCAAGCACCGCTAAAATTGATTTGATAAAAGTCAAATCGATTCTGTGCCAACCCGAGCGAACAGACGGGGCGTCTTGTTCGCGGCGATCGTAGATCGGCCCCGAGAGGTTTGACATTGATCAATTAGCGTCTCTCATGACCGTGGTAGCGTGACGCTTCGCAACGGTCATTTGACCAATGGAGCTTCCTGCATGGCGCTAATTGAATGGCGAGACGATTTCTGTACCGGAATCAAGGGCGTTGATTTCGAACACGAAAAACTGATCCGCCAGATAAATGATGTTTACGCCCTGATCAGCAAACATGCCGATCGCGAGCAGGTGATCGATAGCCTGGGTGAAATCTACGGCAGTATCTCTGCGCATTTTGCGCTCGAAGAACAGATGATGAAACGACACAGCTACAGCGCCTACCCGGAACACAAGGCGGATCATGAACGTCTGCTGGACGACATTCGCGACATTACCGACGAATTCGAAACCAGCCTGCAACTGGACGAAGCCAAATTCACACGCAAATTGTCAGACTGGTTTCAACTCCATTTCAAAACCCATGATTCACGCCTGCACAAGCTTGCCGTCATGCGCGAACACGAACAAGCCAACTCCTTTACACTCAAAAATCTGATACAAAATGCCAAGAAAAAACTGCTGCAAAGAAATTATTAACTGGAAGCCACTACTGTTCGCTTCGATGCTGCTGCTCTCCGCTTTACCCGGCAGTGGTTTCAGTGCGGGTACAGAGTCGTCGAGCGAATCCTTATCCGGGTACTACGCCCGCGAGGGTAACGATGGCAGCCCGGCACAGGCTGCGGGTAACAACATCTACATCCGCTTTTTCCCGGAACAATGGGTGGCCATGCTGTTCCTGCCTTACCCCTATGCCGAGCAGGTAGACAGTGCGACCATAACCGCAGTGTTTGATGCGGCCAGGGCACAAACTGCCAGCAGCGCCTATCTGCGTGGCAGCTTCGACCTGCTGGAGCAAGATGCAACTTTACAGGTAGAGCGATATGGCTACCTGGAAGACCGTATCCTGTTCGAATGCGGCTCTCTTGCGCCCTGCACTATCAGGCTGGGTGAGGGCTACCTGGAATTGATCAAGCCCGGAGTGATCAACGAGCACATTATTCGCTATCGGCACGTTGCCGCCGACTAGCCTGAACTTCAGGCTTGCACAGATGAATCGTAATATTATCCCTATCGGCAGCCTCGTTCTGTTTGGACTGTTCCTGCTGGTCATGCTGGCAACCTGGCTGTTGGTCAAACCGCCACCCGTACCGCCCGAACTCGTGGGCGTGTTACGACCACATTACCGGCCGATTGAACCCTTTGAGCTCACTGATCACCATCAGCAACGCTTCGATGAAAAATCTCTGCGGGGTAAATGGAGCCTGATTTTCTTTGGTTACCTTTCCTGTCCCGACGTCTGTCCGCTGACCCTCAATGAACTCAGGATTTTCTGGCGCCTGCTGCAGGACGATGCCGACATTCAGATCGATAATCTGCAAATTCTTTTTGTTTCGGTAGATCCCGCGCGTGACAGTTCGCAGGCGCTTGCAAACTACATCAATCACTTCAATCGCGAGTTCATCGCGGCAACCGCCGCCAAATCACAGATCGACCGCTTCGCCAGCCAGTTTGGTGCCGGATACGTGATCGAAGCGGAAACCGCTCCCGGGCAGTACCTGGTGGCACACAGTAGCGCAATTTTTCTGGTCGACCCCTTAGGCAGATCGGTAGCCACCTTCTCACAGCCGCACTATGCATCAACCCTGGCCGAGCAATATCGCAGAATAACCCGTTATTTCGAGGCTACCGCCCTGGCGGACACTCGATCGAAATCAGGGATCGTCGCGCCGCTCAGGCTTTTTCCACTGCTTGCGTGCCCAGATGAAATAGGCGCTGATCAGTACCACGTTGATTACGATGCCGACGGCAAAAAAACCAACAGGGGCCTCGTGCCCTGCGGGCACCGCGGCAACCTCACTCGATTCAGTGTGGCTCATCTGCTGCTTACTCACGAAAATTGAACTCCATGTCATGATTACCAATCAGTTTACTCTGCCACCCGTCGATAGCAACGCAGGTCGCCTGACCACGGCATGGCTGCTGCTGGGCCTGCTGGCACTGGTGGTCGGCGGCCTGTTTACCATACTGGTCGTATTGTCTCGTACCCCGTTTTTTCAGGAAATCGTTCCCTGGGGGGATTTCTTCCACACGGCCCTGGTTGTCCACGTAAACCTGACGGTGCTGGTCTGGTTTCTCGCTTTTAGCGGAGTTTTCTGGAGCTACACCAATTCGAATCGATGCCTCGCCTGT
>Ga0316193_10000453_pt1 | contig 25435 bp, 20 predicted proteins | sample MerIslsedime2_MG_FD_207735 | JGI IMG/M metagenome (GOLD analysis project Ga0316193, IMG submission 207735) | Coastal sediment microbial communities from Maine, United States - Merrow Island sediment 2 | ecosystem: Environmental > Aquatic > Marine > Coastal > Sediment | place: USA: Maine... | reverse complement strand
CGACGATGGCCCAGCCGAACCAGGACCAGAACCAGAAGCTGCCGAGACACCCGCTGCACCACAATCAACACCGTCAGCTGCACCGCCAGCGCCGACAGGTGGCACGCCACTGTTTCCGACCACGGCCCCGCAGACCGGCACACCGCCTGCGGTCGTAGCCGACGATGGCCCAGCCGAACCAGAACCAGAACCAGAACCAGAAGCTGCCGAGACACCCGCTGCACCACAATCAACACCGTCAGCTGCACCGCCAGCGCCGACAGGTGGCACGCCACTGTTTCCGACCACGGTTCCGCAGTCCAGTACACCGCCTGCCGTCGTGCCGGACGCCCCGACCGAACCGGCAGCGGCAACAGAACCGCCCGGCGGGGTCAGAAGTGAGACACCCGACGCAACCGAAAGTGCAACTGTCGCTGCCGAAACAGCACCCCCGGCGGACACCACCGTACCACCTGCAGAGTCCGCCCCGGCAACTGATCAGGCCGCGCAGAAAGATCAAGCAGATGTTGTAACAGCGGCAGCCCTGACAACAGCCGCCGAGGCCCGTGACAGTGCCGAGGAAGAACTCCAGTACTCCCGCTGGGCATTGTGCCCACCTGTTGACTATCGCCGCGTCGAGACACCGACATCCGAGACAGGTGCCATTGAGTTACAGGCCGATACTGCCCAGTCCCGCGAAGGCAACATCTTTACCCTGGAAGGTAATGCGGTTGCGCTAATGGACTGGAAGCGGCTGGAAGCGGACCGCATAACCTATCATCAGGATGAGGGTCGTATTGATGCCGCGGGCAATCTTCTCTACACCTCGCCGGAACTACTGGTTGACGGTGACCGCGGCACGTTCTTCCCGGACACGGATAGCGGCGATGTCGAGCTGGCCGATTATGCGCTGCCGGAAATGCATGCGCGCGGCACCGCCAGCTCCGTGGAACTCGATGGACGTGACTGGCAGACCCTTAAGGATGTGTCCTACACGACATGTCCGATCACCAGCACTGACTGGGAGATTTTTGCCAAACAGGTCGACCTCGACCAGGAGGAAGGCACGGGTACGGCACGCCATGCGAAGGTCGAACTCAAGGGAGTCCCGGTGCTGTATACACCGTACCTGAGCTTCCCGTTGGATGACCGCCGCAAGTCGGGCTTGCTGTTCCCCAAGGTCGGCACTACGGAAGAAACCGGCCTCAACATCACTACACCCTTTTACTGGAACATCGCACCCAACAAAGACGCCACCATCGTGCCGCGCTACATGAGTACACGGGGCGTTTTGCTGGGTGGTGAATTCCGCTACTTGAACCGCACAAATAGCGGCGAATTCACTGGCGAATATCTGCCCTCGGACAATAATTTTGACAACAAGAATCGTTACCTGATCGGCTTTAATCACAGAGGAAGTCCAGTGCCGCGACTGGAGACGGCCATCAGGGCCAGCAAGGTTTCAGATGACTTCTATTTTGACGATTTTGGCACCAACCTGGTTGAAACCAGCCAGACCAACCTGGAACGCACCGCCACTGCAGCCTATCATGGCCGCGGCTGGAATCTGGGCCTCATGGTGCAGAACTTCCAGACCATCGACCCGACAATTCCGCCTTCCAGTCGACCCTACGAGCAATTGCCGACCGTCGTGCTCGACGTTGCACCGGCACGCCGTTTACTTGGCCTGAAATTCGAAGCCGATGCCGAGGCCAATAAATTCAAGCACAGCGGGGATGTACTGGTTGAAGGCAGCCGCTTTGACATCCAGCCAAGACTGAGTCTGCCCGTGTACCGTCCCGGCTGGTATGTTGACCCATCGGTCAGCGTACGCTACACGGCCTACAATCTCGACAAAAACACCACCACTGGAAACGATAATCCGTCACGTACCTTACCGGTTGTGAGCCTCGATGCCGGCACCTTTTTTGAGCGTACCGGTCACTGGGGCGATACCGATTACGTGCAGACACTGGAACCGCGGCTGTTTTACCTGTACGTCCCCTATGATGACCAGGATGACATACCGGTTTTTGATACCGGCGAATATGATTTCAATTACTGGACCCTGTTCCGGGAAAACCGCTTCAGTGGACCGGACCGCATGGGTGATGCCAACCAGCTGGCGCTGGCGCTGACTTCACGCTTTCTGAATCCTGCCAGCGGCATACAACAGTTAAGCGTCAGCGTTGGATCACTGCTGTACTTCCGTGACCGCGACGTCACTCTGCCCGGCGAACCTGTAGAAACCAGCAGCAGCTCCAGCATCATTGGTGAATTGACACTCGGACTGACGCGTGACTGGAGTGCCCGTGCAGAGACACAGTGGAGTCCGTCCGAATCACAGTCAGAACTCAACAGCGTTCACCTGCAATACCGCAAGGGTTCGCGGCAACTGGTCAACCTCGCCTATCGTTACCGCAGGGGTATCGAGGATCAAACAGACATCTCGATGCTGTGGCCCCTCGGTAATTCCTGGCACATGGTTGGTCGCTGGTATTATTCACTGAAGAACCACACCACCCTCGAGGCACTGGGTGGTCTTGGTTATGAAAGCTGCTGCTGGAGCGCCCAGCTCGTTGGTCGCAGTTACATAAGGAGTCTCAATACACGGCAAAAGGCCATCTTCCTGCAGGTAGAGCTTAAAGGGCTGGGCAGACTTGTTAACACCGTCGATAAGGCGCTGGAACGTGGTATCCTTGGCTACGAATCAATTGACTAACCCCTGTAGAGTTTCCGAATGAAGTACTATCCCGCGCTGTCTGGCCTGTTGCTGCTGTTTACCCTCACAACTGCAAACGCAGAAGACGAACCCCAGCCCGGGCCACGACACACTGTAAACAGGATTGTCGCCGTCGTTAATGATGACATCATCCTCTCCAGCGAACTGGACAATGCCACCCGTGCAATCGAAAAACAGTTACAGGAGAAAGGCACCCCGCTACCGGATCAGGCAGTACTTGACAAGGAAGTACTCGACAAGTTGATCATGGAGTCACTGCAGCTGCAACTGGCAGCCACCAACGGCATCACGATTGATGACAGCCAGTTGAACGCCGAGATAAAAGAGCTTGCCGAAAACAACGGCGTCAGCATGACAGAATTCCGCAACATTCTCGAACGTGACGGCTACAGCTACCAGGATTTTCGCGAGGACCTGCGCAAGCAACTTACGATTCTGCAGGTCCGCAGAATGATGGTTGCCAGTACCATCAAGGTCAATGACCAGGAGATAGACAACCTGCTTGCCACCCTGAAGTCCAGTGGTCAGGGCGGCGTGGAATATAATCTCGGTCACATCCTGATTGCCATTCCTGAAGCAGCCAGCCCGGGGGAAGTCCAGGCCACCGAAGCACGTGCAGAAGACACCCTGCGACGCCTCCGGGGCGGCGCGGACTTTGCCGAGGTGGCACTGGTCACGTCTGACAGTCAGACGGCCCTGGAAGGCGGCGACCTCGGCTGGCGCAACCTCGGGCAACTACCGAGCATGTTCCTGGACGCCGTTAAAAGCATGCAGGTAGGTGACATCTCGAACCTGATTCGCAGTAGCGGCAGTTTCCACATCATCAAGTTACTGGGCAAACGTGGCGATGAACGCCATTTTGTCGACCAGACAAAGGCGCGACACATCCTGATAAAAACAGATGAAGTCAACACCGATGAGGACGTGCAGACAAGAATCAAACAGCTTGAGCTGCGCCTGCGCAGCGGTGAAGACTTCGCTACCCTGGCACTTGCAAACTCGCAGGATACGCTGTCGGCCGCCAAGGGCGGTGATCTTGGCTGGGTCAACCAGGGCGATACCGTACCCGAGTTCGAGGAAACCATGAACGGCCTCGCACCCGGCGAGATCAGCAAGCCGGTCAAGTCAGAGTTCGGCTGGCACCTGATACAGGTGCAGGAACGGCGTACTCACGACAGCACCGAAGAATATGAACGCACCAAAGTCAGGGACCTGATTCGCTCCAAAAAATATGAGGAGGAATTATTTCTCTGGCTGCGACGTCTGCGTGACGAGTCCTATGTGGAGTACCGGCTGGACCAGCCATGATGCCGTAAACAGGGCTGGTTGCCTCTTTAGCATGTCCTCTGAAATCCTGCGAATAGCGCTGACCCCCGGCGAGCCCGCCGGCATTGGTCCGGACCTGTGTCTGTTGCTGGCACAACAGCCGCAGGGGGCAGAACTCGTCACCATCTGTGACCCGGAATTGTTACAGCAACGCGCAACACAACTCGGCCTGCCCTTCCGTTTCCGGCTGTTCGACCGCGCTCGCGCTGCACAGCAAACAAGCGCCGGCGAGCTCTGTATCCTGCCCGTGAAGATGAACACAGCGGCACACTGCGGCGTGCTCGATACACGCAATGCCCGCTACGTACTCGATACACTGGATGCTGCCATCGATGGCTGTCAGTCCGGACAGTTCGGTGCCCTTGTCACCGGACCGTTACACAAGGGCAACATCAATGATGCCGGCATTCCGTTCAGCGGGCATACCGAGTACCTGGCAGCCGCCACCCACACAGAGGATGTCGTGATGCTGCTGGCCACCGACACCTTGCGTGTTGCACTGCTGACCACGCATGTGCCGCTGGCACAGGTCAGCGCCATGATTACAGCAGAGCGCCTGCGACGGGTGATCCATGTGCTGCATGCCGGGCTGCGCTCCCGTTTCGGAATCAGCCGTCCACGTATCAAGGTCTGCGGCCTCAACCCGCATGCCGGCGAGGGCGGTCACCTCGGTCGCGAGGAAATCGAGATCATCATCCCGACACTGCAGGGCCTGCGTGACGAGGGTCTTGAGCTGGAGGGTCCGCTACCGGCTGATACCCTGTTCAACAAGGCCAGCATCAAAGAATGCGACGCCGTCCTCGCCATGTATCATGACCAGGGACTACCGGTACTGAAATACAGCGGCTTTGGTCGCGCCGTCAACATCACGCTGGGGCTGCCCATCATCCGCACCTCGGTTGACCACGGCACGGCACTGGAACTGGCAGGCACCGGCAATATCGACACCGGCAGCCTGCAGATGGCGATTGGCAGCGCCATCAGTCAAAGCGGTGGGCGTTAAGCCGGGCGTTTTACCTGCAGCCAGCCCCACGCATACGCAGGGCTGGCTGCCGATTCATGCGCTATTTCGCCTCCACCTGAATATCAACATTTGCACCCTGGATGATAGTATTAAAGACTGGCGAGTACGCAGTCAGTCTTTTCAGCCTTTCCATGTTGTCGATGTCGGCCTTGACCCTGAACTTGATGCGGATATCGGTAAAGCCCTTCGGCACATCGCTGGAGAGCCCCAGGAAACCGCGCAGGTCGATATCACCTTCAAGCTCTGATTCCAGTTCCTCGATATGGATACCACGTACCGCAGCATGTGCCACCATGCTGGTGGTGACGCAGGCGGCCAACGCGTTCAGCAGGTGCTCAACCGGGTTGGCGCCCTCATCACCCCCCGCGAGTATGGGTGGTTCATCGGCGTGCAGCTCGAATTGCTGTTTATGGGCGATCTCCTGTCGGGCACCATAGAAGCCGGTGATTGTGGTGCAATTGTGGTTACCGCCCAGCCACTTGTTGCGGGCGCGGAACTTGCATTGCCCCAGATCCGGCTCCTGCTCGATGGCCGTCACCGTCCCTTGCAGGGTTTCCATATGGATGCCATTGACAGTGCCGTCATTCGTCGTGGCCTGCCCCTGTTTACTTGTCGATTGATCTGTCATGTTCGTTCTCCTCTTCGCTACGTGTTGACTCAAGGGTCGCCGCTTGTATAACTGCATAGAAGCGACTTGAGTCATACAATAGGCCTTGACAGATGCCCGCATAAGATGGACTTTGGACATTAACGGGCCATTTGTGCCACTCATTGGGGTTACCACCATGCCGGACTCCCGAAGCAAGCCGCTGGACGTCCTGATAGTCGCTGTTCCGGAGACCGCGGGCTCCGCGCTCTACGGCATGATGGATGTGCTGCTGGCCGCCGGAAATCTCTGGCAGACGCTGGTGCGCACCGATTCCGAACAGACGCCCTTTCGCGTGCGTATCGTTGCACCCACCGACAAATTGTTCACCTGCGGCAATGGCATTCCGGTCATCCCGAATTGCTCTATCTCGGACGATCCCGGAACAGACATCCTGATACTGCCGGAGCTGTGGCTGGGTCCGGACGAGGAGTTCCGCGGTCGCTATGCGGAGCTTATGGAATGGGTACGCCGCAAATACAAGGAAGGTGCGACGCTCTACTCCGCCTGCTCGGGCGCGGTGATGCTGGCCGAGACAGGCCTGCTCGATGGCTGCGAGGCCACCTCTCACTGGGGCTACCAGGACCTGTTCAGAGAACACTATCCGCAAGTGCATTTTCGTCCGGAACCGAATCTTGTCTTCGCTGACCCGCAGGGCCGTATTGTGACAGCAGGGGGAACGACATCCTGGCACGATCTCGCCATCCATATCATTTCGCGCCATTGCAGTCCGGGAGAGGCACTGCGTATTGCCAAGGTCTATCTGCTGAAGTGGCACGGCGAGGGCCAGTTGCCCTACGCCACACTGGTGCGCAGATTGCCGCATGCGGATTCCGTGGTACGGGGCTGCGAGGAATGGCTGGCCGGGCATTTCAAGGAAAGCGCTGCAGTCAGGCGGGTGGTCGAAAAGGCCAACATTCCGGAGCGCACGCTGAAGCGGCGCTTCAAGATGGCAACCGGTGCCACACTGATAGACTATCTGCAGAACCTGCGCATAGAAGAAGCAAAGCGCCTGCTGGAATCCGGACACATGCCCGTGGAGGAAATCAGTGTGATAGTCAGTTATGAGGATGCGTCGTTTTTTCGCAGGTTATTCAAGCGCAGGACGGGGCTCACCCCCAGCGAATACCGCCGCATGTTTCAGCCGGTATTTGCAGCCTCGGATTCAGCATGAATTAGCAGCGATAACAGCCCTTCACTTGAAAAAGGTAATGATGGATATTTGTCTATGACATTCGAACCAACACCGGCACTCCTGGAGAATTTATACTGGGTAACCCTGCTTGCAGTGATTGTCTCGTCAGCTTCAGGTGTACTCAAGGCGGGATTCAAGCAGTACGATCTGTTTGGCGTGATTATTATTGCCATTGCCACCGGACTGGGGGGCGGTTCACTTCGCGACATGCTTCTGGATCGAGATGTATTCTGGATTCGTGATCAGGTATTTTTTATTGCTTCACTCGGTAGTGCCATTGCCGTTTTTATTTCCGCAAGGCTGATGGTGATTCCACAAAAATTATTCCTGGTTGCAGATGCAGCCGGTCTTGCAACCTTCGGTATTGCAGGGACGCTGGTTTCTCTTATGGTTGGAGCACCCTTGCTTGTTGCCAGTTTCATGGGTGTGATGACCGGAACCATGGGCGGCATCTTCCGTGATGTACTGTGTAATGAGCCACCTGTTGTATTTCTCAGCCCACTCTATGCGACGGTGTCCTGGGCTGGCTCTTTACTCTTCATAGGCCTGTTATATTCTGGCCAGGATATAACCCTGGCTGCTGTCATTGCCGGGTTGTTCATATTTATTTCACGTTTGCTGGCCATTCATTACGACATCAGCTTGCCAAAATTCCGCTTTAAGTCATGAGAAGATCATCCACAGGCTGTCCCGCCCCCCCGTCATCTGCAGCAAGCCGGGCCCTGAGCAGGTATTCACAAGCCTGGTTTCGCACTAGAATACACACCCGTCTGACAAACTTCCCTCGTCTACAGCCTCGTGAAGAACATACAAATAATTGAGCCAGCATCATGAAGACCGAAATCGAACCGACGAAACAGGAACTGCCGAAAGGCGTCATTTTCAACGCCTACCCTGACAGCATTGGTCGCCACCTGTCGGATATCGTACACATGCTGAAGCGGCCGGAATTCAAGGATGTCTTTTCCCTGTTCTACATCCTGCCCACCGTATTCAACAGTGACCTCGACCGCGGCTTTTCCATCATTGACTACAACCTCAATGACGAGTTGGTCTCCCGTGAAGATCTGGAAGCACTCCACGAGCTCAATGTCATGTTCAAGTTTGATCTCGTTTTGAATCATCTATCCGCAGGCTCCCCACAGTTTCAGGACCTGCTGAAAAACGGGGATAAATCAAAATACAAGAATTTTTTTATCGACTGGAATGAATTCTGGAAGTCGCATGGCGAGATGAGTCCTGACGGTCACCTGATACCACATGAAGAACATCTCGAAAAACTGTTCATGAGAAAACCAGGCCTACCGATCCTGAAAGTACACTTCCCGGACGGATCCGAGAGGCCATACTGGAATACATTTTATCAGGAGATTGTTTATCACGAGATCGCCGCCCACGATCTGCTGCAGGAACTGGGGATCGAAGAACTCACCCATGAGGATGCGGAACAGATTGCTGCTGCAGTAAATGATGTACTGAATGCGAAACGGGATGTCAGAGAAATCGACTTCGGCGACTTTGCGCATCACAAGGAGGGTATTGTCTCCCTTGTTGAGCAGAACCGTAAATACCTGGGACAAATGGACCTGAATGCGCAGTCGGAAGAGGTCTGGAATTTTTACGACGAGACACTGAAAAAACTGCGTGACCACGGCGGCAGACTGGTAAGGCTCGATGCATTCGCCTACCTGCACAAGGAACCGGGACAGGTCAATTTCTTCAATGAACCCGGCACCTGGGAATACCTCGGGAGACTGAAACGGATAGCCGACAAGTACGACCTGATTCTGCTCCCTGAAATTCATTCTGAATACGGTAATGGCCTCCATGAAGAAGTGGCCGCCAGGGGTTTCCCGATCTACGACTTTTTCTTTCCGGGGCTGGTGATCGATGCACTGGACCGGGGTTCAAACAGGCATCTGTTGCAATGGATAAGAGAAATACTGGAGAAGGACATCAAGACCATCAACATGCTGGGTTGTCATGATGGCATTCCTGTCCTCGACCTGAGAGGCAAGCAAGTCGACGGCGTCACCCGCAAGGGATTACTGAGCGATGGTGAAATCGCAGCGGTTGTCGATGAGGTAATGGACCGGGGCGGACGGGTAAAAAACCTCTATGGACCGGATGGCAAGAAGATAGCGTATTACCAGGTCAACGCGACATTTTTCAGCGCCCTGGGGGAAGACGAGCGCAAGCTGCGCCTTGCCCGCGCCATTCAAATGTTCATGCCGGGTACCCCGCAGGTATGGTACCTGGACCTGTTTGCCGGCAGGAACGATTACGCAGCGGCGGACATGGGTGGTGCGGCCGGACACAAGGAAATCAATCGCACCACGCTTGCACACAGTGACATCGATCATGGACTCTCCCGCATTGTCGTTAGAGACCAGCTGGAACTCATGAGACTGCGCAATAAATCACCGGCCTTTGAGGGCAAACTGGAGATCCACGACTCGGATGAACATCGCCTGCACATGACCTGGACACATCAAGGCTGTGTAGCGACGTTGAGCGCCGACTTGCGCGACTTCGGCTTTAGCGTTACACACAAGGGCATGGCCTGTGCCGAATATGTGACATCGTATCGCTAGCCCGGCAAAACCGGCTATTTGTGGAGATCAATATGAAAATACTGGCAACCGACCTGGACAGGACGCTGCTCCCGAATGGCAGCTGGAAGGCTGATGACGAGGCCATCAGGCTGTTCAATACGCTGACAGAAAAACAGGATGTTCTCGTCGTGTATGTAACCGGGCGGAACCTGGCACTCACTGAAAATGCCATCAAGGAATACGGCGTCAGATACCCGGATGTGTTATGCGGTGACGTCGGCACCTCGATAAGAAAGTACCAGAATGGTGAGTGGAGATTTGATGACGGCTGGATTACCCATGTCAGGCATGCAAGTCCCAGGTGGGATGCCACCGCCATAAGAGAGGCGGTTGCCGACGTTGGAGGTATGCGCGAGCAGGAAAGCGAACATCTGAATCCATTCAAGCAGAGTTACTATGTCGAACACGACAAGAGTGATGCCGTGTTAAAGAAGGTAGATGAACGGGTGAAGGGCAAGTTCGACGAAGTTATCATCTACAGTTTTGATTCGCAGGACGGCAAGGGGCTGCTGGATTTCCTGCCCGCCAGTGCAACCAAGCAAACTGCACTCGAATACGTGGCCGAGGAGTTCGGTGCCACCAAAGAGGATGTTGTATTTTGCGGCGACAGCGGCAACGATATCTATCCACTGACCGCCGGGTTTTGCGGTGTCCTGGTGAGAAATGCCGATGATCAACTGGTAGAAAATGTAAAACATGCAATGGAGGCCGACCCTGACCTGAAGGTGTATTTTGCAAAAGGTGGTTTCAGGGGACTGCAAGGCTACTATACGAGTGGCGTGATCGAAGGGGCCTATCATTACGGGATACTTGACGATGACGGCGAATAATAGCCGCTATAGAACGGTTTCCTGCCGTTCGCCGATTTCCGGGTAGTCGCTACATGCCGGGGCAGCAACGGTGAAAATCAGCCAGAAACGACATTCCCGCAAAGAAATCGCGGCTCGAAAGCCGCCGTGACTATGAATGGGCGAGAGAGAATTAATTTTTTGTCCCGCAAATCTCAGTGTGGCAAGTTGACTTGCTAGAAGCAATACTTCCTGATGAGTCGACATTAATGTTACAACGCATAATAGCAGAGGAATATAAATACCAATGCTGAATATCTTTTACATACATCCTGAACTGTCGCATCAAGGCGGGAAGTTTACTGATCCCCTATTCGGGGACTGCAAATGAGAATACTATTATTTTTCGCATTTTGTACGGCGCTATTTACGGGTTTTAATCCTGCGTTCGCAGGTGTTCCAACATTTGAAACAAATTACGAAACCACCCCTATTCCTGCCGGAATTGATGATACCGATGACCTCGCAATCTGGTTGCATCCTGCTGCTGCTGAAAAATCACTGGTTATTGGTGTTAGTAAAAACAAGAAAGCAGCAGGCGGCCAGGCCGGTATTGGTATATATAATTTACAAGGTGAGTTAATAAAATATCTTTTACATGACCGCTTGAACAACGTGGACGTTCGTTACAATATTGCTTCGGGCTCAAAATATATTGACCTGGCCGTAGCCAGTAACAGAGACAGGAAAGCCCTCAGTATCTTTTCAGTGAGCAATAACAATATACAGCTTGTCCAGGATATTGGTCTTCGCGCAGAAAAAAACAAAATCATATCCGAAGAGCCTTATGGGTTATGCCTGTGGAAAAGCAAACAAGACGGCAGGCTTTATTCTTTTTCACCAATGAAGTCCGGCTTTATTTATCAACATGCCATTAATTACAGAAACGGTCAGTTTGTATTGAGTCATATTCGCACCATTGATACTGCAAAGTATTTAACAAGGCCTGTAGAGCAGCATTTAATTAACGTAACAGTGAATGAGGCAGCCTGGGAAGACGACCTGGACAAGGATGAATTAATCGAAGAAATCACTGAAGAGCTTCGCGACCGTTTTCAACTGGAAGGTTGTGTTGTGGATGACACAAACAGCACCCTTTATTACGGAATGGAAAATCTGGGTGTTTTTAAATTAAATTTAATCGCCCACAAAAATGGGCGTCCTGTTTTAATCGCGAAAGTATTAAAGGCAAAGTCAGAACCCGGTTCAGATATCATTAAAGAGGGTACGCCAAGAGTAATTAGCGACGTTGAAGGCTTGGCCATACTGCATGGGCCTGATGGGCAGGGAGCATTAATAGTCTCTGTGCAAGGACTTGATGAGTATGCCATTTTTGATAGGAAAACTGACAGGTATATTGGCAGCTTCAAGCTTAGTCATGGCGACAGTGACCCCGTTACAGAAACAGATGGTCTGGATATTCTCAGTACACCACTTGGGCCAGAGTACCCTAATGGTTTACTGGCCGTTCATGATCACATGAATACAAACGACAAAAAGCAAGTATTAAATGCAAATTACAAGTTAAAAAGCCTTACTGAAATACTGGATTACTTCCCATCACTCAAGTTTGAAGGTTTTGAATACAACCCCAGAAGCGATGGTGGTGATCCTGCTTTCTGAGCCTGCTGTTACTTATCTTTAACAACTCAAGCGGGCGCTTCGGAAACTTGCGTACGAAATCATCCGGAAGAAATACGGTGACAATACCTACCAGTGTCCGCTCTCCGGTGGCTGTCCTGGAAAACCCTTTCCACTTATTCGCTTAGGTCATCTCAAAAGTGTGGGAGGAATTGCGGTGAGCATGGTAATCAGGGCAGGTCATAACCTTATCCCCAGGACCACAGGACAGGGGTCTGTAGATACCAACATCACTCCTATGGGCACTGTCCCTGTCTGCCGCGCTCATTCCGCTTGGGACAGGGAGGCGAGAACACGCACTGGCCATTCTTCTGGGGACTTTGGTGTTGTGGCGCCTGTAGCCATTCAAATGTCATTTTGAGATAACACAAGCGCCAACTGCCAGCATTACACTTCCTGTCAGTATTCACCAACTGGGAGTTGTCGTTATGAAAAAGATACTCTTGACACTCATTATCCTTGCATTATTCGGGTGCAGCACGACAAAGATTATTGATCCATCGCCTACAGACGTACCCTCTTCTTTAACGAGTGAGGATGTTTATAGCGCGATCATGCTCTCCCTCCAGGATGTTCCAGACGTTACAAGTTCAGGACAAAAAGTTGGAGATCACCCGTATCAGTGGATGGCTGACGAGATCAACCCGGAAAACCTGAGTTGGCACCATGAAGGACAGGATGGCAACGTGATTCATGCAGGATTTTACTACGAACGTTTTTATATACGTGCAGAGGTTACCTACACCAAAGACTACATAAACTACTCTCTCGTTGAGAGTAATAATCTAAGGCTGGATCCAGAGCTTTCCCAAGGAAAGGCATATACATGGCTTTCCCGGCTGGAAGCTGACGTCCGTATGTCGATTGATAAGATAGATCGCTACAAACGCGAGCAGGGCCAGGCCGGGTAGACACAGGAAGCAAGGACACGCATTCCCCGCGAAAGCGGGGTTTGCCATTTACCACCCCGGTTACACTTCACATTTAATATTCCCGCGCACCTGTATGCCGCACTGATCTATGCGGCCTGCGTCAGGAAAGCCGGTCCCTGAAGTCCTCGTAACCGAAGCGGCGGACAATTCGCAGTTCACCGGCCGCCGTCCATATAGCCAGGGCGGGCAGGTTTACACCGTTGAAGGTGGTGTTCTTCACAAAGCTGTAATGCATCATGTCCTCGAACACGACCCGGTCACCGACGCCGAGCGGCCGATCGAACGAATAGTCACCGATGACATCACCGGCCAGGCAGGTGTTGCCGCCGAGGCGATAGGTATGGGGCTTTTCACCCGCTAGCGCCGCACCCCGCACCTCGGGACGATAGGGCATTTCCAGCACATCCGGCATGTGTGCAACGGCAGAGGTATCCAGGATGGCAGTATCCATATCGTTGTGCATGATATCCAGCACTGACGCGACCAGCGGCCCGGTGTGCCAGCCGACGGCCGCACCAGGCTCCAGGTAGACCTCGACCCCGTACTTCTCGCGGAACCCGCGTATCAGGTGTATCAGCAGGTCGAGATCATAGCCCTCGCTGGTAATGAGATGCCCACCGCCAAAATTGATCCAGCGCATCTGCCCGATCCATTCACCGAAACCGGCCTCGAACTGCTGTAATGTGCGCTGCAGACTTTCGGCGCCGCATTCGCACAGGGCATGAAAATGCAGACCCTCGATGCCGTCCAGCAACCCCGGGCGGAACTCCGCGCGGGTAACACCCAGCCGCGAGCGGCTGCCGCACGGGTTGTACATGTCGGTTTCCACCTCGTTCACCTCCGGGTTGATACGGATACCGCAGGAGACGCCGGCCGCCAGCGCCTGGTCCCGGAAGCGCTGCCATTGCGAGAACGAATTGAAGCTGATGTGGTCGGCAAGCAGGAGTATGTCCGGGAACTCGCTGGCATTGTAGGCGGGGGCATAGACGTGCACCTGGCGACCGAACTCCTCGGCCGCCAGCCGCACCTCGTTGAGTGAGCTGGCGGTGCAGCCCGGCAGCACCTCGCGGATGACCGGGAAACTGCTCCACATGGCGTAACCCTTCAGCGCCAGGATGATGTGGCCGCCTGATTCACGCTGCACCCGGTCCATGATGGCGAGATTGGCGCGCAACCGCTCCTCTTCCAGCACATAGCAGGGCGTCGGTAGACGCGAAATATCCAGCGGCATGGGGCCTACTCTGGCAGGGTATCGATGTCGATATCGGTTTCGACATCCGTCCACGGCAGGCCATGGTGGTTCAACGCATCCATGAACGGGTCGGGGTCAAACTGCTCCATGTTCCACACACCGGGCCGCATCCATTTTCCGGTCAGCATCATCATGGCGCCGATCATCGCCGGTACCCCGGTCGTATAGGAGACTGCCTGAGAGTTGGTCTCGCGGTAGCATGCCTGGTGGTCACAGACGTTGTAGACATAGCGCGATATCGGCTTGCCATCCTTGTGACCCTTGAGAATGCAGCCGATATTGGTTTTGCCCGTGGTGCGCGGCCCGAGCGAGGCCGGATCGGGCAGCAGTGCCTTGAGAAACTGTAGCGGCACGATGTCATGCCCCTGGAACTGGATCGGTACGATCGAGTCCAGCCCGATATTGCGGAACACCTCCAGGTGCTTCAGATAGCTGTCGCCGAAGGTCATCCAGAAGCGCATGCGCCTGACACCCTTGATATTGAGCGCCAGGGATTCCATCTCCTCGTGATACAGCAGGTACATCTGCTTCGTGCCGACCTGATCGAAATCGAAGCTGTGGCGGATCTCCATGGGCCGGGTCTCGATCCACTCGCCGTTCTCGTAGTAGCGCCCGTTGCTGGTCACTTCGCGGATGTTGATCTCGGGGTTAAAATTGGTTGCGAAGGCATAGCCGTGGTCGCCGCCATTGCAATCGAGGATGTCGATGGTATCGACCTGGTCGAAATAGTGTTTCTGCATGTGGGCGCAGAACACGTTGGTCACGCCAGGGTCGAAGCCCGAACCAAGCAGGGCCATTAGCCCGGCCTGCTCGAAGCGCTCCCGGTAGGCCCACTGCCACTTGTATTCGAATTTCGCCTCGTCCAGCGGTTCGTAATTGGCGGTATCCAGGTAATGCACGCCGCTCTCCAGGCAGGCGTCCATGATGGTGAGGTCCTGGTAGGGCAAGGCAACATTGATGATCATGGCAGGCTGCACGTGCTCGATCAGTGCCACCAGCTGCGGCACCTTGTCGGCATCCACGGCGGCGGTATGCACGGTCTGACCGGTCTTTTCGGCAACCTCCGCGGCGATCTGCTCGCACCTGGAAAGCGTCCGGCTTGCCAGCCAGATAGCCGAGAAAACTTCCGCATTACGGGCACACTTGTGGGCGACAACCCTGCCGACACCACCAGCGCCAATAATCAATACGCAACTCATCAGTAGACACTCTGGGAAATTGGGAAGGCATTTACCCTGAAAAGGCGGCGAATTCTCGCAGCAGTTTACAGTTACTGTCAATCAGCAAGGTAGCGGCGTTAAGGCCTTTTTCGGAATGCATCGATGTGTTGTAACCCAGTGCCGAATGCAGACGCTTGAAGCTGTAATACACCCCCCCGGGACCATGAAAAGCACAAGTACCGCACGGCCATTGCGTTCATTGGCCTGCCGACCGTGAACACACCGCTGTGCGGGCGACTGCGATTACTCGACGTTAACAACCACGTACTGGCCACCAGAAGACTGGTAGTAGGTTGTGCCGCACTGGTACAGCGAGGTGCCTTCGATAACGACTGTCGTACAGACTCACTCTGCCACGTTGCACACGCCATCCACCAACGGTTCGTACGGGTTACCACACAACGCATTGGAGATGTCGGCAATCGCCTTTTGTGCACGCACGCTGTTACCGGCAGCATCCAGTGGCGGTGAGATCGCGGCTATCCCGAACTTGCCGGGTGAGACGGCAATGATACCGCCACCGACACCACTCTTGGCCGGCAATCCCGTCTTGTACAACCACTGCCCGGAGTCGTCGTACAACCCGGCCGTGGCCATCACCGCCAGCACCTCGGCGATATGCGCGCTACTCACCACCTTTTTGCCGGTGACCGGGTTCTTGCCGCCGTTGGCCAGCGTGGCCGCCATGGTGGCGAGGTCCTTCGTATTGACGCCGACAGAACACTGGCGCGTGTAGATATCCGTCGCCTCGATCGGATCGCCTTTAATACGCCCGTAGGCATACATCAGCATGGCCAGCGCCTGGTTGCGCTGGTTGGTTTCTGCCTCTGACTTGTAGATGTCTTCCATCACCGAGAGTTTGCGACCGGCAAAATCATCATAGGTGCCAAGAATCTTTGCCCACATCTCTTTTTCGTTCGCACCCTTGATCATACTGGTGGCGGTAATGGCACCCGGGTTAACCATGGGATTCATTTGCTGTCCCTGGTACTGCTCGATGGCGACGATGGAGTTGAATACCTGGCCGGTCGCATCGACACCCATGTTGTTTAATAAGACATCTGTACCGGACTCCTGCATGACCCTGGCCATGGTAAAGACCTTGGAGATGGACTGGATGGAGACCTCGGTCTTGATATCACCGACACTGTAAACATCACCATCGACGGTAACCAGCACAATGCCAAACACGTTCGGATCCACCTCGGCCAGCGCCGGGATATAGTCGGCATTCGCGCCTTCATCCAGGTCCTTGTATTTCTCATACGCGGCCTTGAGTACCGCATCGATATCGGTGGCTGCATACAGCGGTGTAACACTGTTGCAGATAAACAGTCCCGCAATCAGCAGGGTGCGTGTCAGAATATTCATAGGTTTCTCCTTTTCGTTTTTATCTGGTGATAGCCGCAGGTTGGTCAAACATCGAGTCTAGAAGGTAAAGCCACCAATCAGACGCAGCGCCCAGGTCCGCGGTTCGTCGTCAATATGGTGCTGCTCATAGGTACCGGTAAAATAGCCGCCACGCAGGAATTTGTACTTCACCTGTATGCCGGTCATGGTCATAAGATCCTGTCCCTCGCCATCAGAACTGAAGGAATAGTCCGAGTCCAGGTAATAGCGGGTGTGGCGCAGATAGATTCCGAGCTTGTCGGGTGACTGCCTGGGAAAGTCATAGCCGACCTGCAGTTTGTAGGACTCGGCATTGCGCAGGGAACCCACCTCGAAGAAGTGATAGATCATACCGTTGGCAAAATAAGGATAGCCACCCCAGGCGCCCAGTGTCGATTCCGTCCCATCACCATCAGAATATTTTGCTGCGCCACTGGCAAAGGAAAAGCCATTGCCGAATGCACCGTCGTATTTGATAGAATAAAGACTGTAATCGATGTCGGTGGAACTGGATTTTAATTTGCCCACTTCCGAGAAGTTAATGAACTGCAGACCGAAATCGTAGTTATAGCTGTCGTTTCCTTTAGTGAAATCATACTGCGCAAAAAGCGTGTTATAGAGCTCATCCGCGTAGTAGTTCCACAGCTGTACGTGATGCAGTTCATTGTCGTAGTCCACGGCCGCAAAATACACGCCCTTGTCATCTGCCTCATCCTTGTTGACCTGCGGCACGAAACTGGCATCCGACATGGAGTGGAACTCGGTACCGTTGGCGCCACTGTCCCAGACACCGGCCATTTCGGCGAAGTAACCGAGCCTGAGGCTGGTGTTGTCAAAATGGCGATTGTCATACGTGGCCATGGCAAAACTGTTGGCCAGCATGTAGTAGTCATCCGCATCAATCATGGGAGATTGATATTCCTTGCGACCAATGAGTGCCTGCTGCTGGTCTGTCTGCCACTCAAGATAGAGCTCTTGCAATATGGAGAATGACTCGTTCTCAACCGGATCGAAAACAAAATTCCGGGATTCCTTGTCATGATCGTTCAGGCCGAAGTCGGTGGAACCGGCCAGGGTCATCTTGCCGGAAAAGTTATGATAGGCGGGAGTCAGCAGGGAAAATTTCGGAACGACATAGAATCCTTGTGAGTCCTTGTGCCCCTTGTTGATATCCGGGTCGCCATCCGGGTTATTGTAGTCATACTGCACCCAGCCGGTACGGATATCACCCGAAAACGTGAAGCCGTTGATATCATAGGCACGAGCAGCCTGCGACAGACCCGACAGCGTGACCGCAAGCAGTAATGATAACAGCGGCAAACAGCGTCGCCTGTTGTGCTGACCAGCAAGACTCTTTGTATACAAGACCATTCTCCCTGACTGTAATTTGCTCCGACGTATTACCCCATAGACCAACGCGCACGGATATATCATTTTAGCTTGCGTTGCAGTGGACATATCCGAACGCCGAATGGACATTTCAGGACAAGGCCATTTATTTATGTTGCGCAAGATCGCGAAAGACCTTCTGCTGCACCCTGGTCATGCGCAGGATATCCTTGATGTTATCGGTCAGTTTTCCCCTGCTTCCTGCGGCTGTGCCGGTTTCACTTTACCCTCCAGCCAGGCCAGAAACAACTTGTAACCAAGTGCCAGCACAACCGCCCCCGTGAACAGTCCGATAATCCCAAAGGCGATGAAGCCGCCGATCGAGCCTGCAAAGATGACGAGCATGGGAACCTTGACACCCCGTCCGAGCAGGATGGGCTTGAGTACATTGTCGATTGTGCTTACGAAGATAGTCCAGACCAGGAAAATGATTGCGGTAACGGTATCGGAGGTGGCAAATACGTAGATCACTATTGGGAGGGTGACAGGAATGATGCCGATCTGGATGACGCTGAGAAACAGGGCAATAAACGCCCACAGCCCGGCAGCGGGTATGCCGACGAACAGGAAGCCGAGCCCGGCCAGAATTGACTGAATGAGTGACACGCCAAGGATTCCGCGGGCCACGCTTCGCACCGTTTCCTCGGCGACGTCGATATAGTCGGCGCCCTGCTCTCCGGCAAGCTGGAGGCCAAGCGTGCGCACCGTCCAGGAACCGAGTTGCGTGTAGGCCAGCAGCACACCGGAGATAATGATGGCTGCAAGGAACTGCAGGATGCCGAGACCGGCCTGCCCGGCACTGGCCAGCAGCCATGAGCCGAGGGCCCGGAGTTGCGGTGTTACGGGCTTGAGCGCCAGCGCAAGATTCGCCGAAGCGGCGCGCCAGAAGGTATCCAGCGGTTCTCCGATGAGCGGCCAGGTGACCACACTCGCTGGTGGCAGCGGCACCTCCAGTGTGTCGGTCTCCAGCCTTTCCGCCAGGCTACGTACGGCGTCAACCAGCGTGTCGGCCAGCATCACGATGGGTATGAGCAAGATCACGAGCAACACCAGTGAGACGCACAGCGCCGCGAGCCGTGATCGGCCATTCAGTGTCGATTCGAGCCACTGGTAAGCGGGAAATACCGCGACGGCAATGATAATGCCCCAGAGCACGGGGATGAGGAATGGCCGCAGGATCTGGAAGCACATGGCAGCAAGGAACAGGACTACGCCAATGCGTATGGTAATTTCGAGCGCCTGGGGCAGAAACTCGTTGGCGCCTGATGATTCAGGAGTGGGATTCATCCTGCAGATTCTCCTTCTACGTGAACACCCTGTCCACGGAATGTTTATTCAATGTAAAGGGGACCCTGTTTGGCTTGAGCGGTGGAAAGCGACGGACGCAGGGAACCACATATCCTAAGTCTCTGCCCCGACCTGTCACAATAGTCACAGCGCCATGTCCTGCAGCTGACGCGCCTGCAGGAACTGCCAGACCATCGCGCCTTTTCGAGCGCCTGACGAATGCCGCCAGGCGCCCTCAATTGAGGTAACGTGCCGCCGCGGTAGAGAAGTCCTCGCGCTGTGGCAGTTCACTCGGTGCCAGCGATACCATCAACATCACCAGATGATGGCCGTGGACGTTGTGCAGTTCCGGCAGCACGATTTGTTGTGCCGAGGCTTGTTGCGCATCGCGCTGGATATTCATGCGGTCCAGATGCATGACGAGATCCCCGCCCCAGAGCTGCTGTTCCGCGTGCCCCAGCACGTCAGTCACGATATCCGAATTCGCTTGCAACGCCCCGCTGTCGGCACCCAGGCTCGCAAGTTCCGACTCGGTCGCCTGCAATTCGGCGCCCAACGCGTCCGGATCAGGGCGCGCGCCCTGCTGCGCATCAAAGCTCCAGCCGCTCTGCTCCAGGGTCTCCAGTTTGCTGCGCAGCAGATCGCACTGACGGGACAGATCCGTGCGAGAGCTCCGGGCCTCGGCAATGCGTGAGAGTGCCAGTGTGAGCAGGTGGTCAAAAGCGCGGCGTTTCAGCTGGCGGCGTGTGTCCGCTTCATTCGTTGTGGGCTCCACCAGGCGATGACCGCTAAAGTTGACCGCGACTTGTGCCACATCACGCCGCACGTGATCGCCGACCAGATCATTGCCCAGAATATTCTTCTCCGTGTATTCCGCCAGCAGCATTGCAATGACACGCCCGGCGCTGTCGACTGAACCCTTGCGGAACTCATTGAGTACGGCGCCGTTGCCGAACACCTCCAGCATGTGGTCGGTCGACGCGAACAAGGCCCTGAGGCGCGGATCGGTACTGTAATTGGCGCGCCCGGCCGCCACGGGCGCAGGGATCCCGTCCACCAGCCCGACCACGTGATCGATGGCATGGATGACAGCCGGGCGTAACTGCTTCTTGTATCCGGACAGGGCCCGCAGGCGTCGATCAGTGCCGTCCACGGCACGCTCGATCGCGGCTTCGATCAGCGATTCTGGATAACGTCCGGCTTCTTCCCCGCCGCCGAAGATGGACTGGAACAGTTTCAGCATGTATCGATACTCCCGATCAGTAATACCTCGTCCTAACCAACCGCACCACCTGGCCGCGCGCGCGGTCAGGTGCACTACTCACAACTCAGGCATTCTAATGAGATTCCACCAAGCTAGCCAATCCGTCCCTTCATGGTGGGGATCTTCTCCAGGGTCTTCAACTCACCGTAGTCGACCATTAATGCTCAGAATGCAAACGGCAAGCGTCGACAAGAAAACAGACATCTTCAAGTACCGAAAACCCCGCCAGCCAGAATCAACGGCTACTTTCAGGAGATGGACTCGGTCTCTTCCTCAGTCCAATTGCCAGGAATCCGCCCCAGGGTAGTGTGCGTGGCAACCATTGCTCGCTCCAGCGCGCCACCGGGGTCCCTTTGGGCAGAAAAATGGCACTGCGCACTGCAATCTCGTTGGGTTTCGGTATAAGCACAGGTATCCACGCCTTCACTACCTCACCCGCCGTATCCCAGCGGGCACCGGCATAGCTGCCCTGCCCTTGCTTTTGCCAATGAAGAAGACTATTCCGGTTAAGCAGCCCGAGCGCCAGGGTGTGACGACTCACACGCCATAGCTCTCGCAAGGCCTGCAAAGGGTCGTCGATGAAGCACAGACTGGTAACGGCGATCGTGCAGTCAAAAGTGTTATCGGAAAACGGCAATGCCAGCGCATCCCCCTGCATATAGTGAACAGCCTCACCCTGCGTCCTTGCAAATCTCAGGGTTTCGAGATCAGGATCAATTCCGGTAACCGATAAATCACTTCGGGCAAAGCGGCGACTGAAGTAACCGGTACCACAACCGGCATCCAGTAGTGCGTCACCTTTGCGTGCTCCTAACAGACTCTGCAACAGAATGAATTCACGATCACCGACCCACCGTCCTCGCGGGGTGTGGTACCAGGCCTCATAGGCTGCCGGATCGGTGAGACTTTCGGCTCCGCCCCCGATAATCACCAGATCACGTTTCTTCATATATGAATTCATCCTGATTCAACCGGCGCCCAGAGAAATCGTTTACCGAAACACTTCAGCAAGTCTCGGCGACCGTGCCACACGGCGGGAAGCGCAGGTTGCAGAAGGTCCCCAGTACCGGTCCGAACAAGGCACCACCAGCGAGCGTGAGGACTGAACCGGGAAGGAACAGTGCAGTGGCCAGCCCGGCCACCCAGAACGGAGCAGCTATGTAATTGAACAATCCCCAGCCCTGCTCACTGGCAAATACGGCCATGCCCACCGCCGCTGCCGGAAATACCAGCCGTAATACGAAACTGTTGAAGAAGACCAGGCCCAGGTTGTTAGCCCAGCGGACTGCCTTTGAGGTCTGCAAGCGGCGCCGGGGACTGACCATTTCCCACAGCGCCATGACACCGAATACGCCAAAGAAAAACCCGAGCCGGATAGGCATTTCATTGGTCATGATGAAGTCATTGAGATTCATGGGCATTGCCCCTCTGGAACTGCAGATTGCCCGCCGTCGGCCTTCCTGTTGAAACCGGTTCCGCCCCCTGATTAAAGCGGATACTAGCGCGCAAACATTTACCGAGCGAACATTCTGAGCGACGTCAGTTACTACTGACTCTTTGATGTATGGACTCGTGGGTCTGTATGTCACCCCAATATATGAATGGCCTGAATGGCACATAAGGGATATCAGCAGTGCTACGCAGATCTGTGAAGCAGGCCTGCAACCCAACAAGCGGGCGCAAAACATGTCGGCCCGGCATTAGCGGAGCCGGTGGTTGTGCAGGCCTGTACCGGGGAATCCGGGATCAGGCGAACACGACTACCAGCGACGCACCCGGCCTACATCGACATGGATAAAGTCGGACGAGGGATAGTAGCCGACACCGCCGGCCTTGAGTGACAGGGCCGCCTTGTGCAGTTGCTTCGTGTCGCAGCCATTCAGACGGATATCGATCGCCATGCCCTGCATGTGGTAGCTGCGTTTGGCAACGGCACCACTCTTCTCGCTGAGCATGGCGTTGGTCTTGGGGGAGCGGTAACCGGAAATGATCTGGAAAGTCTGTTTGCTTTCGACCCGGCTCTGCAGCAAGTACAGCAGTTCAAGCAGGCCATGGTCCATTTCGTGAATGTCACCAGTGCGATGATCGCGCAGGATAGTGTTGATTTCCTGCAGTCCTTCCGGCAGGTAATCGCCCTCGGCCCAGTAGCAGGTCTTGAGCCGCTCATCGGTGTGGGTATTGTAGAAACTCAGGGTGCGCTCGCTGTGACTGGCTGCCCTGGCAAGCCCGGCAGTGGGCAGCAACAGGGATGCGGCAATACCAGAACCGACACATAGAAATTGCCGCCGGCTGCAGACCACTGCCCGCTCCTGTCGAATAATATCTCTTACCCAAGCCATCGCATTGACTCCATATCAATGATAACTAGCTGTTTTTAAAAGATATTATATACGCCAGCAATATTAGCGGCTGATTATACGCAAATACGCCGCGATGTAAACAGCCCCCCCTATGAAATCGCCCACTGTGACCGGATATTGAGCAGCGGGGAGATTTGTAAGCAGCATGACACGATAGCCGCGACACGGCCGTGTCGCGGCTCACATTCGGTCAAGTGTTTCTGCCAGGGGCGGCCCCCGGGCGGGTATCAACCTGTTCCCGAGGCACAGGCCCTCTGCACCAGGACATCGCGCCCGTAGACGTCGTTGCGAAACTGCGCCTTGCCCTGATCGTCGACCCATGCGGTCAGGTAGAGCAGGTATACCGGCAACGGCCGCGGCAGCGAGCGGGTATGGTTCTCGCCACTGTCGATTTCTTTCTGCACATCGACCGTCACGGCATTCTCCCCGTTCCCGAGCGCGAAATTCGCCAGCTGCAGCGGCTCCTCGACCCGGATGCAACCGGAGCTGAAGGTCCTGACAGGACGCCGGAAGAGGTGTCGGGACGGCGTGTCATGGAGGTAGACCGCGTAGGGATTGGGCAGCATGAACTTGATCCTTCCCAGGCTGTTGCTTTTCCCGGGATCCTGGCGCAACCGGTAGGAGAAGTTAGCCGGCGTAAAGGCCGACCAGTCGATGTCCGCCGGATCCAGTTCCTCCGCGCCCTTGTTCCAGCTGGCATAGACCCGAAAGCCACCCTCCCTTAAATAATCAGGATTCGCCTGCTGCTTTGGCAGCATGTCAAGGATGGCCAGCTTGTGCGGGACGTTCCAATAGGGATTAAATACCAGGTACTTCATTTCGCCGACGAATGCCGGCGTAGAGCGATACGGGCGGCCAATAATGACGCGCATTTCCATGACCATCTCGCCGTCCTCGACGGCCTGCAGCTCAAACCCGGCCATGTTAACCAGCAGATAGCGGTCACCCAGTTCGTCCGGCATCCAGCGCCAGCGCTCCATATTGACCAAAATCTGCTGGATACGCTCGCAGACCGGGACGTTCAAAGCCGCCAGGGTCTTGCTGCCGACAATGCCATCTTCCTCGAGGCCGTGCCTGGCCTGGAAGTTACGCACCGCCTCCTCGACAGCGGCGTCAAAATGAAATGCCGTGCCATAGTCATAGCCAGCCAGATCACCTGACAGTATCAGCCGGTGCCGGAGCAACTGCACGCGCTGGTCACGGGAGCCTCTTTCGAGTGCCTCCCCGGAAGGGACGACGGGCCAGCCACCGCTGCTGTCGAGTGCGCGGTAGGCGCGCAACAGTTTTTTCAGCCGCAGGTAACCGACTTGTGAGGGTGTCAGCTGACGCAGTGCATCGTGAACCGGCGGGGATTCCGTGGCGGCTGTCAGGAGCGCAACCGGATTAACGGTGGGCTGACTTATATGCCATTTGGGATCTGCGGCCTGCGGCTCCAGCCGTCCGGCGAGAAGGTGCCGGAGATAGCGCAAAACCCCGTCAGTCAGCAGCAATTCAACCGACTGGTACGCCTCCTGGCCAGCCAGGTCGAGACTCAGATGAATCTCGTCCAGGTGATATTCGCCCGGCAACAAGCCGTCTTCATGCGACCGTGCCAGCTGATCGATGGTATACCATGCGTCAGACCGCAACCGGTCACCATCGGTCCAGACCGGCTCATAATTGCGCGCCGCGTAAAATGCCCGGATTGACCGCCAGTCCAGCTGCGTGGTGGCGGGCGTCGGCAAAGCCTCGTCCGCGATCAGCGAATGCAGCGTTCCGGCTGGCGCAACCAAAGCGCCAGCGTCGTTTTGTCCCACGGGTTCCGCCAGGACACCGGCGGCACCGGTGAGAACCAGCCATGTGAAGAAGATCCGCTGCAACAGGTTCTCAAATACCGCACGGCGCACGCCCCGCGAACCGTGGCATGGCTTGGCACGACGATCTGCTGACAATTTAATCAGGCTTTGCATACGGGCACGAGTATAGGCTGAATTAACTATGGCGCTCATGACTTTAGTTGACAGGTTATATTGTACAAATGACCTGCTGAGGAACCAACGTTATGAACTTGAAAGCAAAGCAAGATATAAGGAGAAAGCTGAAAGTACTGAGGTATGCCAACGAGACCGGAAATGTATCCAGGGCATGCAGTTATTACGGCATCTCCCGCGAAAGCTGCTGCCAGTGGAAACGTGTCTCTGAGGCAATACTTCATATACCAGCAAGGCGGCACTTTCTGCCATACGACTTGCCCTGCAACTGGGGCAGAAGCAGCGGCGCTAACAACTGAACTCCTGACCTTTAAGGAAAAATTCTGTAGTTCCGCTTCGGATCCCATCTCGGACC
>Ga0316193_10000451_pt1 | contig 25471 bp, 29 predicted proteins | sample MerIslsedime2_MG_FD_207735 | JGI IMG/M metagenome (GOLD analysis project Ga0316193, IMG submission 207735) | Coastal sediment microbial communities from Maine, United States - Merrow Island sediment 2 | ecosystem: Environmental > Aquatic > Marine > Coastal > Sediment | place: USA: Maine... | reverse complement strand
CTACAAGGAAGTCTGCGCTTCGTGTCACGCGCTGAGCCAGATGTCTTATCGCAATCTGAGCCAACCGGGCGGACCTGAACTGTCGGAAGACCAGGTAAAGGCGATTGCGGCAGAATCAACCATCATGGATGGTCCGAATTCAGAAGGCGAAATGTTTGAACGTCCCGGACTTCCGGCTGACAAGTTCGCCAACCCGTTCCCCAACCGGGAAGCAGCAATGTCCGCCAATGGCGGCGCCTATCCGGTTGACCTGTCACTGATCACCAAGAAGCGTGAAGGCTTCCATTTCCCATGGTATGTGTCTCCCTTCATCAAACTGGTGAAAGGCAATGGCGGACCGGAATATGTTCGCTCGGTGCTGATGGGATATGAAGAACCGTCTGCAGAGGCCGCCAAGGATGCACCGGAAGGCAAGGCGTACAACCCTTACTTCTCGGCAGGCCCATGGATATCCATGGCCGCACCGCTGTCTGAAGATTCGGTTGAATATGCTGACGGAACCAAGGCCAGCGTTGAGCAGATGGCAACGGATGTAGCAGCGTTCCTGACCTGGGCCGGTGAACCGAAAATGGAACAACGCAAATCGATGGGCTTCCAGGTTGTCTTGTATCTGGCCCTGCTGTCCCTGTTGTTGTTCCTGACCAAAAAACGGGTCTGGGGCCGCGAGCCACACTGATCCCGGTAGAGGTTGGGATACTTTTGAACAACAAGCCCGGATGGAAACGTCCGGGCTTTTTCAATCCGGAGCACAACTAGATGACCAAATCAGTTCTTGGTATTGTCGGCGGATCCGGTGTCTACGATATCGAAATGGACGGCGCCCGCTGGGAGAAGATCGAAAGTCCCTGGGGTGAACCGTCCGATGAGGTTCGCCGCGGCCAGATCGGCGGATTGCCGGTGGTGTTTCTGCCGCGTCACGGTCGTGGCCACAGGATATCGCCCAGCCATATCAATTACCGGGCCAATATCGATGTCCTCAAGCGCGCAGGCGTAACAGACCTTGTGTCGGTATCTGCGTGCGGCTCGTTCAGGGAAGAGCTTCCGCCCGGCACCTTTGTCATCATCGACCAGTTCATCGACCGCACCATTGCCCGCGAAAAGAGTTTCTTCGGAGAAGGTTGCGTCGCGCATGTCTCTGTCGCGGATCCGATCTCGCCGGTACTGGCCGATGCGCTCGAAGCTGCCGCAAGTGCCGAAGGCATACCGCATGCCCGCGGCGGCACCTATCTGTGCATGGAAGGCCCGCAGTTCTCCAGCATTGCCGAAAGCAAGCTCTACCGGCAATGGGGCTGTGATGTCATCGGCATGACCAACATGCCGGAAGCCAAACTGGCCCGTGAAGCCGAGATCTGTTACGCTACCGCCGCCATGGTAACCGACTTCGACTCCTGGCATCCCGATCACGGCGCGGTGGACATCACCTCCATCCTTGAGGTCATGCGTGCCAACGTCTGCAATGCCATCAAGCTGGTCACACGGCTTGCACACGACCTGCCAGCCGAGCATCAACCCTGCCCGATCCATTCAGACACAGCGCTCGAATTTGCCATCATGACAGCACCTGAAAAGCGTGACGCAAACCTGCTGGAAAAACTCGATGCCGTTGCAGGCCGGGTATTGAACCGATAGAATGAAGCCTCCGGATCCTGGTGAAAAATGAACCTTGCCCGCTTTATCGCCGACATGCCCAAGGCAGAGCTGCATCTGCACATAGAAGGCACTCTCGAACCGGAGCTCATGATGAGCCTGGCCAGGCGCAACCAGGTCACCCTGCCCTATGCCACCGTGGAAGATATCCGCCAGGCCTATGAGTTCAACTGCCTGCAGGATTTTCTCGATGTCTATTATCTCGGCATGTCGGTGCTGCTCAAGCGGGAAGATTTTTTCGATCTCGCCTGGGCCTATCTGGAAAAAATGGCGGCGCAGAACGTCACACACGTTGAAGTTTTCTTCGACCCGCAGGGCCACACCGCCCGCGGTGTCAGCTTTGACACTGTCCTGTCCGGTCTCACCGATGCTTTCGACAAGGCCCGGCGCGATTTCGGCATAACCTCTAAACTGATCATGTGCTTTCTGCGTCATCTCAGCGAAGACGAGGCGTTTGATACCCTTGAACAGGCCTGTGCCTGCAAGAGCCACATTCACGGCGTCGGCCTGGACAGTTCCGAGAACGGCCATCCACCGTCAAAATTCAAACGCGTCTTTGCCGAAGCCCGCCAGCACGGTTTCACGCCGGTTGCCCACGCCGGTGAGGAAGGCCCGCCGGCTTATGTCACCGAAGCGCTTGATCAGCTGCATATCGAGCGTATCGATCACGGCAACCGGGCGCTGGAAGATCCTGCACTGGTCAAACGCATCGCCGACAGCGGCATGGCAATGACCGTCTGTCCCTTGTCCAACAAACGGTTGCAGGTCGTGCCTGATCTCAAGGATCACCCGCTACGGCACATGCTGAATGCCGGCATCTGCGCCACCGTCAATTCCGATGATCCGTCCTATTTCGGCGGCTATGTGAACGACAACTACCTGGCCATTGCCGATGCATTGGACCTCACCCACTCAGAGATTGTGCAACTGGGACGCAACAGCTTCATCGGCTCGTTCATGAACGAGGCCGACAAGCGCACTGCTGTTGCTCACTTCGACGAATTCGTCGATAAAGCCCGCTAGATTGTTTTACCAGAACATACAAGGACCGGCCTGATGGACCTTCGCAACGGCTTTGATATTCGCCGCCATATCCGCACCATTCCAGACTATCCCAAACCGGGTATCCAGTTTCGCGACATCACCACCCTGCTGGCCAACAAGCATGCCTTTCGCGCAGCCGTTGACGAGTTGATGTGGCCGTTCCTGTCTGCCGGCGTGGATTATGTTGTCGGCATCGAGGCGCGCGGCTTCATACTGGGTGGCGCCATCGCCCACGAGCTCGGTCTCGGCTTCCTGCCGATCCGCAAGAAAGGCAAGCTGCCGGGCAAAGTCATCGGCAAGGACTACCAGCTGGAATACGGCGTCGACACCATAGAGATTCACGCAGACGCCATTTCGGCAGGTGACAAGATACTGCTGATCGATGACCTGATCGCAACAGGCGGCACCGCGGAAGCCGCAATCGACCTGATCCAGGAGTCTGGCGGTGAGGTTGTGGCGGCCGCATTCGTCGTCAACCTGCCGGACCTGGGCGGTGCCCAGAAGCTCATCGACAGGAACATCAAGGTGCACCGGCTGGTGGACTATGAAGGAGATTAGGGTCAGGCAGAGCCTGCGCGGCCAGCGCATAGCCCGCTGGATCGGTGGTTCAATACTGGCCGGACTGGGCGTGCGGCTGGGCCTGGAAGGAAGCGGAACGTGATCCGATGAAAGTTGCAGGCAAACCCTATCGCTCGATCTGGCTCAATGACGATGGCTGGCGGGTCAACATCATCGACCAGACCCGGCTGCCGCACGAGTTCGAGATCGTGACATTGCAGACGCTGGAAGACGCAGCCCGCGCCATCGAGATCATGCAGGTGCGCGGCGCCCCGCTCATCGGTGCAACAGCCGCCTACGGCATCTGCCTGGCCCTGCGCCAAGACCCATCCGATGAAGCGCTGGAAGCCGCAGACGCCAGGCTGCGCCGCACCCGGCCCACCGCCATCAACCTGATGTGGGCGCTCGATGAAATGCTGGCCACGGTGCGCAATCTGCCGCGCGACGACCGGCTCGCAGCCGCTTACAAACGGGCCGGAGACCTTTGTGATGCCGATGTTGAAACCAACGCCGCCATTGGCTGCAACGGGCTCAAACTGATCGAGGACATCGCAGCCAGAAAGCCCGGCGAAACGGTCAACATCCTGACCCATTGCAATGCCGGCTGGATTGCAACCGTCGACTGGGGCACAGCGCTTTCGCCGATCTACATGGCGCACGACAAGGGCATTCCTGTACATGTATGGGCAGATGAAACCCGGCCGCGCAATCAGGGCGCAGCTCTCACCGCGTGGGAGCTTGGCAGTCACGGCGTGCCGCACACCATCGTGGTCGACAATGCCGGCGGCCACCTGATGCAGAACGGCCAGGTGGACCTGGTCATCACCGGCACCGACCGCACAGCAGCCAACGGCGATGTCTGCAACAAGATCGGCACCTATCTGAAAGCCCTGGCGGCGAAGGATAACGACATCCCGTTCTATGTCGCCCTGCCACACTCAACCATTGACTGGACCGTCGCTGACGGTGTCGCCGATATCCCCATCGAGGAGCGTGATGGCGACGAGGTAACCCATTTGAGCGGGCGGGCAGCAGACGGGTCCATCGTCAAGGTGCAGATATCGGCGCCCGGGTCGGGCGCCGGCAATCCGGCCTTTGATGTCACGCCCGCCCGCCTTGTCACCGGGCTCATTACCGAACGCGGTGTCTGCGAGGCATCCGCTGAAGGCCTGTTATCATTGTATCCGGAGCGCAAGACATGAATGATGAAACCACCCTTCGCCGTGCCGTGGTCGAAACCGCCCGGGCCATGAGCACAAAGGGCCTGTCGCCGCAGCGCTCCGGCAATGTGTCCGTGCGTATCGAGGACAGTATTCTGGTTACCCCGACCGGCCTTCCCTACGCCGACTACCAGCCGGCCGACATGGTGAAAATGTCGATGGATGGCATTGTGGCGGAAAGCCAGAAGAAGCCGTCGTCGGAAGCCCCGTTCCATCTTGCCATCTACAACGCCTTTCCCGACGCCAAAGCCATCGTGCACTGCCATTCAATGGCGGCCACGGCACTTGCCTGCGCCCGCATGGAAATCCCGGCATTCCACTATATGGTGGCTGTGGCCGGCGGCAAGAAGATACCGCTGGCGGAGTATGCAACCTTCGGCACCGATGACCTAGCGGCAAGCGCGGTGGGCGCGCTGTCGGGCGGCTACAAGGCCTGCCTGCTGGCCAATCATGGCCAGATCGCCTTTGCCGGCAATCTTGGCAAGGCGCTGGAACTGGCCGGTGAGGTCGAAACCCTGGCCCGGCAGTACATTGACGTGCTCGGCCTCGGCGGCGGTCACATACTCGAGGATGCCGAAATGGATCGCGTGATCGCCAAATTCAAAAGCTACGGCAAACAGGCCTGATGACCATTGTGGTGACGGCGCTCGATTGTGCGCCTGAGGCACCGGGCATAGATGCCAGACAAACCTTTTTGCGGCTGGCGCATGAACCATGACTGCCGCAAGTCCCAGTAAACGAACTCAGGTCGCTTGCGACCCAGATGATTGTCGCCTCCGGCATAGCCACCTCTGTTGTAAAGCGTGAATTCTCCAAAATAGATCTTGCTACCCACAAGGTACAGATCACACCGCACATGATCCAGACCATGGCACAACTGACGAGTTGTGCTTTCAATCTGATCGCTGTTTGCCGGTGCCGGCCGCAGGGCACGAGGCAGGCCAAGCGGGCTCGGGTGCGTACCATGGCTCCAATCCTGGCGGAAGACATCTGAAACCGTGTGATCGGTCTGCCCGTCATAGATCATCGATGTTTTGCCGACGACACCACAATAGTAATACGCCTTCGCTTCGGTAGTGCTGAAGCCACCTTCGCTGTCCAAAATAAGTTCTTCAACATATAGCCGGGGCTTCACACCCAGATAGCCCCATTCCCAATGCGTCCTGCCGTAAGGTGACTTGCGCATCCATTGATTTGCTTCTTCCTCAAGTTCGGCACGGTCGTATTCACCATTGTGCACCAGCTTGAAGTAACCCGAACCGTGTGTCGCCTTCACCACGACGTTTCCGGCAAGCAGCGCATCGGGAATATCCTCTCCCCGTTCGCCGACCCAGAGTGTGCGGGGCAACAGGATGTCGGGGCATTTTTCCCGCGCAATTCGCTTGCTTTCCAGCTTGTCACTCAACGCAGTAAACTCAGGGTTGCGATCAAAAACCTTACGCCAGAGATACTTGTCGTTGAGTGATGCCGGGTCGGCAGGATTGGGCAAGCGGCGCGTTTTGCCAATATAGGCTGCAACGATCCGCGCATAGGCAAGATAGACCCACATATTGACCACCAGAATGATCAAGCGATCGATTGTCATCCGGAACAATGCATGGTCCTGCCGTGGTTTCACAAAGTGGCTTGAAAAGTTCGGTTCATAAAACCAGAAACAGAACTATCAATGAAGCTTCCATTCTGACAATCTGCACCAGAGCTTGGCCACCGGAACCGGAGAATTTGCTGCAATGACCGTCAAAACAACCAATCTGCTTGCCCCGGCAGCAATCACCCTCGCAATGCTGACCACACCAGGCGTGTCCACAACAGCCGGTGAAAATCAAGTTTGCGAACCTTTCAAGGTTTACAGCACCGGCGAATTTCGTGAGGTCGTGCGACTTGATGCCAATGAAGATGGTGAATTCGGACCGGGCGACAGGCTGGTCGGCCACCGCGTGCTTGCCGACAAGGATGGCAAAAAGCTGGGTGACCGTTACTTCACCGGCACCATTCAGGCGGTCGATGCGAGGGGCAAGGGCACCGAACGCGTGACCGAGATTGTAAATGTGTTCACCAATGGGTCTATCTACACCACAAAGCGCCGCCATGCCGGCATTGACCTGCCCTCTGTCATCAATGGCGGTATTGGCGATTTCAAGGGTATCAGGGGAACCGTAAAGGTGCACCGTGAAGGCACGGTAAATGTCTATCATTTCCTGCCCGTGTGCGATCAGCCCGAACAGTCATAGAGTTTGTCTTCCGGCTGCAACGTGCATTGAGCCCTACCCGCGCCCGATGAACGGCATGTTGGTCGCCATCACCGTCATGAACTGCACATTTGCTTCCGGCGGCAGGCCGGCCATGTGGACCACCGAAGAGGCAACGTGGGAGACATCCATCACCGGTTCCGGCTTCATGGAGCCGTCTGCCTGCGGTACGCCCTTTTTCATGGCGTCGGTCATGGCTGAAGCGGCATTGCCGATATCAATCTGCGAGCACCCGATATTGAACTGTCTGCCGTCCAGAGAGATGCATCGCGTCAGCCCGGTTATGGCGTGTTTCGAGGCCGTATAGGGTGCCGAACCCGGTCTTGGAACATGCGCGGAAATCGAGCCGTTATTGATGATGCGGCCGCCCTGGGGGGTCTGGTCACGCATCATGGTAAAGGCCCCCTTGGCGATCAGGAAAGCACCGTCAAGATTGACACCGATAACCTGGCGCCACTGATCATAGGTCAGTTCCGCCAGGTTGAGCGGCGGCACATTGGTACCGGCATTGTTGAACACGACATCAATCCGGCCGTGGGCCTTGTCGATGCCTGAATATAGCGCCTCAACTGAAGCAGGATCCGTGACATCACACGCAATGGCCTGCATGTGCGAACCGGCCTCGCCGGCTTCGGAAATGGTTTCCTGCAAGGCGTTTTCGCGCCTGCCGGTCAGCACCACCGTCCAGCCGTCTGCCGCCAGTGCAATGGCACATGCCCGGCCAATGCCAGATCCAGCGCCCGTTACCAGTGCGATACCCTTGCTCATCTGACGCTTCCTTTATGTTCCGGTATTGCCGCGGCAGGCGAACATCACCGTTGAATCGTATGAAAATACCTTGTCGCCATGTTGGTTGTGGCCGTGTGGCGTCAGTGTGACAAGCCCCCATCCGGGTCGCGATTTCATCTTGCGCGCACCTGTGATGGTGCCGCCATAGGTTACCGTATCTCCGGGATAGACCGGCTTGCTCCATTGCAGGTTCTCAAAGCCCGGTGACGGCCCGAGCGCGGGCAATGGTTCACCACGCGCAGCCGCAGCATCACGCAATGAAAAATGGTAGTGCGCCAGAAGCTTCATGCACGCAGATGCTGTATGCCAACCGGAGGCGGCAAGTCTGCCGAAATAGGTCCTGGCTGCGGCCTCATCATCCAGGTGAAAGGCCTGCGGGTCATATTTCAGCGCATACTCAATCACCGCGTCGCGGGTGAAATGATGATCGCCGTAGATCGCGTGCTGGCCTGCCTCAAAGTCTTCCAGCCAGATCGAGGTGTATCCGCTCATGTCTCACCTGCTGCACGAACCCGAAACAGGTTGGTGCCGGTCATTTCGGTCTTGGCCTGGCCGGTCTGGTCCAGGGCCTCCCAGCGCATGCGCACAATGCCCATTTCAGGCCGCTTGGATGACACCCGTTTTTCCAGCACCGTATAGCGCAGCGACAGCACATCGTCAGCATAGACCGGCTTCATCCATTTCACCTGCTCGACCCCGAATGAGCCCATGCCGGCGGCATGGTTGGCATAGCCCAGCACCATCAGCCGGTTCATGATCGAGCACACCTGCCAACCCGATGCGCACAGCCCGCCCAGCACTGAAGCATTGGCCAGCTCTTCATCAAGGTGAAACGGTTGCGGGTCCCATTCGCCCGCATACTCGCGGATCAGGTCAACCGACATGGCGAATTCACCAGTGGTGCGCGTATCACCAACCCTGAAATCTTCGTAGTGCAATAAATCCCCAGACATGGACGTTGTTTTCGGGCCTCTGGCTCGCAGGGTCAAGAGTCTTCATCGCAGGCAACCCATGCAGCAGGATCATTGCACCTTGCGCATGGACTTTTCTCGAGGCAATGACCTACTCTGCATGCTTGGCACAAGGAACAGGTATTGGGCATGTTTTCGAAATCCATCGGCATGGCTCACATGGGCGTGGAACATGATGTGCCGGACCCGGCGGCACCCACGCGCAAGCTGTTGATCTGTACAGCGCCGCGGACCGCCAGTGGTTCTTTGAGCACACTCATTCGTACAAGCGGGCTTGGCCAGGTCAGTGAATATTGCAGTACGCTGGCAGAGCGGCGCTTTCGAATGCGCAACGACTCACGCATACCGGTGAGCAAGTCAAAACTCAGCGCCGAATATCTGCGCACCATCATGCCGTTACGAACTGCTCAGGGCGTGTTCGCAGCCAAGATACAACACGCACATGTCAAGCGGGCAATCAGGGCTGGCCTCGCCAGAGAACTGTTTGACGGCGCCGATCTGGTTTTCCTGTTTCGGCGTGACCTCAGTGACCAGGCGGTTTCCTATACCGTGTCCATCCTGACGGATAATTGAGGCCGGCAGGACAAGACCGCCGGATCAGACGGCTTTTCCAATGCCCGCCTGCGGCGCGAATACATTCGGCAGTTGAGATATCTGGCATATGAATATGCCGAGTGGCATACAATCTTCAATTCGCTGGGCATGACCTACACCGAGCTGCCAAGTGAACAATTCGTTCAACAGCCTGCTCAAACCGTCAGAGACCTGTTTCAGCTTGTTGGTGCAAAGGTTGATGAAACCGCGTTGACCGAAGCAGTTGCAAGCATGCAGCGATATACCGGCAATCAGCAGCTGAAACAGCGGCTACGCGAGGTTATCGTTCCATCTGTCGATCACCATGAACTGCTGCAGACCCGGTATGCCCCTGCTGATCGTCTGCGCCTGAGCGTGCGCAACATGTTCGGTCTGTTTTGAAACCGCATGGGCCACGATGAACCGCCAATGTCGAGCGACACCGCCGGTCAGTTGTTGAACCGGAAATGCAGTACGTCTCCGTCGGCGACAATGTATTCCTTGCCTTCAAGCCGCATCTTGCCGGCATCCCGTGCGCCTGCTTCACCCGACAAGGTCACGAAGTCATCATAGGCAATGGTTTCAGCGCGGATGAAACCCTTTTCAAAATCGGTGTGAATGACGCCCGCAGCGGCAGGTGCCTTGGTGCCGTTGGTGACTGTCCAGGCTCGCGCCTCTTTCGGACCGACCGTGAAATAAGTCAGCAGTTTCAGTAACTTGTAACCAGCACGAATAACCCGGTTTAGGCCGGGTTCAGCCAGCCCGATGGCATCCAGATATTCACGCTGCTCATCGTCGTCCAGCACGGCGATTTCGCTTTCGATCTTGGCAGACACCACAACCGCCTGTGCCCCTTGTGCCGCTGCAAAGGTCTTCACCTTTTCAGAAAAACCATTGCCCTCATCTGCTGCTGCCTCTTCGACATTGCAGACATACAGCACCGGCTTGGAGGTCAGCAGGCCCAGCATGCGGAATGCCTTTTGTTCATCGTCAGCCACTTCAAGCTCACGTGCCGGTTTGCCTTCACGCAGCAACTCAAGTGGCCGCATCATGAAATCATATTCGGCCTTTGCAGCTTTCTCTCCCGACTTTGCCTTCTTCTCAACCCCTGCAATTCGCTTCTCCAGGCTCTCCATGTCCGACAGCATCAATTCGGTCTCGATGGTTTCAATATCGGCGATCGGATCAATGCGGCCTTCTACATGGGTGATATCGCCGTCCTCGAAACAGCGCACCACATGAGCAATGGCATCGACCTCGCGGATGTTGGCCAGGAACTGATTGCCGAGGCCTTCACCCTTGGATGCCCCTTTGACCAGGCCGGCAATATCAACAAATGTCAGCCGGGTCGGGATGGTCTGGGCAGATTTTGCGATTGCTGCCAGCTGGACAAGACGCTCATCCGGCACCGCCACGTCCCCGACATTCGGTTCAATGGTGCAGAACGGATAATTGGCCGCCTGTGCCGCCGCTGTCTGCGTCAATGCATTGAACAGGGTCGACTTGCCGACATTGGGCAACCCGACGATACCGCACTTGAAACCCATCTAATCCTTGTCCTTCTTGCCCAGCAGCCTGTTCAGCATATCGGCCATAGGGCCGGTTTTTGACAATGCAGGCTTGCGCGCTGCAGTCCGCGCCTGATGTATGTGACTTTGCTTTTTTCCCGGCGCCTTGGATGGCGTCTTTGGCATCGGGCTATCGTTTCCATCCGGACGCATGCCAAGCGCCACCTTGTTCATGAACCCTGCATCGTCGCCCTTCACCAGCAGTCCGGCACTTCGTGCAACCTCGTCGAGCAGCGGCTCCAGCCACTCACGGTCGGCTTTGGCAAAATCACCCAGCACATGCCCGGTAACCCTGTCCTTCGATCCCGGATGGCCAATACCGAGGCGCACCCGGCGATAGTCCTTGCCGCAATGGGCATCGATCGAGCGAATGCCGTTGTGACCACCCGCACCGCCGCCGGTTTTCACCCGCACCTTGCCCGGCACGAGATCAAGCTCGTCATAAAGCACCACAAGGTCTTCAGGACCGATATTGTAGAACCGCATGGCCTCGCCCACGGCACGGCCGGACTCGTTCATATAGGTTTGCGGTTTCATGATCAGCACTGTCTCGCCTTCGAGCAGGCCTTCGGAAATGTCTGCCTTGAACTTTTTGCGCCATGCAGAAAAGCCATGGCGGCGAACGATTTCGTCCACCGCCATGAAACCGATATTGTGCCGGTGTCCGGCATATTTGGCGCCTGGATTTCCAAGCCCTGCGATAATCAGCATGTGTGCCTCATTTCGCTACTAGCCGGACCGAACAGCGAAGCTCCAGCGAAGAGATTACTCTTCGCCGCCTTCACCTTCAGCAGCAGCTTCTTCGCCGCCTTCACCTTCTTCGCCTTCAGCACCTTCTTCGCCTTCGACTGCAGCATCTTCTTCATCTTCATCAGCACCACCGGATGGTGCAGAGATAGTCGCAATTGTGAAGTCGCGATCAGTGATGGTAAAGGTCATGCCTTCAGGCAGTGTCAGGTCTGTCGAGTGCAGGCCGTCGCCGATATCCAGCTCTGAAATATCCATGTCAAAGCTTTCGGGGATCGCATCGGCCGGGCACATGATTTCAACCGTGTGGCGAACCACGTTCAGCACGCCGCCGCGCTTGAGGCCGGGACTGTCTTCGTCGCCGAGGAAGTTGATTGCCACTTCAACAGCAATACGCGCGCCTTTGCCAAGCCGCAGAAAGTCAACGTGCACGACGAAGTCGCGAACCGGATCAAACTGCACATCGCGCGGGATGGTGCGAACCTTGGTACCGTCAACGTCGATGTCGACCAGTGTTGACAGGAAACGACCCGTCTGCACCTGTTTCATCAATTCGCGGTAATCCATGGAAATGGTCTGGGGTTCTTTTTTGTCGCCGTAGATTACGGCGGGTACGCGGCCTTCACGGCGGACTGCACGGGCGGCCCCCTTGCCGGCCCGTTCGCGCACCAAAGCGTTCAGTGTGGCGGTCTGTGCCATCGTCTGTCTCCTGCTGTCGTGCAAGTGGTAAAAACACGGCGCGCCAACCATTGATGCGCCAACCATTATCCGGCCAGAGATCTCCTCCAGGGGTGAACGAGCCCGGCGACGGATTGCGGGCTTATACATAAAGCAGCGCCTGTGCGCAACATGTACCATAACTCCAAATAGACAACGTCATGCCGGACATTATCTGGATAAGCCGTCTGTGAACGCACTGTGTCCCAAATGTCACACTTTTCAAAAAAATGCATCAACTGCAGGAACGTGACTGTCCGGCAGCGTCAGAATCTGCTTATTGTAATGTCAGGTTTACTTTTGCAGGGGTCATTTCAATGAAAAAGACAATTCTGGCAACATCCGTTGCACTTTTTGCATTTGCCGGTCCGGCCAGTGCAGCTGATTTTGAACGTGATCTGGGTCTGATCGTGTCAGGTGTTGTGGACAGTTGGGCCGGTGTCCAGATTATTGACGATGGCGTTGATGACGACACCGTGCTCACCAATGGCGGCGAAGGCCTGCTGAGCCTGCCGCTTGGCGAAAATATATCGATCCAGTCCGACGTCAAATATGAGTACAACACAAATGCGACGGAAACGCCGGTAGACATTGATGTGGCCGGGCCACGCTTCTCCTACCAGTTTGCCACTCATGGCAGCTGGCGTGATCCATCGCGCGGCCTGATTGGCGCATTTGGCGGCATGGGCTCAATTGACTCCAGCTCGGGTGGCGGTTTCGCTTTCCGTGAGGATTACCGGTTTGTCGGCGGTGAAGCCCAGTTTTATATCGACAATTTTACGCTTTATGGCCAAGGCGGCTATGTTGAAACAGCCAATGATTTCTTTGGCCTCGAAGATGGGTTCTTTGCCCGTGGCGTAGTTCGCTATTTCCCGACCAGCGACAGCCGCATCCAGTTGGAAGGCACCTACATCAACATGGATTATTTCGGCCCGATTGCCGACGAGATAGAAGTCTTTTCGGTGAAGGCGCGCTATGACTTTGTGTTGGCCGGCATGCCTGTCATCGGTGACACCCCGATCTACGTTGGCTACCGGGGCACATTCCGTGACAGCTGCGCGGTTGAAGGAACGCAAGACGTTGACGATCACACAATTATGATCGGTACATCTTATTCATTCTCCGGCGACCGTCTGACAGTTGATCGTCAAGGCGCGACCCTTGATACACCGGATTTCGCAATCGGATGTACAGACCAGACCGCACCAAACTGATCCGTCGGTCGAATAATCCAAGGTTTTGTCCTGAAAATCCGGGCGCCTGAACAATCGTGAGTGAGTAAACCTCCCTGAAACTGCCCCGGGTGCTTCAACAAGCGTCCGGGGATTTTCAGTTCAGGAGGCCAAAACTTCGATCGCAATATCGGTGGGACTGAAGTTGTTGCACGGGTTCAGCACCTGCGGGCAGTTGGAAATCACCGCCAGCACGTCCATCTCGGCGCGTAGCGTCACAAAGTCACCCGCCCCTGATGACCCGAGCGCCACATGTGCCGCGCCCGCCGTGTCCACCGGCACGGTCATGAACCAGTTGACGTTCGGCACGATGTCCTTCCAGCCCAGACCGTGACCGGCAAGCGCGCTGAGAAAATTTTCCCGGCAGCCCTCATTGCCCACGCCATAAAGCATTTCATTGGATGGCTTCGAGCAGCATCCGCCAATGGTATCGTGGCCGCCAAAACTGTCTTCCTCGATGGAAAACAATTTGCGCGCCTTGTCGGAATACAGCGCATGACCGCTGGTCAACAGGATGGTGCCAGCCTTCTTGATGGTATTGGGGGCATGATAGCGCTCAGCCGGGTCTTCGGCGCAATAGCACAGGAAATCAACGGCCTGCGCCCCATGCGTATCGACAATGCGCAACCGCTCCGCCTTCCTGATCACCCGCGACCACGGCGCTCCGGCAGGAATTGTCTCGCTATGAATGATGGTATTGTTCATATCGCCAGACTGGCAGTCAGCACATCAGTCGTCAAACAGGCTGGACACCGATTCTTCGAGCGCCGTGCGCTTGATGGCTTCACCAATCAGGCTTGCCATGGTGATGACGCGGATATTGCGCGACACACGCACCGCTTCAGTTGCCTGGATACTGTCTGTCAGCACCAGTTGTTTGAGTTTGGACGCGGTAATGCGCGCCACCGCACCGCCGGACAATACGCCATGGGTGATATAGGCCGACACATCCGACGCGCCTGCATCGAGCAGGGCTTCAGCGGCGTTGCACAATGTGCCGCCGGAATCGACGATGTCATCAACCAGGATGCAGGACATGCCCGAAACCTCGCCGATGATGTTCATGACTTCCGAAACACCTGCACGTTCGCGGCGTTTGTCCACAATGGCCAGCGGCGCTCCGATGCGCTTGGCAAGGGCGCGGGCGCGCACCACGCCACCCACGTCCGGCGATACAACGCAGACTTCCGTACCGGAAAACTTGTCCTTGTTGTCCTTAATGTCGCGCACCATGACAGGGGCGGCATAAAGGTTGTCGGTCGGGATGTCGAAGAAGCCCTGAATCTGGCCGGCATGCAGATCAATGGTCAGCACCCGGTCTGCGCCGGCGCGCTCGATCATGTTGGCAACCAGCTTGGCCGAAATCGGCGTCCGCGGGCCAGGTTTCCGGTCCTGCCGGGCGTAGCCGAAATACGGCACAACCGCCGTCACACGCTTGGCCGATGCTCGGCGCAGTGCGTCGGTGATGATCAGCAGTTCCATCAGGTGGTCATTGGTTGGAAACGACGTGGACTGCACCACAAAAACATCCTCACCACGGACATTTTCCTGTATCTCGACAAACACTTCCATGTCGGCAAATCGCCGTACCGAGCACTTGGTCAAAGGAAGGTTGAGATAGGCGGCAATGGCTTCCGCCAATGGCCGGTTGGAATTACCCGAAACGAGTTTCATTGCGACGTTCGCCCTGTGACGCCGGTTCCCGATCTTTTTTGCGCGGGAATTCCAGCTGATCCAGCCCTTATGACAAGGTTCTTACAACCTTGGATAGCGGTCTGCCAACCACAGATTTCCGCAATTCCACATGAAGATGACAATTTTGGCCAGCAAATGCCGTTTATTTGCCGCGCACTTGCTCAACGAGGTTGAAAATACCCTCAGCAGCGGCTTCTGCCGCATAGCCTGCCGTCTGACCCCAGCCCTTGTTGAGCGAGCCCGCCGGAACATCGTTGGCCTGCCGCACAGTCCCTAACACCTTGCCTGTCGGCAGGGTAACGGCCCAGGCAAGCTTCACCTGTTGCACACCTGATTTGGGTGCCGTAAGCGCGACCCTGCCGGAAATCGACAGGGTCGTCTTTCCCGGCTTTTCCACCACCGGCCAGCCAGCATCGCGCAGCACCTTGCGCATGGCCAGGAAAAGCTCGTCATTGCCACGCCCTGGTGATCCCGTCACCCCGACAAGGGCCACCTTGTCTATACCGCCGCGGGCGGATGTATCCGCCAGCGTCTGCATGTCGCCCAGATCGGTTTTCGCATCCGGTGCCGGTCGCGCAGTGGCAAGCTGCTCGCGATCAGCTGCCGACCGAGCCGCCAACCTGGACGCTTTGCCTGACCCTGCGGATGTCTTTGCTGTTCCTGATGGTCCGGCTTGCCCGGCAGCGTCATCTGTTTCCCCCATCAGCTCTTCAAGGGAATTTACCCCGGCATTCCGCAACTGCTCCTGTGCCTGCTTTTGAGCTACAACAGTCAGTCGCTCGTCCAGTTCTTCCGGTGTCATCGTGTAGAGTTCGTCCGGCGTGATCGACGCTGTAGCGAGTGGCGATCCGGACCCGTAATAGGTCTCCAGATCAATCTCCTTTTCAGCGCCCGGACCAGCTTGTGCAAAAGTATGGGTCGGCGGCAGAACGCCTGCCTGCCTGACCCTGAATCCCAGTTGCGCCAGCCGTGTGGACAGGCTTTCGGCAGTGACCGACGCCATACGTTTCAGAATGATATCCGACACGCCCGCCCAAGGATCGGCATTGGGTGCCGCCACCAGTTCCTGCCCGTTGATCCTGTGCAGTTCACCGCCGGTATTGCCGGTCAACACCCATGTGTAGATAACCCGGACGCCACCGCCTTCAAACACCGCCTGAAAATTCCCCGCCAGTTGATACCCGTCTGAGAAATTGCCCTGCACAATGGCAATATCGCGCAGGCCTGCCTCTTCGGCCAGCGCATCCGCCAGCACGCCGGCCCTGTCAGGCGGCACACCGGTCATGGCGATGATGGCGATGGTGGGCGGAATGCGCCCCGAACCTCCGCCGCTCAGGGACGATTGCGCGAATGGCTGGTTGGGACTTGCTGAACAGGCTGCAAGCAACATCAGTGTCGCCAGCAGCGCGGTAATACCCGCCACTGTCCGCGCCCATCCGTGCCTGTCTGCAACCCGCATCATTTCCCAGCCTGCATAATACAAGAGGGGTCAACAATTAGCCCCTTGGTATAACGTCTGGCCTCGCTGGTACAATGTGCCTTAATCATGCCCTGCACCGCAAGAGATCAGCATATCTCAGACCGGCCTGCGGTACTGAATGAAAGGCGATTTGGTGCCGACCTTGTCGTACAGCATCCGGCCTTTGTAGTTGAATTCCTGCGTGGCCCAATAGGTGCGCGTGGCGCCTTTTGCATCCGCAGCCTCATAGACCGCCTTGATCAGGGCACGCCCTGCACCGCCACCGCGTACCTCCGGGTCCACGAACAGGTCTTCCAGGTAGCAGTACACCGTTGGCGACCAGGTGGAGCGGTGAAACACGTAATGGGTGATACCGTCGATGCGGCCATCATCATTGACGGCAACAAGACCGGAAGGGTCCCATTCGCCATCGCCAAGCAGGCGTTCAAATGTCAGTTCGATGGTCTTCTCCGGTACCGAAGATTCATAAAACCGCAAATAGCCGTCGAACAATTCGCGCCAGCGCGGTTTGTCATCTGCCTGCAGTGCCCGGACTGAGTAACCCATGTGTGCTCCTATCTGACGATCATCTTCAGTGGATATCGCGAGACCGGTTCCGGCGCACCTCGCCCGGTGATGTAGGTGCGAGCCAGTGTCATCGCCGTGTTGGTTTGGGAATCTACAAGGATCATGTGCGCAAAAAAAGTCATATTGGCTTTGATCGCGAACTCATTGCCGTGAAAGAACATCGGCGTATCCATCCAGCTTGGCGTGAACTTGGCGCCCAGTGAATACCCGCAGGCATTGAGCCTGGCATGTTTGAGGCCGTGTTCATCCATGACGCGCGCATGAGCATCGAACACGTCACCGGCCGTCTTGCCCGGCTTCATCACGTCTTCCACCGCCTTGAGTGCCTCAAGCGCTGCAGCATGCATCGAGATATGCTGCTTTTTCGGTTCTCCGACAATGAACGTGCGCATGTAGGCTGCGTGGTAGTGGCGGTAGACCCCGGCAAATTCGAGTGTCAGCTGATCGCGCTTTGACAGTTTGCGCCGCCCGGACTTGTACCGGCATAACAGCGCATCCCGGCCCGACCCGATGATGAACTCGTTGGCCGGATAGTCACCGCCACCGGCAAAAATAGCCGCGTGCTGGGCTGCCAGAATGTCGCCTTCATCAGCGCCTGCACGGGTTGCTTCAATGGCCGCCTTGAGCGCGGCATCACCCAGCCTGCCGGCTTTTCGTACATATTTCAGTTCGGCTTCGGATTTGACACTGCGGATACCATCGACCAGCCGGGATGCGTCCTGCAATTTGCACCAGGTGCCAAGTGCTGCGTCCACCGCCAGCCCGTTTGAGTGCACCAGACCATAGGATTCGTTCTCGATGCCAAGCTTTTTACCTTTCGCGCCAAGGCTTGCCAGCATATCGCGCAGTTGCACAGCCGGCTGTGCACCGGCCTCGTCGGTCCAGATGCGAATGTCCTCAATGGTTGATGTATGCCGGGCCTGAAGCAGATCGGCAGACCGGGTCAACAGGGCTATCTTGCCGTCCGCGCCGAGATACAGGCATTGGAAGAAACAGAAACCGAACGTGTCATAGCCGGTCAGGTAATACATGGACTCCTGCTGAAACATCAGCAATCCGTCCAGACCGCGCGCCGCCAGTTCCCCGATGACCTTCTTCTGCCGGGCCTTGTACTCCGTCTTCTCAAAATGCAGTGCCATGAATGATGCCTATCCCTTGATGCAAACAGCTGAAAGCTGGCGTCCGTAATCCGCTTCGCCGCGACGGACCGTCCGCCGGTACGAAAAGAACCGCTGCTCGTCGGCATAGGTGCACAGCGCGGTATCCTCGATTGAGGCCAGTTCCAGGTCGTCCAGTCGCGCGCGAACAAACCCCGGCAGGTCGAACATGAAATGCCCGGGTTTTTCCGACGGGATGAAAAACCGTTCCGAAGCCGCATCACGGTCTATAAACCGCGCCTGGTACTCCGGCCCCACTTCATAGTTCAACTGGCTGATGGTCGGCCCGATCGCGGCGTGAATATCCGTCGCACCCAGCTCTTTCATGCGGGCAACGGTTGATCTCAGAATGCCGCCGACCGCGCCTTTCCATCCGGCATGCGCCGCGCCGACAACGCGGCCGTCACCAGAACTGAACAGTACCGGTGTGCAATCTGCCGTATTAATCGCCACTGCAATTCCCGGCTGATCCGTCACCACCGCATCACCTTCCGGCGGCTGGCGCACATCCCAGGGCTTTTCGGCCACAACAGCATCTGCACTGTGCCATTGGTGAATGGTGAGCAGTCTGTCGCTGTCCACACCCAGTTGCGCGGCAATCCGGCGCCGGTTCTCTTTCACATGTCCTGCATCATCATCGGACCCATAGCCGGTGTTCAGCGATCCGTAGATGCCCTTTGACACGCCGCCTTCGCGGGTAAAAAATCCGTACGTTATGCCGTTTATGGATGAAAGACCTGATGCTTCAATCATGCTGGCTCCACGTTGAATGGGGCAGGCTTGGGCATGTCGGGGTGGGTTACCGCAAGTACCTTGAACAACTGCCCCATCTGGTTGCCGGAAACCAGCCTTTGAGCGCCCTTGGACAGGCGAATGCGCTGCCGGGCATCGGCGCGGGCGCGCAACATCTCCTCACGCTCCTTCAGGCCCATCTTGATCAGGAAGTCACCCTGCATGACCGGGCCGTAAGCTTTCGCACCATCAGCGGTGACCGCATCTTTCAGGGCCTCAAAATCAACATGTGAGGTAATGTCGGCTTCACCGGGTTGCGCCAGGACCTCTGCAAACTGATGCTTGCGGATAGCCTGCAATGTGTCGCCGGCAGCCGAACGCATATGGCCATAGTCGATGATAAGCGCTGCCCCCATGTCTTTGGTAATACGCCGGCCAATCTCGCGGGCCACGGCATCGCGAACCGGCGAAAACTCGGCAATGTCGCCATCTGCTGCGGTTGCTGCCCACGACGGCACCAGCGCAGGCGCAACCCGCTCGCTGGCCAGGCCAAACGTCAGCTTGCCGTCTGCCGCCAATCCGACTACGCGCTCATGCCATTGGCCTGCCTGTTTCTGTAGCTGGCTGACCGGCAGCGCATCAAAAAACTCATTGGCAATGATAAGCGACTGTCCGTCAGGCACATCTTCCAGCCGGTCGTGCCAGCTGGCTTCGATACCGGCGCGCTTGAGGGTTTCGGACTGCATGGTTTTCAGCGCCGGCGACATTTCAACCAGATGCACCTTCATGCCGTCGCGCAGGCCGGGCATGACCGAACAGGCGCGAACCAGGTCGGCAAGCAATGTGCCCCTGCCCGGACCCAGTTCGATAAGGTTCCACTCCGCCGGCGCGTCCATCATCTGCCAGCCTGCGGCACACCAGATGCCGATCAGTTCACCAAACATCTGCGATACTTCCGGTGCGGTAATGAAATCACCAGCCCGGCCGAACGGATCGCGGCCCATATAATAGCCGTGACGGTCATGTCCCAGCGCCAGCGCCATGTAGCGGTCCACCGGCATTGGACCGTCAGCCGCAATCATGTCGGCAATGATGGTGCCAAGTGGAGACTGGCGCTCATCTGTATCAGGTTTCGGTTTACTCATGCCGCACTCCCGGGGTTCGATGATCTTGACCTTGTTAACAACCAGATGCCGACACCCAGCAGCGGTAGTGACAATACCATGCCCATGGTCAGCCAGCCGCCTGTCAGATAACCGATATGGGCATCAGGCTCACGCGCAAATTCAACAATGATCCGCGACAGCGCATAGCCCGTGGCAAACACACCGGACGCGACGCCTGTGCGCGGCAGGCATTTGTATGTGTGAGTGGCCAGCCGAACCGCCAGGAACAGCAGAATGCCTTCAAGAGCGGCTTCATAAAGCTGACTGGGATGTCGCGGGTCCGGGCCACCACCGGGAAACACCATCGCCCATGGCACGTCCGTCACCTTGCCGTACAATTCTGCATTGATGAAGTTGGCCATCCGCCCGAGAAACAACCCGATCGGGACACTGGCAGCGCCCAGGTCCAGCAACTGCCAAATGCCGATGCCGTGGCGGCGGCCATAAAAATAGCACGCAACGACAACCCCTAAAAACCCGCCATGAAACGACATGCCGCCATTCCACATTTGCAGAATTTCCGAAGGATTGTGCAGGAAATAGACCGGGTTGTAGAACAGCACATAGCCTAGCCTGCCCCCCAGCAGCACGCCCAGGGTTGACCACAACAGCAAATCATCAAGCTGCATGGGCGAGGTGTGCGGTTTCGCTTCCAGCCACAATGCTTCATTGCTGACCAGCCGCTTGGCGTACCAGATCGCGCCCATCAGCCCCACGACATAGGCCAGCGCGTACCAGCGGATTTCCAACGGACCAAGCGATAACGCCACCGGATCTATCACCGGGAAGGGAATGGCAAACAAGGTGGGCATGAAGGGACCGCCAGACAGGTTGATGCATCGGTTCAGGGTCAAGAGGCTTGCGAAAGCCTTCGCTGCACCCTACCTAAAGGATACGACACTGGTTTCCAACAGCCGAGACACCTGAAATATGACAAGCCCGTCCTCCCGTTTCTTTGACGAACTAGCCAAGGTAATGACCAACGCCGCCGGTGCTGCACAAGGCGCACGGCGCGAGGTCGACAATCTCGTCAAGGCCCAGATCGAGCGGGTTCTGGCAGATATACAGATCGTGCAGCGGGAAGAATTTGACGTCGTACGCGACATGGCCAGCATGGCGCGCACCGAAAACGAAGCATTGCGCGCGCGCATTGCCGAGCTGGAAGCAAGGTTCGAAGCGCTGCAGTCAAAACCTGCACCGGCTGCAAAAAAGAAAGCTGCTGCAAAGTCTTCCACGCCCAAGAAGTGAATTCTATACGCTGAAAACTGATTTATCCCCATTGCAGTGTGGAGGAATCACAGCTTATCGCCGCCGACTCTTGCGGCGCAGCGGAACATTCGTCAATTTCTGTACACGACTTGATTCGTTGCTTGTTGCAGCGATTCAACACTGTAGTATCTTGAAATCATCAGATTGCAGACAAGATGCTCGGTTACCAGAAGATTGAGCAACTCTATGTGTTCCTGCAGACACAGATTGCTTTCAGGAGCGACGAACATGACGGTAGCACTGGCAATAAAGCATGATCTGGTTCATCCGCTTGAGACCGTGGAGCTGCTGGCTTCGCGCAACGAATGGTTCGTCGACCGTTCAGCCGATGATGAAATCAACATGATCGTCGCCGGTTCATGGACGGATCTGCATTTGTCACTCAACTGGAATGCCCAGCTTGAAGGTCTGCATCTGGCATGTTCGTTTGATCTGAAGGTCCCCGAGGGCCGGCGCGATGAAATCGTGCGGCTTGTGGCCCTGATCAACGAGCAGCTGTTCTTCGGCCACTTTGACGTGTGGCGCAATGAAGGATCGCTGATGTTCCGCAATTCGCTGCTGCTGACCGGGCAGGCCGATCTCAATGAGGCCCAGTGCGAGGCATTGGTACATACCGCGCTTGACGCCTGCGAACGGTATTTCCCGGCTTTCCAGTTTGCCATCTGGGCGGGAAAGACGGCAGAAGATGCTATCCGGTCCAGCTTGCTGGAAACCGTCGGCGAGGCCTGATCCATGTCACCTGCTCCCAGTTTGTCAGGACGTCTCGTTCTGATCGGTGCCGGCAAAATGGGAACGGCAATGCTGCAGGGCTGGCTGGAAGCAGGCGTCACAGGCGATCAGGTAACAATTTTCGACCCTGCCCCGCCGCCCGAAACCATGGCGGTGATTGCGCACCATTCAATCAGCCACAATCCGCCCCTGGACAGCGTCGACGGTGTCGAGGCCATTCTGGTCGCCGTAAAACCTCAAATGGTGGACGAGGTGCTGCCGGCCATGGCTGATCTGGCCAGAGGCAATCCGCTTGTTGTGTCTGTTGTGGCAGGCAAGACGATTGCCGCATTCCGGCAGCACTTTGGTGACACGACACCGGTTATCCGCACAGTTCCCAATACGCCTGCCGCTGTCGGGCGCGGCATTACGGCGATGGCTGCAAGTGATGGCGTTTCGGCCAGACAGTCAGAACTGGCAATAGCGCTGCTGGCATCGCTGGGCGAAGTGGTCACGGTAACCGATGAGGCCCTGATTGATGCCTGCACAGCCATTTCAGGGTCAGGGCCCGCCTATATCTTCTACATGACCGAATGCATGACGGCGGCGGCGATGAAGCTGGGTCTGCCGGCCGACATTGCAGAACAACTGGCGCGCGCCACTGTTGCAGGTGCCGGCGAACTGATGCGCGCGACCGGCACACCGGCTGGGATCTTGCGCGAAAACGTCACCTCGCCCAAGGGCACCACTCACGCAGCACTCCAGGTCCTGATGGCTGATGAGGACGGCATGAAACAGCTGATGATCAGGGCAACGGCAGCAGCCGAAAAGCGGTCCCGCGAACTGGCAGGCTAAATCAGCACGCGCCAATCCGTCAGCTTGTGTTCAACGTTTCCACATTGCAATCTGAAAACTGATACACGGAGCCAACAGGAACCTTGTCATGGAAGAGCGCCAGAACGCTATTGTAAGTGCTACATTTCGACTGGCCGCCACGCGGGCCTGGAGCGAAGTAAAACTGGCGGATATTGCCGCGGAAGCTGACATGTCACTGGCCGATCTTGCCGGTGTAATCGGCGGCAAGGCAGATATCCTGCAGCTTTATGGCCGGCAGCTTGATGCAAAAATGCTGGCATCCCTGGAAACCGAACCGGTGTCCGGTTCGGCACATGACCGGGTGTTCGACATACTCATGCGCCGCCTGGAATTGATGGACGGTGACAAGGCCGCCATCCGGTCCATTGTTGAAACACCCGCAGCCTCGCTGCCCGATTACGCGCGGCTGGCCGGTTCCATGATGCAATCCCAGGATTGGGTGCTGTCGGCGGCCGGTATTGAAGACACCGGACTGCGCGGCGCCATGAAAACCACCGGCCTGGCACTGGTCTATGTGCGCACGCTGAAAGTGTGGGCCAATGACGATGACGCCGGGCTTGCACGTACCATGGCACAACTGGATCGGTCCCTGCGCGATGGTGCCGACTGGATCAAGCGGCTTGAAACACCGATGACACTGGCAACCGCCCTGTCCAGCCTGGCGCGAGGCTTCATGAAGTCCAGGCGCGGCCCGTCATCACCCGAGAACGACAAGACCGGCAGTGCCACCCCACCGCCACCGGCACCGGAGGCACCCGCACCGGAGACGACGGCCCCATGAGTACCATAACCTTCGACGATTTCATGAAGGTCGACATCCGCATTGGCACGATTGTCGAAGTATCGGATTTCCCCGAAGCGCGCAAACCGGCCTACAAGCTGAAGATTGATTTCGGCGACGAGATCGGCGTGAAGAAATCATCCGCCCAGATAACCGTTCACTACTCACCGGAAGATCTGGCCGGACGCAAGGTAGCGGCCGTCGTCAACTTCCCGCCCCGCCAGATCGGCCCGTTCATGTCGGACGTACTCACACTAGGCTTTTCTGACAGTAACGGTGATATCGTTCTGGTCAGCATCGACAAGGACGCCCCAAACGGCTCACGCCTGCATTAGGATCGATCGGATCTCGCAGGGATTACACAGCCCCAGATCAGTTGTGGTGATTGAAATTAAACTGGCGCTTGGGAGGCGTGGTATCCACACCCGATCCGTACTTGTGTCGCGTAATATACCTGTTTCGATCCCTGAAACGGACGCGCTTGGCGCCAGACTGCTTGTCGCGAAGGCTCTGCAGATACCACTTCATCTTGTGATCGGGCAAACTGATCTGGAACAGCATTTTCCGGAAAGATCGCCTGGAAAACTGCGTGGCCTGCTTTGCCGTGCCGTACAGATAATAAGGCCCGGTCAGAAGGTTGAGAACCGGACCGATATGGACAAACTGCTTCTTGTCTCCACGGGTCTGGTCCGGCAATAGCGGTACGGTGTCGTTCTGGTAGACAACTCTCAGAATTGGCAGGTCCCTGTAAGCTGTAGCGCCTTGCAAATTGGTGAACTTGGGTTGCCCGAATGTATAAATCCCGCCAAGCCTGAAAGCGTCATCCCACAGATAAATACCTAGAATTGCAGCGACCGCGCCACCCAGTGAATGACCTGTCAGGTACGTGGTATACGCAGGGTTGAGCAGCGGTTTGACGTCCCGATAAATGGTCTCTGCGGCCCGCCTGAACCCACGATGCAGCAGAACACCAGACTTGCCGTCCCGCACGATCCTCTTGTCCCGGTCGAGTTTCCAGTTGGTATCATCTACCGTGCCACGAACCGCTACGTTTTGTATCCGGCGCTGGTGATCGTGCAGCAGGATGTACTGGACATTGGTGTTGCCGGGAGTGGCGACCCGGGTGATATTTGCCCCATACCTGACCAGTATTTTCGATTTCTTGTCATAAGCATGCCTGGCCAGTTGAGCCGCCCTGTAAATCAGTTTGAAATCCACCGGCGGTGAATTCTGTGCACCAGCCGTTGAATGGCTCAGCGGCGATATCATCACCAGCAGCGTCAGTACGGACAGGAAAAAACTATACTTTAGGGCGGACACGTTGAACTCCTGAGCCAATGCAATATCTGCACAACATGATCATCAGATTGGTATCCGAACCTCGGCCCGCAAGCCACCCAGCATCGACGGCGACAAGGCGATGTCACCGCCGTGGCTTTGGGCTATGTCGCGCGCGATCGCCATGCCGAGCCCGGTTCCCCCCGAATCCTGGTTGCGGGCAACATCGAGGCGGACGAAGGGCTTGAAAACCTCATCATACTGCTCCGGCGGAATTCCCGGGCCATCGTCATCCACAACCACACGCAGGTAATCACCGTCATGCACGGCAGTGATTTCCACCTGGTTGGCAAAACGTGATGCATTCTGCACCAGATTGCCGACACAGCGTTTGAAGGCATCCGGTTTCAACGCGACAATCAGCTTGCGCGGTGTGTTGAGCACAAT
>Ga0316193_10000450_pt1 | contig 25475 bp, 21 predicted proteins | sample MerIslsedime2_MG_FD_207735 | JGI IMG/M metagenome (GOLD analysis project Ga0316193, IMG submission 207735) | Coastal sediment microbial communities from Maine, United States - Merrow Island sediment 2 | ecosystem: Environmental > Aquatic > Marine > Coastal > Sediment | place: USA: Maine... | reverse complement strand
TCGAACTTGTACATGATCGGGATCACGAACGCCTCGAGCATCAGCGCGACGAAGGCCGCAACGAAGCCAAAGCAGATCATGATGATGACACCGAAGACCATCGCCGCATACGACAGGCCGGAGAGGGCATCGGAGAACGACAGGGTCGCCGCCGGCGCGAAGAAGAGCATCAGCAGTACCAGCGCCACGAGCCCACACGCGACAACGAAACCGAGGCGCCACAAGAAAAGGGAGTTGCCGAGTTCCCGTAAGCGATGCCAGGGCTCCACGATCTGTGCACGGTTGTGGACGACATTGTCGAGGTAGATCATCTTCGAACGGGATGAAAGCCACAGCACCAGGACCAGTATTGCAGCCACCGCCATGATGACGATGAAGATCAATGGCAGCCAGATGAGTGCGCCACCAAGCTCCTCGAAGGACCCGGTGTCGCTGTAGAGGTTATGCCGACCAGGGAAATCGTTCTCGTCGAGAATCCACTTCCAACCGCCACCACCGGCGCTGTCGGCCAGGCCAGCGAGCCAGCACGAAAATCCAAGCACGAGCCATTTCGTGAGATCGAACGGGCGCCACAGGATGTGTTTCATCCTCTCCCAGGCCCGGCTCAACGGCTCGAAATACGCAATCCTCATCGGTCCTCCCGTCGGCGTCCCACCGATTGTAGCCGGAGCGGCTCTCAGATGGGTCCGATCACTTCGTTGGACCCGCCCACGGGGGCGTTGTCCAACCCTTCAAACGGGAAAGACCCTGTTTCGGTTCTCGATTGGTGTCAAGGAAGCGTCAAAACCGAGTTCGACCACCCAATTCACCACCAAGACACCAAGAGCACCAAGTATTTCTTGGTCTATCACGATGCAAATGCGCATTCAAACCCGAATCCGTTACCAATCTTGGCTATCGCCTTCTGATGAGCGAGGGAAAACCTGAAGAAAACCTCTGTGGTTTCTTGGTGTCCTTGGTGCCTTGGTGGTTCAACTTTTTTCGAAAAACTCACTCTGGATCGCGAAGGTTCCTGGCGAGGAACTCCGCGAGGTGGAGGGGGTGGACATCGGTGAGGTCGGCCATCTGGTGCCGGCAGCTGGTGCCCGACGCGACCACAGCGGTGTGTTGCGGCAAGGCCTCGATCGCGGCAACCAGCGGCTCCGCGACCTCGTGCGAAAGTGCGCGGTGGTCACTGAGCATGCCGAATGCGCCGGCCATCCCGCAGCAGCCTGTGTCAAGGAGGCGAGGGGAGGCCCCTGGCAGCCGTTCGAGCACCGAGAGGATCGTCTTCGGATCCGACAGGGCCTTGGCGTGGCAGTGACTGTGCACCGCCACCTCTCCAACCGGACCGGTCATGGCAGCCGCAAGAGATCCACCCTCAAGGCATTTCTCTACGACCTCCTCGAACAACAGGCAGCGATTCGCTACCTGCTCAGCACCCTCGACTCCGAGCTGGCGGTACTCATCGACGAAGACCGACCAACAGGAAGGTTCGAGGAAGACGATAGGCTCGCTCGTTCCGCGGAGGAGCGCCAGGTTGTGCTCGGCCGCATCACGAAGGTCGTCGAGCATTCCACGGCTCGCGGCCGGCCGGCCGCAGCAGACACGATCGGCGACCAGCGAAACCTCCAGGCCGGCTGCCTCGAGCACCGCCACCGCTGCGTGCCCGACCGAGGGTTCGTGGTATCGCACCCAGGTGTCGTCCCATAGGATCACTCTTCCCAGGCCACCATTTGCAGCGGACTTCCGCCTCCGGAACCATTTGTCGAATCTCTGCCGAGCAAAGGGTGGAACCGGCGCACCGGCGTCGAGACCCAGGACACGCTCCGCCATGAGCCGCACAGGTCGCCATCCGAGCATGACGTTCGCCGGACCCGGCACGAGAGTGCCGAGCCGACCGAGGAGGTCCGCGGCCGAAATCAGCCGATCGATCAGCCGCACGCCCTGCTCTCGGTGACGGGCGTGCACCAGCTCCGCCTTGAGATGCGCCATATCGACATTGGATGGACATTCGGTGACGCATGCCTTGCAGGCGAGACAGCTCGAGAGGACCTCCGAGAGCTCCGCCGCTGCGAGCGGAGAGGAACCCCCAAAACGGCCCTCGAGAGCGGCACGGATGGTGTTGGCTCGACCTCGGGTGGACAGCGCCTCGTCGCCGGTGACTGAGAAGGTCGGGCACATGGTTGGAGCGGCCTTGCGGCAACCGCCGCAGCCGTTGCACTGCTCGAGGTTGGCGACAAAGCCGTCGTCCCGCCCGACCCACGCGAAGACCTGATCGAAGGGCAGGGCGATTTCCGACCCCTCGCCGAGCCGAAGGTCGCGGTCGATTCGATACCGGCCGTTATCGACGATCTTGCCCGGGTTCATGACCCCCGTGGGATCGAAGAGGGCCTTGATGCGACGGGTGACATCAACGAGCTCCGGACCGAGCTGCGCTTCCACGTACTCGGTGCGCGCCAGACCGACCCCGTGCTCGGCGGTCAACGAGCCGCTGAAAAGCCGGCACAGATCGGACACCTGGTCGGCGACCTGCCGCAGCTTCGCAACATCCTCGGTTCGATGCAGATCGAGCACCGGCCGCACATGGAGCTCGCCTGACGCCGCGTGACCGTAGAACGACGCTTCGAGCCCGAGTTGATCCAGGATTGCGCTCAAACCCGCAACGTATTCGGGCAGCCGTTCGGGCCGGACGCACACGTCCTCGATGAAACCTACCGGCTTGGCCGGACCCGCGCGACTGGTGAGCAACGACAACCCGGCGCGCCGCAGACTCCACACCAGTTCCTGCTCGGAGGCGTCACGGCACAATTGGTGGCGCAAGCCGAGGCCCCGTCGACCGATCTCGGCCGACCCTGCGTCGTCATCGAAGAACTCGACCAACAACAGGGCCTCGCACCGATCTTCATCGAGCCGGAGCAACTCTCGGGCGGCGGCGAAAGCGCGTTTTCCTGCCGTCTGGTCGAGGACCGACCGATCGAGGTGTTCAATGGCCGCGGCGCCAAGATCGGCGAGCTCCACCGTTGCTTGCAGCGCCTCCATGACCGATTCGAAAAAAACAATGCCGAGGGAGCGGTGCTGAGGTTTCGGCACGACGCGAACGATCGCCGACGCAATCCCCGCCAACGTTCCTTCGCTGCCCGCCACCAGCTGAATCAGATCTCCCGGCGAACGCAAAGCACGGTCGAGCCCGTACCCGGGCCACCGTTTAACCAGGCCCTCGGGGAAACGTTCAGCGATGGCGCCGGCATTTTCCGTGATGATGCGGTCTGCGGCTTCTCGGATCTCCGACAAACCACCACCGTCGTCTCCGACAACTACCACCGTCCCGTCGGCCAGGACGACCTCGAGGGCAACCACGTGATCAGCAGTGGTGCCATAGACCGGGGCATGTGCGCCGGAGGAGTTGTTGGCGATCATCCCGCCGAGGGTTGCACGCGAGGAGGTGGCGACATCGGGCCCAAACCACATCCCGTACGGTGCGAGCTCTTTGTTGAGCTGATCGAGCACCACCCCAGCACCCACCCGCACCGTTCCGTGCTCCGCGTCGAAATCCGAGACGCGCCGGTTGTGACGCGCGAAATCGATGACCAACCCGCTTCCGAGGGCACCGCCGGCGAGACCGGTGCCGGCACCGCGCGGGGTGATCTCGACGCCGCTCTCAGCAGCCAACCCCAGAAGATTGGCCGCCTCCACCGCCGAGCGCGGAAAGGCAACTGCGGCCGGCTCGACGCGGTAGATCGAGGCGTCAACCGCATAGAGACAGCGGGTGAGCATGTCGGTGTGCACCTCGCAGCCGGATGCTTCGAGTGCTTTCCGCTGCGATTGCTTCAATTCAGCCACCCAACGATTCTATCCGCGCTTGATGCTCGATGCTCGATGCTCGATGCTCGATCAACCCGTCCGATCTCTACCGCCCACAGATAACCTAGTTTGACCCAGATCCAATCTGGTAAGAATCATCTGGTTATATCTGTGTGATCTGTGGGCTTGATGGGTGGGTGGGTGGAATTCCGAAATTCGAAATCTTGATATGAGTGGCTGGGCAGATCGAGTATCGAGTATCCAGCATCAAATTTCTTTTGAGGGGGCTGACGCTACAATCGTGCATGGTCTACCGCTCTCGAAGAGTTCCCGCAGATCTCTCCCTCAACCGGTTGGCTGCTGCACGGGAACGAATCGGGGCCATCCCCTACGACCTGACCATCAGCAATCCAACCGCGTGCGGAATCTCCTACCCGTCCGATCTTCTCGCCGGGCTCGCGGACCCGCGAGGCCTCGACTACGCGCCGGATCCTCGCGGCCCGATGGCGGCACGCCGGGCAGTGTCGGCCGAGTACAAACGATGGGGCGCCACACCCGACCCCCGACGCATCGTGCTCACGGCCTCCACCAGCGAGGCCTACGGTTTTCTCATTCGCCTGTTCTGCGACCCGGGAGACGCAGTCCTCGTGCCCTCGCCCTCATACCCACTCCTCGAACACCTGGCTCGGCTCGACGGTGTCGATGCGCTGCCCTACGATCTCGAAGGCGAAGCCGGCTGGCGGGTTGACTTTCCGAGCCTCGAGAGCTGCCCTGCGCAAGTGCGGGCTGTGGTTGCCGTCCACCCCAACAACCCGACCGGGTCCTTCATCCATCCCGACGATCGCGAGCGGTTGGTCGGCCTGTGCCGCGAACGAGAATGGGCGCTGATCGCAGATGAGGTCTTTCTCCCCTACCCTCTCGACGGCGGACCCGGGGAGGCACAGACTTTCGCTTCCGTCGAGGACTGTCTCTGCTGCACCCTTGGTGGACTCTCCAAAAGCCTCGGTCTTCCACAGATCAAACTCGGGTGGATTGTGATGACCGGCCCCGGGGATCTCGTCGAAACCGCCCTCGACGGTCTCGACTACGTCGCCGACGCGTCTCTCTCCGTCTCCACACCGGCAGCCCTCGCGTTACCCTCGATGTTGGCCACCGGCGCAACGATTCCTGATGAGATCTCCGACCGATGTCGCACGAATCTTGGAACTCTCCGCCGCCTTGTTTCAGAACACCACGCAGTGACCCTCGCGCCCGTCGGCGGCGGCTGGAACGCGGTGCTGCGCGTGCCGTCGGTTTTCAGCGAGGAGGATCTCTGCCTGCAACTGCTCCAGCGGCACGGAGTCGCCGTCCACCCCGGTCAGATCTTCGATTTCCGGGCTCAGGGCTGGCTGGTCATCAGTCTCCTCCCATCGGCAGACCAATTCGCAGGAGGTGCACGCCTTCTACTCGATGGCGTCGCACAGACCCTCATACCTCCCCATTCCGGTTCAGACGGTGGGTGAGCAGCATCACGACTGCGCACAGTACCAACAGCAACACGGTTCCCATCAGCAGAGCCAGCTCCTCGAGTTGGAGCATGACAAAAAGGCTGCCGTAGACCGCCGCTAACACCCCCGCACAGAGTGCAGTGAGTTTTCGCGAGCTGACAATCGCGTGGATGTAGGTGGAGATCATCACGATGATGACGATGCTCGAAACCCCATAGGCGGGGTTGAATCCAATGAGTTCAGAAAGCGACAACAGCAGGGTATAGAAGATACACAGGGCAAAACCAACCACCATGTACTGCACTGGGTGGATCGAGGTCTTTCCACCAACCTCTACCGCAAAAAAGCCGAGGAGGGTGAGCAGTGAAAACAGAACCGAGTACTTCACCGTTCGCATCGTGCGCTGGTAGGCATCCACGGGAAAGAGCAACCGCACTCCGAACGAGGCGCCACGCAGATACCCGCCGTAGCAATCTTCAAGGTCATCCTCCGACATCCAGTGCTGGGGGACTTCGCGGTGGAGCGAGAGAACCCTCCACGTAGCATCAAAACCGCTCTCCGTGACGATTCTCGTTTCGGGGAGGAAGGCGCCATCAAAGCTCGGATCGGGCCAGGGAGCATCGAGCAAAACGTCGGTCTCGCGAGCCATCGGCAGGAAATGGAGGCTCTCGCTCCCAGCGAGCTCAACATCGATTTCAAACGGAATAGCCGTTGCTCCCTCGTCGGCAGGGGGCACGAGCCGTACCTCCGCACCCAGACCATCGGGGAACGGACCCCTGCCGGCGCCAGGCTCGAGCTGCAGGGTCTCTCCACTGAGGACGAGGCTCGGCACCTCGCGCAGACCCTTGGGGTCGGAGATCCCAAAGGTCACAACCGCGCGGTCCCATTGGACATCCTCCGATCTCACTCCCCACCGGCTTGGATCGACCGGCGGGAAGCTGCCCCGAAGGCTCAAACTGCCGCGGTAGAGAACGACCTCGTAGATCGCGCGGTAGCGAACCTCGGGCTCGAGGCTGCCTCGGACCTCGAGCGTCTCCGGAAGCTGATGAACCCAAATGACTCGCTTCACGGACCTTCTGTTGGCGTCCTCGCCCCATTTGTAGACTGGCACCGACAACACTGGTCCCTCCACGTTTTGCGCCTGGCCCCAGGTCGCGGAGACCTCGCCCACCACCTCGTCACGACGATCGGCGCGCTCGTGAACAAGGAGACCAATGATCGAAGTTGGAATCCAGAGTGCGAGACCGAGAGCACCTATGACAACAAGCTTGGCGGTGAGCATGGTGGCGTGAGAAAAGGAACGCATATCAACCTCCCGGGTGTGTCTTCAACACCATGAAAGTTTGTGACGATGGCGAGACTGAGGCACTCGTAGGGCCTGGCGTCGGCGAAAGAAGGCTTTCCTGACCGAACGAAGCTCAGTTCAGCAACGGTGTCAGCAATTTGCGTACCTCGGAACCGGTCAGCGCCTTGCTATCGAGGAGTTCGACGGCCAGCATCTCAACCGCGGACCAATGGCGGCCTAACTCCTGTTCGACATCGGCCCCGATGTCCTTGAGAAGCGGAAGCACATCTTCGCAGTCGTCCACCAACCGCATCCCGAGCCGCACTGCGGCGTCGAGGTCCTCGCTCGTTTCGTCCCAGCCCTGGCGACCTGAGGCCATCGCTTCGGCGACCGTCCCGGCGAGAATGATCTTGAGCTGGCGCTCCACGTCGTCGTTCTCGGCTTCCGGTGTCGCCCCATCTTCCGAATCCGGCGGAAAGGCCAACGAGTGCACCATCCCGGTGTGCTCGCGGTCGCCGACGATCTCCACTTCGGTCACCTGCCGGCCGCACAGCTGAGCCATCACCGCATGTCCAGCCTCGTGGAAAGCGGTGAGGCGTTCGGCACTGGCGGGTGTGTTGCTTGAGGGCTCGTCCGGCATCAGAGAATGGTACAGCAGCGCGCGCGCCCTCCCGAGGCTGGATGCTCGATTCTGGATCCGCCCACACGCCCGAAAACACCCACAGATCATACAAATGGATCCAATTCCGTTCACCCGAGCGAAGCGAGCTCCGATCGTTGGATAGTTTCCTCTATTTCTCAGATTCAGCGACAGGAACCTGAGAACGTTGAATGTTATCGCGCGAAGTTGATTCTGAGGGCAGCTCCTATCAACTATGCGGACTTTCAGGGGGCGTCCTGCTGATGATTCTGAAGAAGGCGTCACCTTCCACCTCGGGGTCTTCGCGGACGATTGTGCAGTAGACACAGTCGAGCCCAGGTTTTCTCTCCTCGAACTCGCGCCGCACCGACCTCGCCGCAGAACCGTTCCAGATCTCTTCAAGGGTCTGCTCGGCGAGATTCCCAAGCGGAGGCCGGCTCCAAGCCGTGCACGGAACAACATCCCCGTTGAATAGGATCGATATGTTTTCGGAAGCGACCGTGCAGGTCCGGCGCAACCCTCGCTCGTCGAAAATGTCGATAGGTTCCCTTTGGTGGCGAAGATACCCTAGATCGCAGACGCCGGTACGGCGTGTCCAGACTTCAAGCTGTTCTCGGCACCGCGCGACTTTTTCCCAAAAGGCTTCTTCCTTCGTTCCCCGGTCGGTGGCGTTCTTGAAGGGGAGAATTGTCCTGACGTCCACAAACTTCGTGCCAAGCGACTCGGCGAGGCTGAGGAATTTCTCGAATTGATCCACGTTGAGCTCGGAAATCACATGGAGGAGACGGAGAGCGGGTAGGCTGGATCCGGCCGCAGCTTTCATTTCGCGTAGCAATTCGATATTTGCGATCACCCGGTGGAACTTGGCCCCGACCCGAATCTGTTCATACACCTCGCTGGTTGCGCCATCAACGGAAATCCCGATCCTGCTGACCTCGTTCTCAATCACGCTGGCGATCCTCTCTCGGGTGAGAAGGGTCCCATTCGTTATGATCTCCGTCACAGGTACGGGATGACGCTTCAGAAGGTCCAACCGCCGAGGGATATCGCGCGTCATGAACGGTTCGGAGATGCAGGACAGGGCAAGGTAGTTCGCACGCGGGAAGACGTCCTCGGCAATTCTCTCGAAAAGCCAGAAGGGCATGTCGTGGCGTTTGATATCTGCTGCTCGATCGTCGCTGAAACCACACATTCGACATCTCAAATTGCAGCAGTTGTTCTGGTCCATGAAGACATTGAGGAACCTGGTTGGATTTTCTTTCATTCAACATCTTCCTTCGGGCGGTATATGGCGCTGCAGCCTCGGGGTCAGCACATCGACGGGCTCGGGGCGAAACGAAGTGCCCTGTGGCGAGTAGACGGTAACACTCTTCAGGCGAATGGACACACCGTCAGAGATCTCGGCGCCGCGTACGGTACGTTGCCAAGCACGAAGCCACGGTCAATATTCTGCTGGTGAAATAACAGCATTCCTCTTTATTGCGGAAGTTCGTTCAAAGGAAATTCGAGGACGCATAGCGGCGAGCCGTAGGAGAGCGACGGGCAGGCGATTTGGGCACGGACAAGGACACGGAGGCGGGTTCAGTTGCGCAGCTTCCACTTCATACGGCGGTCCTGCATCCAGCGGACGGAGAGGGCGTCACGGAGGCCGGAGAAGGCGCGGTCCCAGGTCCCGTACTTGCTCGTGCCAGCGGTGCGTTCGGTGTGGCGCACCGGCACCTGGCGGACGGTGAAGCCCTCCATGCGAAGCAGGGTCGGCAGAAAGCGGTGCATGCCAGTAAAGATCTTGACTGATTGGATTGCCTCGCCCCGAAAGACCTTGATGGGGCAACCAGTGTCCTGGATGTTCTCACGGGTCAGCCGGTTGCGGACGCCGTTGGCGAAGCGTGAGCTGAACCGCTTCCAACCGGTGTCGTGGCGCTCTGTCCGGATGCCCACCACAGCATCGACGCCCTCTGCCTCCAAAATCGTGATCAGCTCCGGGAGGTCCTCGGGATAGGTCTGGAGATCGGCATCGAGGAGGCCCACCAATCTCCCCCGGGCGTGTTTGAAACCGGCGTCAAGACCCGCCGACTGGCCGCAGTTCTCCTGGAAGTGCAGAACCCGGATGCTTTCTTCGGTCTTCGCCATCTCATCGAGACGCTCGCCCGAGCCATCGGTCGAGCCGTCGTCTACCGCCAGCAACTCCCACGTGAGCCCCATTTGATCGAGAGTCGTTCGCGTACGCTCAATCAGGGATTCCAGATTGTCGATCTCGTTGTAGACCGGCACCACCACCGAGATGTACGGGCCGCGGTCGGCTTGGATCTCCATGACCATCAGGGTACTCCACTCCGCCACGACCAGGGGCGGTACGAGAATTCGACATTGTGGCGTCCTGCCGGAGCGACGGCACCGAGACCGGCGATGTTCGAGCGAACCAGCGGCACGTCTCCCCCATCCACGGTCGCACGCCAGCCCGGCGCCCACGGTTGGGCGACCACGACCAGGCACGGGCCGTCACACTCGACCGAAGCTTCGACCGAGGTTGGCGTGCGCGTCCAAAGTTCAAGGCTTACAACTGAAGCGTCCACATCGGATGCACCATTTCCGGCGAGCGCGGTGTTCGCAAAATCCATGACTTCTACCACTTCGAGCAGGGTCACCGGATCTTCGGGTTCTTCAAAGACCCGCCCAACTACCCGCACCTCGGGCAACAGCAAGGGATTCGACCAGATCGTGCCATCGCGGTCAGAGTACTCCTTGTTCCAATCGGGAAGCTTGCGACCCGGCGGGGTCACCGCCAGACCCACTCCCCAAGCCCCGCACAGACCCGCGGGGCCTCGTTGGAGGGGTCCTCCGAGAATGGTGGCCGGCTCGCCGAGAACGCCCATCAGTTTCGCGAAGGGCACGGGCCGCAAGGGGTCGGAGGCACGGAGATCGCGAAGTCCGTACCGCGAAGCGAGGTTCGCCGAAAAGGACCGGCCGATTCCCACGATACGACCAGGGGTGTCGGCGTCGAGTTCGATCAACCGCTCAACCAGCGGCGGTCTCGGCATCCGATCGGCAATACTCGCAACCGGGTTGATCCCAATCGCCAATAGGACGAGCTCGGCCATCACGAGCCAGGGCACAATCCGCCATCGCCGAAGCAGCCCGACCGTAACGGTCATCACCACCGTCAGCGCCACAAGCACGAAACCAACAGGCTTCAAGGTCCACGGCACCGCCAAAAGGGCGGCAGTCACCACAAAAACCGCTGGCACGAGGCGCGCCGCAACCGGGCGCACACGACCGCTCAGGGCTCCATCGAGCGCCAACACACCGAGGACGATCAATCCCCAAGGGATGAGCACGGCGAAGCGCGGCACCGTCATTTGATCGAGCGGAGGAATCTTTACCAGCAAACCATCGAGGGGTGGAATGCGAAGGAGAAGGACCAGCCCGAGCGCCGTCGTGGCTCCCGCCGCCACCGCGATTCGGCGGTACCGCCGCCGAAGTCGGCCGCTCGCAAGCAGCGCCAGCATCGCGCCGCCGATCCCGGCCGCTCCAGGAGCGTGTGGATACGCCGGCCGCCAGTCGCCACGCCCGGGTCGGCCCATGGCCGCCGGCACCACCATTTGTCTGGCGAGGTCTCGCTGAATCGACCATGGCATCCCTTCGCGGATGGCCTCGCCGTGGGCACCAATTTCGACTCTTGAAGAAGCGGCGATGTAGCCGACCGTCGGCCACGAAAGCGCGAGGGCGACCACCCCGGCCACACCCACGATCACCACCACTCGCCACCACCGTCGCGGGTGGAAACAGAGCGCCGCGAGAAGGGCCGAACCGCAGACGATCGATGCCGTCTCGGGGTGAAGTCCCGCACCCATCAGCCAGCCGAAGAGAACTCCCACCGCGGCGACACCCCAGGGAGACGAGCGGCGTCGCCCTACCCACCACGCGGCCCACCACGCCCACGGCAACGCCGCCACCAACCACGCCAACGGCACTAGCAGCCAGGCCACCAGGTAAGGTGTGCCGGCCCAAGCAATTCCACCAACAACGGCAGCCGTCCATCGCAAGCGCAACACATGGAGAAAAAGAAGATAGGCACCGATACCGGCAAATTCGATTTTCCAGAAAGCCATGATGGTGGTGCCGCGTTCGGGGCCATGCAGCCATACCGGCAACATTGCCGGCGCCCAAAGTCCGGTCTGTCCGTTCGCCATCAGCGGCAGTCCACCGCCGACCCCGGCTTGGATTCGGGGGATCTCCCCTCTGCGAATCTGGCGGCCGGTTTCTTCCATCCAGGGGTGGAACTGGTAGACGAGGTCGCCCTGGGTCGGTTGAAAACCTGTCACCGCGGACCACTCGACGTTTTGGAACGGCGGTGAACCTTTGATGGTTTTGATTGGGTTGAGGTCACCCCCGACGACCAGGGCCGGACCGAGGACGACCACCAGAATCACGTCGAGCAGAAGCTGGAACAGAAAAAGAGCCCTGCTCCGCCGATAAAACCACAGGTGGAGGAGGAGCAGCGGCAACAGCGTCCAAGCGTAAAGGGACATCAAAGAAAGTGTGGTCGCGCGTCCATGGTTCGTCAAGGCCGGACGACAATGACCCCGCGACGACCGTATAACGCGACGACCGTATTCCGCGACGGCTGGTGTCGGCGGACGGTTCAAGGCTGCTAAACTCCCCAGTTACAGACCGATAGCCCGACACAAAATGCTGAGACGCTCACTCATCCTGCTCGGCGAGTTCACCCGCCGCAACTTCAAGGGCCGTTGCGCCGGTTCGGTGACGGGCTTTTTGTGGTCCTTTGTCCAGCCGCTGTGGAGCCTCGCGCTTTTCACGTTTCTCTTCAGCACCGCGATGAAGGTTTCGCCCGGAATCGGCGATCGAACTGCGAGCTTTGCGATTTTCGTCTTCTGTGGGCCACTGCCATGGATGGCGGTCCAGTAAGGGATCATCCGCGCCACCACGGCGAGATGCTTGGGGAAAACTCCTGTTGGGGCCATGAACCGACCCTCTACCAACCGGTGATCCAGATTCCTCGGTTGATCCGGGCTCCGACCGTGAAGGCCGAGTCGGAGTCCAGGCCAACCCAATTGCTCGACCTAGCGCCGACGATGATCGACAGGGTGCTACTCGACCGCCACCCGAGGTGATCCACCTTCGATGCCGCCCGTCCTGTCCACGGCCCTTTCGATGATGTCGGCCATGAAGCTCGCCATCCGCGCACTCCCGTCGGGGGAGAAGTGCATCGGGTCCCCGAAATCACCTTCCTTCCAGGCGATGTCCCTGGCAACGTCTGCCAAATGAGCGGGACCCGCGATCGCACGTTCCCGTACGACGGTGTTGAATCTCTCCAGTTGCGCAGGAACCACCATCGGGTCGAGGCCGAGGATCCACTTCGCCAGATAGGCATGGTCGGCTCCGGCAAAGGCGTCGCGTATCTGAATCGGCTGAGTCACGAGCACCACCTTTGCGCCGCCGGCGACTGCGACCGCGACAAAGGACCGAACGTTCCGCTCGAACGTCTCAAGAGCTTCCGTGGGGAGTTCCAGAATTCCATCATTGGGAGGAACAGCTCCCTGCAAGCGCTTCCACGGGTCTCGATCTCCAAGAACAAGCTCGCGGGCCTTCTCCACGAACAGGCTGTGCTCGTACCATTTCAGGGGCTGCAGTTCGAAACCGAGGGCTCTCACGGTCTCCTCGGCGTGTCCGTTCTCATACTGGCTGTCAAAGGGTCGATGCGAGGCTGGTTGGAGATCGTTGATGCCCTGATACAGCACAACAATGTCCGGTTCGAGATCGAGATCTCGAATGGCAAGCGAGACCAGGTTTTCGAGGCTGGTCCACCCGGGGAATCCGGCATTGAACACTTCGGCCTCGAGGCCGCGCCCTCTGAGGATCTCCTCCATCTTCCAAGGCCACGTCTGTGCATCGTTGACGGAGAGAATGTCAAAAGTCGTTGAACCTCCGGCACAAACGATTCGGATGGTGCCCGGAGATTTCCTCTCCTGTCGTTCCGGTGACCGGTAACCGAGCGAATTGAAAGATGCCTGCTTTCCGAACGCGGCTGCACTCATACCCTCACGAGGCCCGGTGTTGAGAAACGGGTGACGGCGGTAAAGCTCCAAAAGGCCGCGAAGCTCGGAGTCAAACTTTGCCGCTTTGGTCGTTGGCCAGGTGTGCGATCCAATCCGGATCACGATGCGCGTGCCGACCTCAACCAGGGTCCCGAGGACAATTGTCGAGACCATAATGATGAACACATCGCGGAGCCGATGGGCCACGGTTCTCTTTCCACCCATGCCTTCAACTCTCCAGAGTGGCGTCCACTCTTCCTTTTGGACGCTTCGTCGAGCGATCAGATGATTCCACTCGTTCAAGGCATCCACCCCGAAACACCGCTGCGAGTGTGGTCGGCTCAGAACCCATCGTCAAGTCTGGAAAACGTTGCGGACCTGAAGACCGTAAACCGGTACGGGTGTCAACAGATCCGACGGCCGATTATCGAGACTGCTAAACTCCCCCCAATATTGGCTGATGGCCCGCTGAAAAGATGTTCAAGCACTCATTTTTCCTGCTCGGCGAATTCACTCGCCGCGATTTCAAGGGCCGCTACGCCGGCTCGGGGATGGTTTTCCTGTGGTCCTTCGTTCAGCCGCTCTAGAGCCTCGCCCTCTTCACGGTCCTTTTCAGCACGATCATAAAGGTGCCCCCGGGCATCGACGAACGAACCGGAATTTTCGCGATCGTTCTCTTCTGCGGTTTGTTGCCGTGGACAGCGGTGCAGGAGGGGATCATCCGCGCCACCACCGCAATCACCGGAAATGCCACGCTGGTGAAGAAGATGTCCTTTCCGTCCGAGCTTTTGGTGTGTGCTGTGGTCCTCGCCGTGCTGCTCCACGAGGTGATCGCCCTGGACCTTTTCCTGGTCATGCTTGGTGTCACCGGCCAGCTGTCGCTGTCGGGCCTGTGGGTTCTGCTGATCGCCGCGCCGCTGCAGATTGCTCTCACGGCCGGGCTCGGTTTCCTCGCCGCGGCCATCAACGTCTTCTTCCCCGACACCGCTCAGATCAACTCGATGCTGCTCCAAGGTTTGTTCTACCTGACACCAATTGTCTATCCCCTGAGCCTGGTTCCCGATCGCTTCGGAAAGTAGGTGGCCATCAACCGCCTTTCGTCGCTTGTGACCCTGCATCTGGAAGGGCTTCTCGGAGGCACACTCGTGGTATGCTCACACGCTATGTATGGCATCTTTGCCGTCTGCGAGCAGGCATAGTGGCTGCGCAACGGGGGCGTCGAAGAGTTCGGGCCCACCCGGCAAGTTGGTTTCCCGCTACGAGGCCTCTCTCGATGCCAAAAGCGATCGCAAAGGCAAACAGCGAGAAGTTGTCGAGGCATCAGCGTTGCTCCCGGTAAAGATTCCCGACACGCAAATGAATCATCGAAGGGTTTCAACTGAAGACCCGAGCTCCGATGAAGGATAAAAAGGCATTTCCATGAAACGTGGTACCGAAACCGTCGGCGGAGGAATCGCTTCATCCCAAGATTTGGCCCTTGAGTTGAAGATGAACCCGTTTCTTCACGTCGATACCCACCGGATATACAATCCCCACAACGACCACGCACTCACGCCGGATGACCGCGGCTTTCGTGACCTTCAACAGATCTACAAGGATGCGTCATCGCTCCGCTCGCTACCGGGAGAACTGAAGTCGCACCTCAAGCTCGGAGAATGGCTGGTGGATACGGACGCCGACCATTCGCACCGGTTCCTTCTCAAGTACGTATCCCTTGAATCACACACGTTGTGCAATCAAGCGTGCTACTTCTGTCCGGTTTCGATCAGTCCACGAGACCATTACTTCATGCCCACCGAGCTCTATGAGTTGATAGTGGCCCAGCTCGCTGAGTACCGCGCAACCATCGAGGCGATCTCGATGATTCACTACAACGAGCCGACGGTCGATAAGCGTTTCCTCGATCAAATCCGCTTACTCAAACAGCACGGTCTTCCACCTGCCGTGCTCACGAATGCCACGGGTCTGACACCCAAGCGAGTGGACGCGATTATGGAAATGGGTGGACTGAGTCATCTGTCGATCAACCTTTCGACAATCGACCCCGAGCGCTACGCCAAAGAGCGAGGCCGCAATCACGTCGAACTCGTCCTCACGAATCTGAGGTACATGAAGGACCTGGAAATCGCGCCCAACATGGAGATCCCCGTTCTTGGAACTGGCGACGACAATCACCGCCGCGACTTCGAGGAAATATCGGCGGAGTTCGCAGGCAGCAGATTCGAGGTCAAGTATTTCGAAATCATGGATCGCGCGGGCAATCTCCCAGTCGGTCAGCGCCCTGAAGGACAGGGCAACCGGCTGTGCGGCTGCGAACAGACCGGATCTCGCCCGATTCAGTGGCTTCACGTGACTCCCACAGGAAAATGCGTCATCTGTTGCCAGGATTACTACGATGATTACGAGGTCGGTGATTTGAACACACAAACCGTGGAAGAAGTACTGTCCGGCGAGAGGATGGCGCAGTACCGCCGGTGGCTTCATGGGATTGCGGAAAGTCCCGAGGATTTTATCTGTCGAAAATGCATATACGCTCGATCCCGATGACCGGCATCGTGCAATAGGAATCCCGGATTGCACCAAATACAAATGCAACCTTCGGTCTACTACCTCACGCCCGACTACGACCTCCCAAGTTGGGGTATCGGTCTCCTGTACAAACACGTCGAGATATTACGATCACATAACGTAAACGCATTTGTCCTGCACCACAACTCGGGATTTTCGATCGACTGGCTCGAGGCGGATGTCCCCATTGCCTTCCTCGATGACCCATCGGTCGAAATCCGCTCCGATGACATGCTGGTGGTGCCCGAGTTGCTCGCAAGGGAAGGGATCACGGTCGGCGGAAACTGCCGTCGAACCGTGTTTGTCCAAGGCAGTTATTTCGTCCTGCAGCCGTTCAACGAGGCTATCAGCTACCGTGACCTCGGGTACGAAACTGCTATCGCCGTCCTGCCCCACGTCAAGGATGTGTTGGAACGGCACTTTGACATCACGGCTACAGTCGTGCCCCCTTTCATCGCGCCGTATTTCTTTTGTGACGAAAGAGGTTCGGAAGGACATTCGAGACAGCAGCGCATTCTGATGTTTCCCAAACTAGGCTACCGGGAAGCCGGTATTTTCGACTACGAAATCATTCGAAAGCTTCTTCGGAGGGATTGCCGCCAAAACCCTCCTTGGAAAATGTTGGAGGTATCGGGACGGCCCCATAGGGAGGTCGCCGCACTCATGCAAAACTCCGAGTTCATGGTGAGCGTCAATTGCCTCGAGGCATTCAACACGACTGTTCCCGAGGCTATGGCGGCCGGTTGTCTTCCAATTTGCTACGAAGGGTTTGGCGGCCAAGACTTCCTCGTTGACGATCAGAATGCATTTGTGTTCCCTAACAACTACGTGTATTCACTGGCAGACACCGCCAAAGAAATGATGGTGGCATTCGAGAACAACAGCAGTCTGTTGGCCGAAATGAGGACGAACGCCCGTCTCACCGCGAGCACCTACAGTGAAGACAACACGAAACGTGCACTGGTCGCTCTGTTTGGCGATCTCGGTTATTGAGCTGCATCGACATGAATCTACCCTCGATAGGTTTCGGGTGCTCGCCGTACCGAAGCTCGGACGAGGTTGTTGATCTCAGCAACGCCTTCAAAGACGCGTGGAGTGCCGGCTACCGTCTTTTTGATTCGGCGGAACTCTACGGCAATGAAGCGAGCCTTGGAAGGGCTCTGCGGATGCCCGGCGCACCACCTCGGCAAGAAGTGTTTATCATTTCGAAAGTCTGGGACACCAACCACGCCTTTGATCACACCATCGAAGCATGCGAGCGTACTCTCCGCATTATGGGATTGGAATACCTTGATGGATATATGATGCACTCCCCCCAATCCCTGAGGTACACGGGTCCGCTTGAAATCCCGCCCGGGGCGACAAAAGAGTCGGTTTTGGCACGGGCGTTTCCGAGACTTCGATCTGGTGCGTTGGACGTTGTGGACTTTCCCCCCTCCGACACATGGAGAGCGTTGGAGACACTTCATCAACGAGGACTCGTTCATCACCTGGGTCTATGTAATTTTGACACAACGGCGATCGACGAAATAATCGACATCGCCCGAGTCCCCCCGACCCTGGTCCAGGTCGCATTCAATCCTTTTGGGAAGCACGACGCCGTACTGTCCTTCTGTCGTGAACGCGGCATCCTTGTGATTGGTCACAGTCCACTGTCACCGGCCGGCCTCCTGGCACACCCCTACCTTCGAAAACTGGCTGCCAGCTATGGCAAGGCGCCTGCCCAGATCGTTCTCCGTTGGGCGGTACAACGAGGAGTTGTCCCGATCCCTTCGAGCATCGAGCCGGATCACATTGCGGCCAATCTGGCGATTTCCGATTTCCAGATCTCTGACAATGAAATGAGGACGATCGACAGCCTCGACACTGAGTCCGGAATCGAAGGATCATGACGTCACGCCCCCTTGCCTAGTTCGATCACACCAGATCAGCGTTGGGCACCGCGGTGAAGACGTTGCTGCCATTTTGGAAGGCTACAGAGACGACCGGCATCGACGACGACCGCGACTTGACCAACGAGCGGCGGTAGTGAACGGTCGGGTGGCTGCTCCGCCGGCGATGGATGTGATCGGCACTGCCAATCACTCGCGTTGGAACATCGCTGCCAGGTGTTCGGCTCGCGACACGCTCTCAAGCTTGAGAAACACGAACGACTTGGACACCTCAAACCGGTGCCGACGCCGACAGAATCGACGGCGGCCCACCGAGGCTGCTAAACTCTTTCGACGCGGGTTTATTAACCCGCAGGGTACATGCTGAAACACTCGTTCTTCCTGCTCGGTGAGTTCACGCGTCGCGATTTCAAGGGCCGATATGCCGGCTCGGTGATGGGTTTCCTGTGGTCCTTCGTTCAGCCGCTGTGGAGCCTCGCCCTCTTCACGTTTCTTTTCAGCACGATCATGAAGGTGTCCCCGGGCATCGGCGAACGAACCGAAAATTTCGCGATCTTTCTCTTCTGCGGTCTGCTGCCGTGGATGGCAGTGCAGGAGGGGGTCATCCGCGCCACCACCGCAATCACCGAAAATGCGGCGCTCGTGAAGAAGATGTCGTTCCCGTCCGGGCTGTTGGTGTGGGCCGTGGTTCTCGCAGCCCTACTCCACGAGGCCATTGCCCTGGGGCTCTTTCTGGTGGTTCTCGGAGTAACAGGGGAGCTGTCGCTGTCGGGCCTGTGGATCCTGTTGATCGCCGTCCCGCTGCAGATCGCCCTGACGGCGGGCCTCGGCTTCCTCGCCGCGGCCATCAACGTCTTTTTCCGCGACACCGCCCAGATCAACTCGATGCTGCTACAGGGCTGGTTCTATCTGACGCCGATCGTCTACCCACTGAGCCTGGTTCCCGACCGCTTCGGAAAGTACCTGGCTCTCAATCCCCTGACCTCGCTCGTCGCCCTGTATCGCGAGGCTCTACTCGGCGGAACGATGCCGCCGGCTGGAACGCTGGCCCCGCTGCTGATCACCTCGGCTCTCGCCCTGGTGATCGGCATCACGGTCTTCCAGCGTCTGAAACCGGTCTTTGCGGACGAGATTTGAGGCGGGGATGGGCGATCAGGTGATCTCTGCCAGCGGCCTCAAAAAGTACTACAAGGTCTATGCGCGGCCCGTCGATCGGCTCATCGAAGGCCTCTTGCGCAGGTCCCGGCACACTTCCTTCCCCGCGCTTCAGGGGATCGACTTCGAGGTGCACCGTGGAGAGGGCTTCGGAATCATCGGCGAAAACGGAGCCGGAAAAAGCACCCTCCTAAAAATTCTCGCCGGCATCACCGCACCAACCGGGGGCGATGTGCGGATCGACGGTACTGTGGCCTCGATCTTGGAGCTCGGATCCGCCTTTCACGGTGAGCTCACCGGTCGTCAGAATATCGCGCTCAACGCGGCCATGTTCGGCCTCGACCGCAACCAAGTCTTGGAGCGAACTCCAGGTATCATCGCGTTCTCGGAGCTCGGGAGTTTTATTGACCAGCCCGTCAAGACCTACTCCACCGGGATGGTGATGCGCCTCGGCTTCGCGATTGCTGTCCAGGTCGAGCCTGACGTATTGATAATCGACGAAGCGTTGTCTGTAGGCGATGGGTATTTTCAGAAAAAATGTATGACCACTCTGCGTCAGTACCTTGACCGAGGCGGTACGCTCCTTCTGTGCTCCCATGCCATGTATTACATATCGGCGTTCTGCCAGCGGGTCATGTGGATGCGCGAGGGACATATCGAACAGTATGGCCCTGCGCAACAGGTCGTGCCTGAATATGAAGGTTACCTCGAGGGCAAAACTGATCGAAGTGATGAAAAGCAGCCAATCTCCATCGCGGGGCCCGGAGCCCCAGCACGGCTGATGGAAGTGGTATTTGAAGGAAAGGGAACTCTTCGGCGCGGTGATCCTGTCGCCGTGGACATCCGCTGGACGTGCGAGGATCCGAATGCGAGCTTTCACATCTGCGTTGGTCTGAGCCGGATGGATGAGGTGGTGGTCGCGTCGTTTTTGTCAAAAAGGGACGAGATCGGACCCTGGACCGGCGCTCGTTTCCATCGAGTTCGGCTCGAGATCCCAAACCTTCCGCTGATCAAGGGTGGTTACAAGCTTTACGTGTTCCTCTTGGCCGAGGATGCCCTCCACATCTTCGATACCAGGATTCTGGATGATGTGTTTCGCGTCGAATTCGACGAGTACCCCATGGGAATTGTCGAAATTGACCACCGGTGGCTGAAAGAAGAGCGCGAATAACAGTAAATCTCTGCGGTGTCGAAGTGTGGCCTGCGAGCATCTACCCACAAATCCATTCGAGGATTCGTCATACACCAGGCTGGTCTCCGCGCTGCCGACGTTGATCCGGCGCCCGAGAAGCTGCTAAGATTCAAACCCGATTCCATTCCTGCAATCACTGAGTATCGAACACTTTCCCAAGACCACCACGAACGGTCCCGCATGCGAATGCGGTTGTTGTCGACGTCATGAGCTTGCGCCCTGATATCCTCTGCGAACGGTTCGACTACGCGGTTCGCCTCGAAAGGGTTCCTTTGCCTCGGACCGGATGATCTTCCCCAAGATTGGACATCGGAGGGCCGTTGGTCATGAGTTCGTCGACAGGCTACTTAACCCCGGATCAACCGTCTCAAATCGCGGTGATAAGTTGGCGGGATCAAGAGGCTGAGTTTTCGAAAGAGTTCCGGTTTGCCGAAAGTCATTTCCGGCATTCGCTCTCAGATTACCCCATGGCCCTTTCCGAATTCACGACCCAGGCCGGGATCGATCACATCCGCGGGGAGCACCCACGGTTGGCGGATGTCCCCAGGTGGCTCATCATTCGATCGCCGATGGCTCTGTTGTCACGGTTAATCCTCGAGGCCCTGAACCACGTCTTCGATGACCATCCCGAGCTCGTGAGCGTCGCCGCCGCCGAAATCGGCAAGGACCAACCCGAAAACGCTCCGCAGTATCCGTACTACACGTGGCGTGGTTTCGCGGCGTTCCAAGAAGCCATGGTTTCACGACCACCGGGTGTGAAACCGCTGATCGACAGGGACCCGTTCGCATTCATTCTCGACCACGGCCGAGTCCCCTCCGACCTTGGCGGCGTGCCGATCGGGGATCTCCCGAGGGCCCTCGCGGCGGACCAGACCGCAATCGCCACGAATGCGTTCGTCCATCCGTTGGACGGCTACTATCGCTACCCGAGGATGGATGTGGTTGAGTTATTGCCCGATGAATTCACTTCTCTTCTCGACGTCGGTTGCGGCTCCGGCGCGTTCGGCAGGGTGGTCCGGGAAAAGTGGGGTTGCCGGGTCAACGGAGTCGAGCTCAATCCCGCAGCTGCCGCGAATGCCCGTCTGGTGTTGGACCACGTCTTTGAAGCCGACATCATCAACCTGAGCATCGAGGAACGCTTCGACGTCATCACGGTCAACGATGTTCTGGAACATGTCGAGAACCCGGAGGTCCTCCTTGAGAAACTCGCGGGGCTCGTGACACGGGATGGACGGCTCGTCATTTCGATACCGAACGTGGGCCACTGGTCCATTGTCGAGGATTTGCTGGCAGGCCACTGGGACTACCTGCCCGCCGGCCTGTTGTGTATTGACCACCTTCGGTTCTTCACCCGTCGAAGTGTGGTTTCGATGATGGAGCGAGCGGGATGGCAACCTCTCGACACGCATCCCATTCCCGGGCCGATGCCGGAACGTCAAGGCGAGCTGTTCCAACAATTGTTCGGTGAAGACCGCCGGATCGACCGCGAAAGCCTCGAATCGCAGGGCTATATCATCGTCGCAAAAAGGGCCGCCGGCTCGGCGACCGGAAGCTGATTTCACACCAGATCCGCATCGGCCATGGTGTAGAAGAGGTTTTCCGACACGAAACGATGTGTCGGCCCGCGCTCAAAGAAGATCGCGGTCGGAATGATCCCCAGTGGTTCTGGTTCGCTTCTCACCCCGAATTCTCCCAAAGATTGCGCTAAGAAATGTCCCTTTGGAAGCCATGTCTCCAGCCGTGAAATGCCGCGAGAAAATAACTTCTCCGCCAACCCACCAACAAACTCACCGATCATTTTTCGGTTCGGCGGCAAGAGAATATCGACCAGACGAGCGACATTGTCTTCAAATCCAACGACAGCGTATCCAAGCAACTTTTCTTTGAACCGCGATCGCCAGGCAAAAAGTGTGTAATCCCTCAGGGGGTGATCAAAAAACCGCCACTTGAGGAACGCAGCATCCCGGATCACGGCCATCGGATAGTGGGGCCGACATCTCTCCCACAAGCTGTCGAATTCTCCGTCAACTCTCGAAACCTCGCCGATACGTGCCCCGAACACGCGTTGCGACCGTTTGAGAGTCTCCGTTCTTTCTGAGAAGTACATCACTCCGCCAACCAACTCCTGGTACCGAAGGTATCTCTCTCCAATGTCGTAGTGATATTTCCCAGGGAAACCGTAGACCAGCACCGAGCCCTCATTTATCGAGAATAGATCACAGAGGGCGGTGCCGGTCTTCACAAAAAGTCCTGTCTTTCGATACGCAGGGTGGCTCATGACATCCATCAGCTGAAGGACCTCAACAGTCCTCCCAGACCAATGGGTCCTGTACGGTATCCCCCCATACATCACCACCAAACGATCCTCGCTGTCGTCAAGGCAGACCATGATTCTCGATCTAAATGGCCCTTCCGCATACTTCCACCGCCAAAGGGGAATCGACAGATCTCCGTTGAACGCTTCCTTCCATAACGCCAACACCTGGTCCTCGTCCTGGTGCCGATAAGGACGGATTGTGAACTGAGACGAGCCAATACTGATTTTTATTTCCATTTGGTGACCGTTTCAACTCATCGTCGATTCATTTGGAATCCTACACGTGGTCCGCATCGGCCATCGTCACGTATATCCTCTGGTCGAGAGATTCGGGATTCAGATCGTGGTCGAATGCACGCACGACCATGACCGGCACACCAGAATCGTCTACCTTTTGGAAACCCATAGCTTCCATGTGGGCAAGCCCCGTCGGATCTCCATTGAGCCACAACTCCTCAATCTCAGCATCGGTCTGACGCGCTATTTTCGCTGAAAGATATGAGAGAAGCCGCAACGCCCCCGCATGTCGATGGTCCCACACTAGGTCCACCCAGCGGCAGCAACCCCCATCCGAACGGAATGCGGCAAATGCCACCGCACGGCTGCCAGTCCTGGGAAACACCAGGAATCGGTTGTACCGAATCGACGGCTGGCCGGCCAATCGGCACAGTGCATGTTTGGCGTCGCGGACCGCCGCTACCGGATAATCGTGGCAGACTCGACGCCAAAGATCGTCCAAACGCGGCTCCCAGTCGCGTGCCGGCTCTGCCCGATAGAAGAGACGGTGCCGCGACAAAGGCGATGTCGACTTGCGAACGTAGGCCGCTACGGACTGAACAAGGTCGGCATCGTCGCCCGAATCCACATTCTCGAAACGTGAGTGATGAAGGCCTGGAAACCCGTAGATCAGGGAGAAACGACCCGAGCTCCCAAATTCCCGATAGAAAGTTTCGATCGTTTGTTTCAGAGCCCCCCTGCGGTCGGACCCCGAATCGTTCAATGGCCGGCAGAAAACGTCGACCATTCTCGCGGCGCGCCGTGGTTTCCCGTCGATCGAGAAATTCACCGGCAATCCCGCGCAGTGAGCGACCACTGTACCGTCTTGTTCGGTAAGCATGATCGCCCGCCCATCTGCTCCGGGAGGGAACTTCCAGGCCCATTCGTCCAGCGAACGTTTGATGCCGAAGGCCTTTTCAAAGGTAAGATTGATAGCACGTTCGTCGCCTTCAAAAAACGGCCGGCAGACTGGGGTGGAGGATGCCATCAATGCCCCCAGGTCCAAACATCAATACAACGCCATTTCCCCGCCGTTCGATTCGCTGCAAGGACGGGCCATCTCCGATCGCGGCAAAATTCAACGAGCGGCGGCGGAAACCTCTCCTGCCAAAGACATCCCAGAGCCGGCATGAGATGAATGGACGGCGACGCCAGCCAGATATCTGCCTCCCGCTCAGGGATCACGTTCACATCGAAAACGCGTGTCGTTGTGTAAGGGGGCCGCTGTGAATCTCGTTCGCATGCATCCAGAACTGATCGCCATTGAGCACCGTAATTTCGAGCAAAGAACCTCTCCCGTGATCGCTGCTCATGTTCCACGATGTTTTTCAGTCTATCTGTGGAGTGCCCCCACCTATGCCGGATCCTGGCGCCGGCGGCAAAACCGAGAGACGCGCCGCGGCGCCGCGCCCGCCACAGCCATTCGGTCTCCTCGTAATAAAGAAAGTAGCCTTCGTCAAACGGCCCGAATCGACCGAAGGTCTCCTTGGGGACGGCCAGCAGGGCGCCCCGGAGGCTAGTGACGGGCAGAGTTGATTCTTCGGTCCACATCTGCCACGTCTCCTCGAGAAACCTCTGGAGCCCCGCCCACCAGGCCCACCGCCATCGCCGTCGAAGAATTCGTCCGAGTTCGGACATGGTCGACGGATCCTCCGCCGGCGGTAGGAAGACAGTGCCTTCATCATCCCACACGAACTGTGGACCGACCACGTCAAAACCCCGTGCAACGCCGTCGAGCAGCGCAGAGACGCTGCCGGGGTAGAACCGGATATCTGGATTGGCCAGCAGGAGCACATCGCCACCGGCCTCTGCGCTGCCGGCGTTGAGACCGGCGGCGTAACCGCGGTTGGGCCGTACGAGCAATCTTTCGACTCCGATGGCCTCGACTTTCGCAAGCTCGGCAGCGTCCTCCGAATGCTCGACCGCGACCACCTCTGCCTCGACGCCTGCCGCTGCCGCCTCACGACGAAAGGTTTCAGAACACGTTGGCAGCACGCGAGATGAATGATGGCAAACGACGACGAGTGAGACTTTCATTGCCTGGACGGAACCTACCACAACGGTTTCAGGAAATGGGTTCGTCCCACCCCGGGAAGGAGATCAGGCGGAGCCGGCGCATTGCCCGCAGATAGCCCCCAAGCCGCTCCTCGAGCTCATCGCAGCTATCCGGAAAGGCGTCACGCATGACCCCTGCCAGGGCCCGCACTTTGGTCGAACCATCCAGCCTCCGCCAGGCGAAGCTTCCGATTTCATCAAGCCGTATCCGCCGTGGTGCCAGCATCCAGCCCGCGCGGCGGAAGAGACCGCGTAGGCCGTTGATCGGTGGTCGTGGCCGGTCAATCACGACCCTGCCGTCGTCCCGCTCGAGCCACGGAACCCTCCGCATGGGCGTGAGTTCGAGCAAATCGACGACCTGTGGGGGGCGGCCAAGACTACCCATTGGTGGAGCGAATCCTGCTCAGCGGCAACCACACCAGCAGCCCGAGCAACAACGGATAGACCAGGAGACCTCCCCAGAAGCTGTTGGCGAAGTGGGGCAGCAGGTGTTCGGTGTCCGCCATGCCAAGCTTGGCCTGTTCGTAGAGGACAATGAAGGCCAGCACAACGGCCATCAAGCTTTGGCCCGCAATGAGACCCGATGAAACCAGGATTCCGGAGTTCTCCGCCTGTTGCTTCTGGTCGTCGGTGGCTTCCTTCTTCTTCAGGATCCAATCGAGGATGGCGCGCATCACACCACCTACGAAGACCGCCGCTGTGGTGGAAAACGGTAGGTACATACCGACTGCGATCAGCATCGGCGCCGGCGCCTTGATGAGGATCAGGG
>Ga0316193_10000447_pt1 | contig 25502 bp, 23 predicted proteins | sample MerIslsedime2_MG_FD_207735 | JGI IMG/M metagenome (GOLD analysis project Ga0316193, IMG submission 207735) | Coastal sediment microbial communities from Maine, United States - Merrow Island sediment 2 | ecosystem: Environmental > Aquatic > Marine > Coastal > Sediment | place: USA: Maine... | reverse complement strand
TCATACCCGATCTGCATGGCCTGACTGTAGCGCGTTTCATTTTTAACATCCAGATGCCAGCCGGAAAGCTTGGATGCCAACCTTACGTTTTGACCTTTTTTACCAATGGCAATGGATAAGTACTCGTCTGGGACGATAACTTCCATCGAACGATTGTCTTCGTCTATTATAACCCTTGAAATCTCAGCGGGGGCCAGTGCGTTGCATACGAATTTAGCCGGATCCAGATGCCACGGTATGATGTCGATTTTTTCGCCCCGAAGTTCTTGCACGACGTTTTGCACCCGGCTGCCTTTCATACCCACGCAGGCACCGACAGGGTCTATGTCGGAATTATTCGAGGCCACCGCAATTTTTGCGCGCACCCCGGCTTCGCGAGAAGCGCCCATGATGGTTACAATACCCTCGCTGATTTCCGGTACTTCGGTCCGGAAAAGGTCAATCAAAAAGTTTGGATGTGTCCTGGAAAGAACAATTTGAGGACCACGTGATTCTTGCAGCACATCCAGGATATAGGCGCGAATGCGATCTCCCCGGCGATACGATTCCCTCGGCACCTGCTCGCGGGACGGAACGATCCCTTCGGTATGACCCAGGTTGACAATGATATCGCCCCGATCGATCCGCTGCACGATGCCGTTTAAAATTTCCCCTTTACGGTCAATGAAATTGGCATAGACGGCATCTTTTTCAGCATCCTTCATTTTTTGGATGATGACCTGTTTGGCCGACTGCGCGGCGATACGACCGAAAGTGGTGGCATCCATCTTGGTGCCGAGGCTGTCGCCGACCTCGCATTCGGGATCCAGCTTGCGCCCTTCCTCAAGGCTGATCTGAACAGCAGGCTCAATGATCTCTTCGGTGACCTCCATAAACTGGAAGACCTCAATCTCACCGCTTTCATCATTATATTGAACTTCGATATCCAGTTTGTTGCCAAACTTTTTTCTGGCGGCAGATCGCAAAGCTTCTTCCAGAGCCTTGATAAGGACTTCGCGGTCAATACCTCTATCTCGGCTAACCTGTTCAACGACACGTTTTATGTCTGAGACAAACATCAGATCGCTCCATTCATATTTAGTTTTTCCACGGGATTTAATTTCTAACAGGTCTAATCTGCAAGTCGTGCTTTCAATATATCCTGATTTGGAATGGCAACAATTTGCTCGTCTAGCTGCAGATTCACCTGTCCGCCGGAAATCCCCAAAAGGATACCCTTAAAATTTTTTTGTCCGTTAATCGATCGAGTCGTTTTAATTTTTACCCGGTTTCCTTTATATTTATTAAAATCCTCTGTTGAAGCCAGCGGCCGCGAGGGTCCCGGAGAGGTGACTTCGAGATTGAACGGCCCGATATCTCCCAGGTTGACATCTATAATATCCCCCATTTGGCGGCTGACAATGGCACAATCATCCAGGTTGATCCCTTCAGGCTTGTCTATATACAGGCGCAGAATTCGACCCCCTGATTCTCGCTGATACTCAACGTAAATCAGCTCCAGACCTTCGGACTCACACACCGGCTTGGCCAGAGCTGAGACCTGGTCGGCAATTTTTTGCAGGTTGGCAGGTGAATGACGGTGGTCCACCGGCCTGGACCTTCTTTTAAAATGATGCTTCTTTCTTTTCACCGTACTGCGAATGCCCTCTTTAAAACGCAAAAACGGGCTATCGCCCGTTTCCTCATGTCTCAGGTAGACCTTTATTGATGCACAGCGAGATAGTTTATCTGTTCATACCAATAACCATAAGGAAAAAGTTAAGTTCATCCCACAATACAATCATACCACCGCTGCCCATACGCAAGGATCAGGCGAAATCAAACTGGAGCGGGCAACGAGATTTGAACTCGCGACACCAAGCTTGGGAAGCTTGTACTCTACCAACTGAGCTATGCCCGCTCGTCAACCGCTTAAATTAGTATAATTAAGACAAATTTACACGGTTGTCAATATTTTTCATCAAACTAATTATTGTCGAGCATGTTCCTGATGCTTGACAGTTCCGTTCTCAGGTCCTCCAAGAACCGCCTGGTGGCGGGGGACTCAGCCTCGGCCTTAGCGTTTATAAATTTACGGGCGCCGTCAATGGTAAATTTCTTTTCGTAAAGCAGATGCTTAATCTCAAGGATTATCTCAATATCTTTTTTTGTGTACGACCGCTGTCCCGATTCGGTGCGCCGCGGCTTTATTCTTTTAAATTCAGTTTCCCAGAACCGTAACACGTGGCTCGGAAGTTCGGCGATTTTGCTGACCTCACCAATTTTAAAATAGAACTTATCAGGTATTTTTATTTGATAAGGCTTTTGATCTTGCATTGTGAACCCATGGACCTGCGCTGAGCGGGTTAGGGTAAAGTGGCACCGAACGCATTTAAAAGTTTGTCTGTAATCGCCCTGTGCAGGTCATTTACATCATCGTCTTCCAAGGTTTTGGTGGATGACCGATAGGTAACACGAAACGAAATACTTTTTTTGCCGGCAGCGATGGGATTGCCTTCAAAGACATCGAATAAATGCAACCGTTCCACCAGGTTTTCACCGATATCATCAACCGCTTGCAGTACTGTTTGGGTCTCAATTCCCCGGTCGATAATAATGGTAATGTCTCTGTAGATAGCTGGGAACCGGGGGATCGGTCTCGAGGCCGCATCCGACGGTATCAGCGACATAATTTTGTCCAGCTCCAGTTCAAAGATAAATGCCGTTTGCTTTAAATCAAAGTTATCCCGGACCAGGGGATGGATTTCACCTGCGATCCCCACTTGTAGGCCTGCGATCAAAATTTGCGCCGTGTGCCCGGGTCTGGTATATTCACAGGTTTCGTCGGGTATTTTAGTAAACCGGACATTATCTATTTTCAAAGCCCGAATCAGCGCCTCAACGCAACCCTTGATGTCATAAAAATCACAAGGGATTTCCCCCTGGTGCCATGAGGTGTCATTTCGTGATCCGGTCCACAGGGCTGCCAGAATCTCCGGCTCCAGGGGTAAGTTCTGCCGATCTGATTTAATGTATGTTTTGCCGATTTCAAATAATTTTAGATTCTTAACCTGGTGCGCGATATTGTAGACCGCAGCTTCGATCAGACCCGGTACCAGCGATGTGCGCATGACCGTCTGGTCTTCAGTCAAAGGATTTAAAATATGAAGGTAGTTCCGCCGGGCATCCTGATCTTTAAGCCGGAGGCGGTCACCGGTCCGTTCGGAAGCAAAACTGTAGGTGATCGCTTCCGTGAAACCAAAGCCGTTCATTAATCTTTTTATCCGGTTTCTGAGTCCCAAAGAGTGGTCCGAAGTTCGACCTTCGGCAGGCATCGCCGGGAAAGTCGTCGGGATATTATTATACCCCGAAAGTCTGGCCACTTCCTCCATCAGATCCTCCGGCCTTGAAATATCCACTCTGAAGGTTGGTGGAACGACGGTCAGACGTTCGTCAACATCTTCGGACCTCATGTTTTCAACCTTAAACTCAATGGATTCGAGAAGGTTTTTTATTTGTCCGGCGTCCGGCGTGATTCCCAGCAGTCGATGCGTCCGTCTTACACTCAAATCGACGCTATTTAAGGTTTGGGGTTTTGGGTATTCATCGATGATTCCTTCAACAAGGCTTCCTCCGCCGAGTTCTACCATGAGTTTTGCGGCCCGGTTGACGGCCCGGACCGTGCCCTGGGGGTCCACTCCGCGTTCAAAACGATGGGAAGCATCTGTACCTAAACCCAATTTTTTGGATGTTCTTCGGATACTTACCGGATTGAAATAGGCGCCTTCGATGAGCACCCGGGTGGTGGTCGTTTCAATTTCCGAGTTGAGACCACCCATGACACCGCCTATGCCAACGGCTTGAGCGCCATCACAGATCATAAGCATCTCCGCCCCTAGTGTCCGTTCTTTCTCATCCAGGGTGACAAATCTTTCACCTTCGGCGGCGGTGCGAACGACGATGCGATTTTCTGCCAAAAAATCAAAATCAAAGGCGTGCAGCGGTTGACCGGTTTCCATCATGACGAAATTGGTGATGTCGACGATATTATTGATCGGACGCAGTCCAATGGACAACAGCCTATCCTGAAGCCAGAACGGAGATGCCTCTACTTTCACCTTTTCCACGAGCCTGGCAGAATAGCGTGGACAGTGGTCCGGTGCCTCAATTTTTACCGACGAGATATTATGGATGGCATTCGCTTTATCCTCAATGGTGTAATCGGGATAATTTAAGGGTGTTTTTTGTATTGCAGCTATTTCACGGGCGATGCCGATTACGCTGAGACAATCCGGTCGGTTGGGCGTTAGATCGAATTCCAAAACGATATCGTACAGGCCGAGGGCATCGGCCAGCCGGTCTCCAACTTTCAATGACAAATCAAGGGCTTTGATGCCGCTGCTGTCGATGCCAAGGCCCAGCTCCGCATCGCTGCAAAGCATCCCTTCGGAGCTTACTCCCCGGATCACGCTTTTTTTCAGTTCAGATCCGTCCGGGAAGACAGTACCGGGTTTTGCCAGGGGCACCAACATGCCTGTTTCGACATTGGGTGCACCACACACCACCGACGAAATTTGATCTCCCGTATTGACCCGGCAGATTTTCAGTTTGTCGGCATTTGGATGTGGACTCACATCTTCTATAGAGCCCACAACGACACTGCCCAAATAGTCATAGCGATCTGCAACCGACTCCACTTCCAGGCCGACCATGGTAAGGGCATCGGCCAGATCGGCCGCATCCATATTGATGGCAATATAATCTTTTAGCCAACTCAGGCTAACCTTCATTAAAACTGCTCCAGAAACCTTATATCGTTTTCAAAAAACTTGCGGATGTCATCGATGCCGTACTTCAGCATGGCAATTCTATCCACCCCCATGCCAAAGGCAAATCCGGTATAGCGATCGGCATCGTATCCCACGTTTTCATACAGCGCCGGGTGTACCATCCCCGAACCGAGAATTTCAAGCCATCCGGTATGTGAGCAGACCCGGCACCCCTCACCCCGGCAGATTACGCACAGGATGTCCACTTCAGCGCTGGGTTCTGTAAACGGGAAGAAGCTGGGTCTAAATCTGAGGCTCGTTTGTTCATCAAACAATTGATGTACGAAAGTTGTCAGGATCCCTTTGAGATCACCGAAAGATATATTTTCATCAACCAACAGCCCTTCGACCTGATGAAACATGGGGGTATGGGTCAGGTCGGAATCACACCGATAGACCTTGCCCGGCACAATGATTCTTACCGGCGGCGATTGTTTCTCCATGCTTCTAATTTGATTGGGTGACGTATGGGTTCTTAAAACAATGTCGTCGGTAATAAAAAAGGTGTCCTGCATATCCCTTGCGGGGTGATCCTTGGGAAAGTTGAGTGCCTCGAAGTTGTAATAGTCTGATTCCACTTCCGGCCCCTCAGCGATATCAAACCCTAAATTTGAGAAGATGTCGCAAATCTGCTGATTGACCTGGGTAATCGGATGCAAAGCGCCGCATGCTACTGCTCTGCCGGGCAGAGAAACATCAATGGCTGCCTCCGCAGCCTCATCCTGCGATTCAAGTTTTTCGGTGGCCTCCTTGAAGGCCTTTTCCAACAAACTTTTGATCTCGTTTGCCTTTTTCCCGGCCGCCGGTCTCTGCGCGACCGGCAACTTGGAAATATTCCGTAAAAACTGGGTCAAAACACCCTTACGGCCCAGATAGCGCACGGAGATATCCTGGAGGTCATCGGTGTTTTCAAGCGCCTCCAGATCTTTGAGCGCTTGCTGATGTATGTGATCTAAGTTGTCTTCCACAATTCGTCAATCTTCATTTGTCAATAGACATTTATTAAAGTTGCTGAGCCGCCAAGTTAGCGACTTGCTTAAATCCGGCAGGGTCGGAAATTGCCAGTTCGGCGAGAACTTTGCGATCAAGCTCAACCTGGGCAAGCTTTAATCCGTGAATGAACTTGCTGTAGGACAGGTCGTTCAGCCTGGCGGCGGCATTGATTCTGGCAATCCAGAGTTGTCTGAAATCCCGCTTACGCCTTCGGCGATCACGGTAAGAATACATCAGGGCTTTATCGACGGCATCTGCCGCAGTGCGAAATAATTTGCTGCGGCCGCCGCGAAAACCTTTGGCCAGTTTCAAAATCTTCTTGCGACGCCTTCTGGCTTTGAATCCGCGTTTCACTCTCATTTTGTTTACCTCGTTATCTTGTCGTTTATTTCGTTAAGATCGTTTAATATTAAGTACTCTAAACCAATTAAGTCGCGCCAGGGCGGGCCGACTTCTATATTCTCTGTCATCTGTTCTCCGACATCTGTCATCTGCCCTATTATCCATTGGGTAACAGCAATTTTATTTCTCTGCGGTCGGATTTGGCGATGAGGTGCGCCTTCCGCAGTGTTCTTTTGCGCTTGGTGGTTTTTTTGGTCAGCATATGGCTGGCACAGGATTTACGGTAAACAATTTTTCCGCTGCCGGTTTTTTTAAACCGTTTGGCCGCCGCTCTATTGGTTTTAATTTTGGGCATGATTTCTTCTCCTCAATCTTAAATATCGCTCTGATAATGTGACAACGTAGAATCAGTGGCGTTGGGTTCATGTGCAAAAAATCGGATCGGGTTAACGAATATAAATAATTAAAAGTAGATGGCGTGAGCGAAACCCGGCCCACGCCACCATATGCTATTTCTATAACAGCTTGCTAGAAAATTTAATTGTATGCGAAGCGAACTAAACGCTTATTTCGGTGCCAGGATCATGACCAGGGTTCGGCCTTCAAATTTGGGATGCTGCTCTACCGCAGCAATTTCTTCAGTTTCCTGGGCTATTTTTTCGAGCAATGCCATACCGAACCGCGACAGCGTGATTTCGCGTCCGCGAAATATAACGGTTACTTTAACCTTGTCTTTTCTATCGATGAACTTCCTTATATGGCCGATTTTGGTCTGCAGATCATGTTCGCCGGTTTTCGGACGAACCTTTATTTCCTTTACTTGAAATGAGCTCTGCTTCTTTTTTGCTTCCTGCTTCTTTTTGGTCTGTTCATAACGATAGCGGCCATAATCCATGATCTTGCAAACGGGCGGGTTTGCATTGGGAGAAACCTCTACCAGGTCGAGACCGAATTCAGACGCCGTTTCCAGGGCTTGTCTTGTAGGAATAACACCGATTTGTTCGCCGTCAGGGTCTATCACCCTCACTTCTCTAGCCCTGATGTTTCTGTTGATGTTCGTTCTATCTGTTCGAATGGGTCGATTGTGTCGTCTTGGTGCAGCTATGTTCTACCTCCTCGCTTTAACATTTGTGGATTAGATTTGCGCACATGCACAAATATTGAAAGGGCTTGCCGGTCCTTGAAAATTGTTCGCAAACAGCCGACAGAGACCTCTTTGGTTAAAAATTCATATCGAGATACATCCATCCAGTTGAATATATAACAAAATTAAGAAATGCAAGTAAAAAATGCAAGTAAAATTTTCTTAATTTGGACATTAAAATTGTTATAACCACGAAATACAAGAAACACACGAAATATTTGTAGAACAGAATTTGTATTTTTTAGTGTCTCTCGTGGTGAGATAATTTCCTTAAATCCAATTTCTGATATCCGAAATCCAAAATTTAAAGTCTGCATACATTCTCATCACATGGACAGCTTCCATCCACCTCATAGCAATACAAGATTCTCGATTCCATTTCCGCCCGCGCGGCCGAAATTCGGTTAAAATGATCTGCACCCATAATTTCTACCAATTGTTCCCTGCTCGGTATCGATTCCAGACCACGTGAAATGACCCTTCCCGAAGCCCCTTCAAGGACTTCGGCATCTTCGCCATTGGTCACCACTGCAATGGGAATTTGGTAGGGGGCTAAAACCCGCGATGCCGCCAGCAGCGGTCTGCGTCGCGTGACAATTGAACCGGGGCCGAATTTAACTATCATGCAAACTTTGCCCAAAAGGTTGATCAAAAAATCAATTTTTATGACAGCCCTGTTTTCTCCGGCCCGCACCGGCAGATCTTTACGTGGTTTAATATCATATTTTTGATACCTTTTGTGATTGATAAGCAGACGGGCGATCTTTTGCCGGTAGCGTTCATCATGGGTGTCCGGAATGGTTTCACCGGTGATAAAATCGGTTCGTTCACCGAGTATCAAATGATGTCCAGCCATAGCAGGTACAGAGGCTCAGGGTTCAGAGGTCCAGCGTTCAGAGGTTCACGCAAACAGATACTTCTTTACAATCAAGCGCCATTGGGAGTAATATAACAACTTTTTTAATTTTGTTAAGTCAGGATCCCTTTGATAGGGGTCTCTGTGCGCTTTCTCAACCCGGAATTGTGACCGCTGAACCTATAGTTTATTTTTGTGATAAACATGTCGATCCATACAGAATTTGAAAAACGTGAGAAAAATTTCATGTCTCCTTTCGGCTGCTTGAGCGCTAAAAGCCGGGGCCGGCACACCAAAGAAAAGCCTTGTCCGGTTCGCACCGTATTTCAACAGGACCGTGACCGCATTGTTTATTCCAATGCATTTAGACGCTTGAAACACAAGACCCAGGTCTTTCTTGCACCACTGGGGGATGATTTTAGAACCCGCTTGACCCATACTCTGGAAGTGGCCCAGATAGCCAGAGCGATTGCGAGGGCTCTGTTTCTCAATGAGGACTTGGCCGAGGCCATTGCTCTGGGGCATGACCTGGGACATACGCCCTTTGGGCACAGCGGTGAGATAGCCCTCAGAGAGATTTATTCTCCCGGATTTTCGCACAATGAGCAAAGTTTGCGGGTGGTGGACGTATTGGAAAATAATGGAGAAGGACTCAATCTAACCTATGAAGTCAGGGACGGCATTTTAAAACATTATTTTTTCGATAATTCAGCGATATTTGAAAAAAAATTAAGTGAGCTGCAGATGAACAGCGCCAATCATGATGGTCAACCCAAAGGGCGTACTGTTTGCGACTTCATCGCCTCTATGACGGATCGCTATGCCATGAATCTGTATAGAAAGATCTTTTTTCCATCTCCTCTGGTGTAAGCGATACCGAATCCGGATCCGCCAAGGCGGAGAATTGAAGATTGATATGGCCACAAAAAGGCACAAAAACCACAAAAATAAAATATCAGGGCTCGTAAATTCAATTTTCGATGATAGACGATCAATGTTCGACGTTCATTTTTTTATATCCTGTCCATCCTGTTGATCCTGTCGGAAAATGAAACGTTATGTTTTCAGCAAAAACGAATAAAAGGCCTAAGTGTGACACATCTTCCCGTTAATATCGACGATCCTATTTTGACCGCTTTTTTTGATCGGCTGCACGGTATTTTTGCCGACATGGATCGACAATATGCCGAGGCGGCCAAACACTACGGATTCCACTGTAACGGATGTGAGGACAATTGCTGTCGGACCCGTTTTTTTCATCATACCTATTTGGAATTTTTATATATTCATGCGGGATTGAATACACTGGACCTTCCTAGACGACAGGAAATCCAATCAAGGGCAGCATGGGTCTGCCGGGAAACCGCAAAAGCGGATCAAAAGAAAAGGCCCGTGAGACTGATGTGTCCGCTCAATTCCGATGGATACTGCACGCTTTACGCCTATCGCCCCATGATTTGTCGTCTGCACGGCATTTCCCACGAGCTCCGAAAGCCGGGACAAAACGTTATCCGCGGATCGGGCTGCGGGATGTTTGATCTCCGCTGTTCAAATCAGAGTTATCACAAATTCGATCGCACGCCGTTTTATTTTGCAATGGCTAGGGTGGAAGGTGAATTCAAACAGGCAATCGGTCTATCCGACAGGATTAAGATGACCATCGCGGAGATGATAATGGCCGGATGACGGAAGTTAGAGGCCGGATGACAGATGTCAGATGACAGATGACGGAAGTCAGAGGACAGAGGGCAGATGGAATAGAGCATGGTGCCGAGAGCAGAGAATGTGGAATTTGGAAGGTGGAATATTTAATTTCGGATTTTGAATTTTAATATAGCCGCAAAAAGGCGCAAAAAGCACAAAAATAAAACTTCACTGCTTTTAAATTCAATGCGCCACCATAAACAAAGGTCATAATTCCGATTTTTTACGAATCCCTCAATTTTAGATTTGGGATTGTGGAATGGATAAGCAAAGGCAGGGCGCGTAGAGATAAAACGGTGGGTAAAATTTCACTTCGGCGTGGGCACATGAAGACTTTCCACCGCATTACCTACGGCCTGAATGATCCGCATGAGACCCGTCCCCCATTGCGGATGATCGCCGATCGCCACTGCGATGTAGCGATCGTGTTTGTCGATGACAATACTGCTATCGGACTGGAACACCCGCCAGGTACCCGATTTACGATAAAGCACCGCGTCAGGGTTGTCTTGTTTCAATCCCGCGACCTATCGATAATGATACAAATCTCATAATTCTTGATCAGCCGGTACGGCTAAAATGCGAGGCAAGCGGACATGGTCCGGTTGTTCCAAAATAAACCGCACCACTCGGGCAATATCCTCCGGTTGCAGCGGCCGTGGGATGTTGAGGCTCTGAGCAGGCGGTACCGGCCACTCCCGGTGAAGATCGGTCTGCACCAGGCCGGGCTCGACACATGACACGCCGATATTGGTTTTGGCAAGTTCCAGCCGCAAGGCCTCTGTCAGCGCCTCGATTGCGAATTTTGTTCCGGCATAAGCACCGGCCGTCGGCCGGACTTTTGTGCCGAGCACACTGGAAGTGTTTAGCAAGTAACCTGAACCGGTTGATTTAAAATGCTTTACGGCGACATAAGCCATCCGAAAAGCGGCTTCCACATTGACTCGCACCATGTAACACATGTCTTCAATATCGATTTCATCAATGCTTCCCGCTTTGATAATTCCGGCATTGTTAAAGACGATGTCACAGCGCCCGAAAGTGTCCAATGCGCTCGCCAGCAAACTTTGCGGCATCCCCTCCTGACTGATATCGCCCGTCAGAATAGCCGCATGCTCTAATTCGTCTTTTAACTCTGTAAGATGACCCTCCCTGCGTCCGGTCAAAATGAATTTTACTCCGGCTTCATTCAAGTTGCGTGCTACGGCCCTGCCGATGCCGCTACTGGCACCGGTAATGATTGCAACTTTGTCTTTTAGATCCATGCTTTCGCTCCTTTTTTGGTTTGATTGCGGATTTAAAATAAAATGTAAATAATTCGATGGATTAGACGTTTCATTTCGGAAAAATCCCCGGTTTTCGTCCCTGCCCGGGACCTCCGGCGTAGGCTTGGGCGATAGACATCCATTGTTTGGCAGTTTCACCGTTGATGATAAGATTGGTATCGGCAACGTGGCATCGCTGGACCACCACCAGACAGAAATCTTTGGCCGAACCTTTGACCCTATTTTTTGCTTCCGGCGGACCCCAGACCCACAGATCGCCTGAGGGAGCGCGAAGCTCAACCCTCACAGTTATGTCGGGGACATCCATTTGTCGATTGGCATAACTCCAGCCAAATGTGCTCACCCCCAGGTGGGCAATGTGACGCAGTCGGTCGGTGGGCTTCCGAGTAATACCCAAGGCGTCTGCGATATCCTGGCCATGGGCCCAGGTCTCCATAAGGCGCGCAGTCGCAAAAGATATCACACTCATATCAGGTCCATACCAGTGCAATCTGTGCTTGCGATCCATGGGCTCAAGAACTTCAAGCAGAGCACTACGTTCCTCCCGCCACCATTTCAGGGTTTCTTTTGCACTCAGGTCCTTTCCTGTTTCCTCAATATGTTTCCGAAATCTATCCGAATCTTGCTGGATCTCGGCCAGCCACCGTTTAAAGAATTCCGGATCAGAAGCCGCCAGCCGTGCTCTTTCTTCAAAATAGGCCAAGTGCCGAATTTGGTCTTTGATGGTCCATCCCTCTGCGGGCGTCTGGGTGTCCCAAGCGGCCTCATCCAGGTCTGAAACGAATGCATCGAGCTCACTTTCTTCCTCTGCCAAATCAGCACACATTTTCTTCATTAGTCATTCCCTGTAGTTTGACACGAGCGGCTCATTGTCCGCCTTTGCTGTCGTCACGCACCGGAACGCTGGATTGTTGGATCGGAACTGAATAAATTTCTCGCCGGGCAGAGGTGACGGCCCGGTTGGCGATATCCTGAACTTTTTCGTAGGCCAGTTCATTCTTTTTGGCCAAATCGTTGATTTGTGCCGCCTGTGACGCCACCGCCTTCTCAAGCGCCTCGATTTTTCCCATAAGAACGTTTCTCTCGCCCTCGAATCGGGCTTCCATAAGCGCTTTGTCACTCTTAAAATTCCTGGTAAGACTCTCCGTGGTATCGGCCACCGCCTTTTGAACGGCGGCTTCGTTGCGTTTTGGGAAACTTTCCACCTCTTTTTGGAGGCTCTCCATATCGTTTTCGCGGCTTGCAATCGCTTTTTCCCTGGCGTCGAGTTCGGCCGTTCGATTTTGAGCTGCGGTTTCGAATTCGCTTCGCTTTACGATGAGCTCCTTTTCAAGGGTCTGCAACTCATCATTCAAGGTATTTTTACGCTGGGATTTATCTCGCGCAAAGTTATACTCATACTCCTCCTTCTCCCTTTTGCGCTGCTTGTCGATGGCTTCGGCCTGCTCTTTAACGCGTCGCTCCCGATCCGTCTTTTCACGCTGCCATTGGGTGCGTATTTCCTCCATCTCTGCTTCGAACGCCTCCTTTTGATCCTGCATCTGCCGCTCGAATCGCTCTTTCTTCACTCGCTGAGCGTCGATCAGAGCGGCCAGGTCAGAGGCAGCCGTTTCCACCTCGTATATGGTGTTGAGCTCCTCCTTTTTGGTTTCAATAGCAGACTGTATTTTTCGGTAGGTCTCAATTTCGGTCTCGAAACGTTCTGCCAGTTCGGTCAGTTCACGGCTGATGGCACCCCGCAGATCATGGAGGCGCTTTAATGGATCCTGCGCTGCCTGTGTATCGGCGGCGGCGGCCGCCACTTTTTTTTCCAACCGCTTGCGGGCCTTTTCGGCATCGAGCAAATCGCTGCTCAGACTTTCGAACTGCTCTTTGGCTCCTTCATAGGCCTCCAGGAGCTCTTTCTTGGTGTTTGTCATGGAAACATTCGGAAGATCGGTTTTCTCGGACATGATATACCCCTATCGTAGATTTATTGAAGCACTCATTCACCCAACCAATACCTTTTCGGATAGCTGAAGCGGGTTTTGTTGTCAAGGTTAATATTGTTGTGGGCGTTTACGGATTCAAAGATTTTAAGACCTGCTGCTGCCAGGATTCGCTGTAGTCGTCTGCTTCGGTAATGCGGTTTTTTTTCGGCGTGTGGGCAAAATTGATGCGCACGAAATCCCGGAATCCTTTTTCGACCACCCTGCGGATCGGCTCAGACAGATGATTGTACATGACGTCGTCGACGTCGTTGAAATCAAAAAAGATCGCCAGGTGATTGACGATGCTGTTGAGGGTGTTCACCGACCCATCCTGGGCCTGAACCGCTGACATCAGCTGGTTTGCCACGTCTACCAGGCCGTGACGGATAACTCTTTTGATGTTTTGCAGCTGGTCGGTTTTCCAGAACATGCGGTTGCGGTCGATGCTCAACTCGCATTTATCCTGTCCCAAAAGGTTGATTCGGGTGACGGCATATTGCCTGGCACCTTCGGGGAGTAAAGAGGCGACCTGGGTGACAAAGATACCGTCCTGGAACACTGAAACCCCGCCGTCGGCGCTTTCGAGGGCATGGATGTTGCGGCCGTTCTTCTTTGCGCCAAGCCGAACATATCCTTCCGATTGCGGGAAGTTCAGGGGTGCAATAAACACCGTGCCTGCACTCTTATCCGTATCGTAGGCCAGTTGTTCGCGACCGATGGTTATCGTGTTACCGCCGCTGTCTTTGAGTTCGACCGGTACCTTTAAAAAACGGATGTTGGTCTTCAGGTATCCGGTATATTCCACACTCCGGCAATAATTAATTTTCGATTTTTTCAGATGCAGGGTCACCTCGGTGCCGACCGGGTAATCTTCTTCCAGGACCGAGACATCAAAATAATCCCGCAGACTACTGATCGTGACCATCAGCCCCGGAAAGGATGCTTTTCGTGTTTTGATGATGATCTTGTCCGCCACCTGAAAACTGGATAAAAACCCAATGCCGAACTGGCTGATAAAACCAAAGTCAATCCGCGGGTTCCGGTTGTGATCTCGGATTTCGTTCGATTGGTAAAAAGAGATGCCGATGGCAAGGAAATATTTTTCGATCCACTGCCGCGTCATGCCGATACCGTTGTCACGTACCTTAATGGTGCTGACATCGTCGTTAAACTCAATTGCAATGACCGGTGAATAATGGTTGTCGATCAGCTTTCGGTAATTGCAGGCATCGACTGCGTTTTGAATCAATTCACGCAGAAACACGCGCTTGTCGCTGTACAATCGATTACCCATAAACAGCTGCAGGCCGGCGGACGAATCAACCGTAAATTTCAAATCGATGGGTGTGTAGCCATCCGGTTCGATTTCATAGATCACGTCCGAATATAGAAATCTCGGACGGACCCCTTGGTTTAGTTGCTCAAGCAACTGCTGCACGGATCGTTCGTGATGTTTCAGCGCTTTGTGAACGTCCGGATGGCTGCATTGGATTTTCAAGTGAATCGTACCGTTCAGATATGAGTGCGCCCCGGCATCGGCAACACTGAAATATGCCTCCAATCTGTCGGCTGAGATGCGGTTGTCCGCCGGCATGTGTGAGAAAATCTGCAGAACGGTGGTCGGGGAGTTCAGGTCAAACGCTTTACCGAGTTGAAGGCATGCAGCCAACAGGGGGACGTTCACGACCGCACCGTCGATGACGGGCCCTTCTGATTCGGCCGCCGTGAAAACGCCTTTATCAGCCGCTGACGCATGCCGGCAGACGCGAGTAATGATGTCGACGAATGTCCTGTCGGAGATGCCCAGGTCCTGCCATCCATCGCGGATGAGCCGGCAGGACCGGGTAGCCAGCGACTGATTGAATAATGCCGGCGTGCGGTCATATTTAAACCCCTTCGCGCGCGGTGGCAGCCCTTCATCATCCGTCAGGCCGATGTCGCACAAATATGAGGATGCATAAAGGATGAACATAACCTGCGGCTGCAAACTAAAGATTTGTTTTTGCTCGTCATCCAGTAGCCAGTTCTCATAACAATTCACCATGCGATCGCCCTGATCGACCAAGTCGATCGGATTTCCCGGATCCCAGGGCCGCCGTGCACCGGAAAGCTTACCGACTGCCAGCCGGATGGCCGCCAAATTTGCCCTTAATTCGTCGCTGAGTTTATCTGTTTTGGTATTCATCTGGATTGCACCTTACGCTCTTTGTATTCCGGGTTTGATGAATCCTGAAGAGAGCCCGGAACTGAATGCCGATATTTCAAAGTTAGCACGAAATAAAAAGATGCAAGATTGGTCTAATTGCCGGCAGAAGACGTATGGCCGATTATAAACGATTGGTTGTAAGTTGTCGGAGGAGATTGGCTGATATTGATTTGACAACAGATCTTAAATGCCAACTTCAACCAAAATATGGTATATTATGAATTAGATTTCCCAGTTTTATGTAATTTAATTCACAAAAGTCGGTGAGAACCAATCCTATTTAAGGGATAACCTATTGATATTACTCAGATGGAACGTAACTATCTGATTTTGCATGGTTTTTGCATTTAGGAATACGAAATGGAATCATTTCGAACGAGGAATTGTTTCCAATTTATTGATATCATTCAATTTTTATTTGGAATGCAATGATTTTGTAAATAAACCGACCAAAATTGAAGATGTGGCCGGTCAAGGGCCACTGGATTATAAAGACAGAGGTAAAAAAATGAGATCAAAAATTATTATGTTACTAACGATCATAATCCTGTTATTCCAAAATTTCGAAGGGCATGCCCAGCATGACTGGACGGAGAAAATAGCTGCCCTCAAGCCCACGGTCGTCAACATTGAGCGGTCTTCTGAAATTGTTTTCGAAACGGAGAAGCAAGGCAAATCCTATGGTACGGGCTTTATTATCGATGCCGACAAAGGTATCATTGCCACCAATGCGCATGTAACGGGTATCAGTCCATCGAATGTCCGTATCAATTTTTACAACGGGAGTTTTACTCAAGCCAAAAAATTATATTTCGACCCCGTGCATGATTTTGGATTTTATCAACTTGATCCGCAGAAATTGGAATTCAATTTACAATCCGTCGAATGCGGTTCATGGAACGACTTGTCCATGGGTGACGAGCTGCTTTTTATCGGCAATAACGAAAGGGAGGAATATTCCGTCAAATTCGGCACTGTGGCGAATATCAATATCAACAAAGGCGAGCGCCATTCCAGTTATATTCATACGACCTTCAACAGCGCCGGTGGTTCCAGCGGCAGCCCGGTATGGAATACCAAGGGTAAGGTGGTCGGCATCCATTCCCGGGGAACCCGCACGTCGGATTTTGAACTGCCCATCGATTATTTATTGGATGTTCTGCACAAAATCAAAAACAACCTCCCTATCAAAAGAGGTGAGATCGGTGTCGACTTAAAGTTGATTACAATGGGGGAAGCCATCCGGCATTATCGCTTACCCAAAGAAATCGCCGCCGAAATGAGACCCTTCAGCAAAGGCACCCCGAAAGTGATACAGATAGAGTCTCTAATCCCGCGCTCCTCCAGCGAGAAGCTACTCAAGCAGGGCGATATTATTTACAAGCTCGAAGAAGAATTATTAAATGACAATCTTTACTTATTCGATGCGCTGCTGGATAAGAACGTTGGGCAGACGGTGGCGGTGGAAATTTTCCGTTCCGGCCAGCCGCTTCGTATTGAGGTCCATGTCGAGGACATCGAAAGGAAGAAAATTCGCCGCTTCGTGCGTTTTGCCGGTGGCATTTTTCACAATATCACGCCCCAACTTCGACGGATCTACGATTTTGCCGGAGATGGCATCAACATGTCTTTTGCGGCGGACGGCAGCAGTTTCTCACAGCTTGGATACAGAGACAAAAAGAATCGATTTTTTAGAGTGATTGTCACCGAGTTCGATGGACGGTCGATAAAAAATATAGACGATTTTATCAAGGTCTGCGCTGATATTAAGGACGGACAAAATACCTTTGTGATCGTCCGGGATTTTATGCAGTTTAATACATCCCTGAAGCCCAAGAGCTTGACCGTAAATTTGAAGTATGGGCCATTGGAATTATTTTCATGGACTGCAGAATCATTGGATTGGCAGAAAATAGAAGCGCTTCCGCTGAAAAAGGAAATCGTCGATAAGGGCGCTACCTTAAAATCCTGATAGAATTCGAACCTGAGTGCTAAGCCGACTCCTTGAACTTGGCCATCAACTGTTCTTGCATTTTCTGCGTGACTGCCATGCAATCATGTCCGTCCCGTAGACGTTGACCTAACAATTTGCCGGCGGCCGTGGCCGATTCGATAACATCCGGTTGCTTGGTCACATCCGGAATCATATCCGGTGTGATTTTAACGCCCTCACCATAAAGCAAGGTGGGAACGCCCACCCTGCAAGTTTCTCCATAGCCGCAGGAAAAACAGGAGGCGGCGCCCTGACCGGCCACTTTAGCGACGGTTTCAACGAAATTGTAAAGAAAGAGCTTTTCAATCTCGTCGGCGGGGTATTGACCGCTGGTACCGCCAACCCCGATGGCCACCCCCAATTTACCCCAAAGGGTGTCGCCTTCCTGATGCCGAAACTGATACCATCTTTCCAAAAACGCATGGGTCGTGGCATTCATGGCCGAATAAAAGTTGGGGGCGCCGATCACGTAGGCATCCGCCTCAACAATTTTAGCGCGCAGTTCGACCATGTCGTCTTGCACTTTGCAGATATTATCCTTGACGCACCCTAAACAGGCGATACATCCCGCTATTTTTTTTCCTCTTAAAGAAACGAGTTCGTAATCACAACCCGTATTTTCAAGCACGATTTGAACAAGTTTGGATGTCCCGGAAACATTGTCTTTCCGGGTACTACCTGAAATTCCCAGTATTTTCATTGATACCTCCGTTTTACAGAATAATTCCTGACAACGATCTATATCTATAAACTCTGAAATAGCGTGTCAATTGAAAAAATGAGAAGTTGTTTTTGCGAAGCGGAAGAATTGAGCAGGGATTCTGTATGATGCCGACCGGAAAAAAAAATACATCCCTTCATTTTTTCAGACCGCCGGATTTTATCAGGGGCAGTTTGAAAAAAGAGAGACGATATATTAAAGTCTCACTTCGCGATGCGCGCGGCTACGACCTTGCTGCGGACCTGCCTGGCCTGCTTCGGATTGACTTTGATACCGAGATCGACCTGCTGCTTTTGCTCAGCCCTTAATTGTCCACGTATTTTACGCTGCACTTCCTGAAGCCGGCCCTTGTCATCGGGGAATTGCAGTGCGATGACCAGGCCGGTGATATTTTTAGGGGTGGGATTGCTGATAACTGCCAGTACGCGTCCCTTCTTGTCGACACCGATGCGCAATTCGATATACTTGCCGGGATTGTCAGCCAGATCCAGTTCGACCAGTGAGCCGAAGGCGGCCTTGCCGACGTCACTCGGGTGACCCGCCGCCCGGGCGTAATATTGCTTGGCCTTGTCGAAGCGGCGTTCCTTGCGTGCGATATCCCCCAGGCCATTGTAGGCGTTGGCGGTGGGCAGCAGCTCCAGACTGCGCTCCAGCCTGCGCTTGGAGGCCGCCTTTTTATTCAGCCGTTCATTAACTAAGCCACTTTGCAAGTGGTAGTAAAAGAAGTTGTCGTTGAGGCTGATTGCTTTGTCGTAATACTTCAGTGCGGCCTTGTAGCGTTTGCTTTTTTGCTCGATATCGCCCAGCAGCGAATGGAAGTGACCTTCTCGCGGTTCGATAGCGATGGCCTTCTTCACCAGTCCCTTGGCTTTAGCGGTATCACCATCGGCCAGTGCCTTCTGCGCGTTGCCATATGCCTCGTAAGCCGGTTTGGTTTCAATCAGATGGGCAAGCTTGCGCTGGTAGCGGTCCCGCCCGGTTTCGCCACCCTTGGGCATACCGGCAGCGGTCTTGATGTTATTGGCTACCCGTTCCGGTGATGGTGGGTGACTGGCGAACAGGCCGCTTAACCAGTCCTGGCGGCGCCCTTCGGAGAGCTTGACGAAGGTCTTTTGCAGTTCCACCGCCCCCTGGGGATCATAGCCCGCACTGACCATATACCGCATACCGTATTTATCGGACTCCCGTTCGGCATCACGGCCGTATTGCTGGCTGATGAGCTGGGCGCCGACGCCGGCGCCCAACTGGGCGAGATTGGCATAATCCGCATTCTGGGTCGCAACTGCGATGGTAGCGATTGCGACCGCCCCTTGCAGCAACATAGCGCGTTGCATGCCCTTGGCGCCGTGTTTGGCCGCAGCGTGAACGATTTCATGGCCGAGCACCGCCGCCAGTTCCGCTTCACTTTTCAGCTCCGTGAGCAGCCCCCGGTTGATGGAGATCTTGCCCCCCGGCAGCGCCCAGGCATTGGGCACCGAATTGTTCAGCACCTTGAATTCGTAAGGCAGCTTGCGGTCGCTGACCGCTGCAAGCTTTTGCCCCACCTCGTTCACATAGGACCCGACCATCGCATCCGCCACATAGTCACCCCCCTGGGCCTGGCGCATCGGTGCATATTGTTGCTTACCGATACTGAGCTCCTGTGCCTCCGAGATCAGGCTCAGCTCTTTATTGCCGGTGACGGGGTTGGTAGCGCATCCAGCCAGCCCCAATAACAAGAGCAAGACGAACATTATGAGCTTTTTCATGGTCGTTACCTTTTAACAATTTCGACTGGTGGAACTCCTGCACTACCTGCAACAATGATAATTACTGCGGCGCACCAAGAAGTTGCTTTTCCGGGGCGGATTAATCGTAACGGATAATTGCGTACCAGTTTCAGCTGCAGTCCCACATATTGGGGCATCAATTAAGCTGAACCAATACCTTTTCGGATAGCTGAAGCAGGTTTTGTTGTCAAGATTGATTTTTTAAGTTGGAATTCAGCATTTAGGCAACTTCCGAGCTATCTTTTCAGGTAATTGATTCAGTCCGGATGCAGATCAGCCGCGTTGTTTGATGAGGACGCATCATAGCCGATAAGGGTTTCAGTTTTTTTTTATCAATGGTATAACGTTTTGCGAGCTAATTTTCATTAACAACACGATGCGCCCTGTTCCATGCGCTTTGCCAAACGTCCTGTGGACCATGAAGCACGTTGACGAAGATCAGATAAATAAATTGCCGGGGGTCCGGATTTCCCAAAACGACACGTTTTGTTTCCGCTGTCATCCGGAGGTTGCGTGCTTTAACCGCTGCTGCCGCAATTTGAACCTTTTTTTGTATCCTTACGATGTCCTCCGGTTAAAAAATGCATTGGGCCTCTCTTCAGACGATTTTCTGGATCGACACGTCGATGTCGTGTTGCGGCCCGCCAATTTCTTCCCGGATGTGCTGTTGCGCATGGCCGAAAATCCGCAAAAGACCTGCCCGTTTTTGACCGAATCCGGCTGCAGGGTGTATCCGGACCGGCCGGATACCTGCAGAACATTTCCCATCGAGCAGGGAATGCTATATGATGCCGACCGAAAAAAGGATACGGCCCTTCATTTTTTCAGACCGCCGGATTTTTGTCAGGGGCAGTTCGAAAAAAAAGAATGGACCATACCTGAATGGACCCGGGATCAGGAGGCCGAATTGTACCACCAAATGACGATACGGTGGGGAGGTCTAAAGCGGTTGTTCCAAAATGATCCCTGGGGAATTGAAGGCCCCGAAGGACCCAAGGCAAAGATGGCCTTCATGGCCACCTATAATATCGACCGATTCAGGGATTTTGTGTTTCAAAGCAGCTTTCTAAAACGGTATAAGGTAAAATCCGCGGTGCTCAAAAAACTGAAATCGCATGATGTCCAATTGTTGAAATTTGGTTTTGAATGGGTGAGAGTATTTGTGTGGGGCATGCGAAGTAAGGATATTAGGCCGCTGTAGTTAGGGTGAGGAGTGAAATTTGAGAATTTATAGCACAGACCACATTTATAACCATGATAGATCGGAAATAACAAATTACAAGCACCAAATTTCAAATAAATTTCAATATACAAATTTCAAATAAGATCAAACGTCAATTGTTTAGAATTTTGAATTTCGGTCATTGTGATTTGTTTGGTATTTGTATTTTGCTATTTGGAAATTTTTTAATTCCTGAGATCAGAACACCGAAGCCTGATACTTTCTATTTATTACTGAAATCCATTGTAAAATCTTACTACACTACACCTTCAGGCATGGCGCCGACTTTATCTCCGCCCAATACATAATCGCCATCCAGCTGCAGCACGGTACCGGTCATAAAAGGGGCATCTTTAATCATGTACAGGACGGTTTTGACGACATCGTCCACCGTACCGGTGCTTTGCAGCAGCGTATGATCGATGAGGGCTTTTTTGCAGGATTCGCTCAGCAGGCCCCAGCCCCGGGTTTTTTCTGCGAGACGGGTTGCCATAAGGCCCAGCATGATTTCGTTTACCCGCACACAGGGGGCGCCCATACGGGCCCAGGTCTCGGTCAGCAAGGAAATTCCGCGATTGGCCGCCGCGTATCCTTCGTTGAAGATCATGCCGGCAGGGCCACTGCGACCGACGATGGCGGCAATCGAGGAAAAATTAATGACCACCCCATCGCCGGAGGCTTTCGGAGGGGCAGGGCACACTCAAAGACCCAGCGTTTGGCCCGCAAGGTGGTCTGCATCTCAAGATCCCACTGCTGTGGCACATAGGCTCCGTGGACCACCGGCCATCCGCCGCGTTCGATGTTGTTAATGAGGATGTCAAGCCTGCCGAAACGATCGACGACCTGGCGGATCAGCTGTGGTATTTTATCGACCTCGAGCAGGTTGGTCTGAACAATCAGGTGTTGCCCGCCGGGGTCGCTGAAATCCTTTTCCATACCTTCAAGTTTTTCTTCCCAGTCGAAATAGTTCAGGCAAACTTTACTCCCCGATCTGCCAGGGCGAGACCGATTCCTTTGCCAATTCCTTTGATGGCGCCCAGGACGAGGGCGACCCTCCCGTTTAACTCCATGCTTAATTAATTTATTGGGTTTGCTGGTTAACTGAGGACATCCCTTCATAGGTCAAAACGATAATTCGTAGGTTGGGTTAAGCCGAAAGTCCACAATCGATTTTGTTGGGTTCGCTGATATTGATGCTGATTCAGACTGTCGAGGTGCCTTAAGATCGGCGAACCCAACAAAAGTTGTACCGATATCTCGCTTAACCCAACCTACAATATGCGCAGCCGCAGCAAAACGGATACCCTGCTTGTTTAAATTATGTCGATTGAGCAAATCCATCAAACGCTCAATTATTCAACCCGATCGACACGTAACGATGCCGACCGTTGCTTATGTCTTGAAATACCTCATTGTCAATTCACAAGTCTCATACTTCCGACTTGAGAGACCTGAAACCAGAATGGTGTCATTTGCTTTGTTATGGGTTAAACAAATCACGTTCCACCCATTGAATTGCGAGATCCAACAACGCGACATCATCCCTAAGCGCCGCATCCATGATCCTGGAACTTACACCAAAATTAGCCAATAGGTCCGTATTTTGAATTTGCGATCTGAAATTATCCAGGTCATATAGTGCGGTATGAAACCGGCGTCCGGATTCATGGTCCAGCGGGCCCGGGATCAGTTGGTTTTTCAGGCTGATAATCTTCATAAGTTTATCATTGTTCTCATTGTAGACGGCCAACCCCTGTTCATCGGTCCATTGCCGCGGATTCTGGGTTCGGCCCTTTTCAAAGCCAAGGCAGTGAGATTCCCTTAACACCACGTACTGTGCCGTCATCTCACCGGTCGATCTCGATCGGGCGACGGCTCGCATCAACGGATAGGTTCGGCAAGAAGACGGCCGATTTTCATATACCCGGCATCCGGCATCCGTGACAAACGGGCAGATTAATTTGTGGGGATCCTTTGGTTTCAGGGTTACGATGGGCAGGCCTGATTCGGGCCCGATGTGAAGGGATGTATACTGTCGCAAGAAATTTCCGGACGACAGTCCGAGGTGGTTTTTTAAACGCAGGATGTCATAGGGCGTTAAAAATTGATTTAAATCCCGGCAACACTCGTTAAAGCAAGGCACATCCGGTGAACATGAAAAGCAAAATGATTCCTTTAACGATATCGGAGTTAGATCAGGTTCCACAATAGCACCTTATCGGGTTTAATCTGACAATATGTTTTAAGAAACGTAAGGTTTCCCCGCTTACGCTTCGCTTCAGACGGGATCGTAGACAGGCGCCAAATGTCAGCAATCAAAAATTTACAAATCACAAATACCAGACAAATCACAATGACCGAAATTCAAAATCCCAAACAATTGGCTTCTGATCATATTTGAGATTTGGATATTGTGATTTGGAATTTATTTGTAATTTGGTGCTTGTAATTTGTAATTTCCGGTTTATCCAGATTAAGAATTCTTCCAATTTATCCCCGGCCAGGAACGTCCATCCAACAACCCGCATGCCGACCTGTTTTTTATCCCATCTTCGGAGTTGTATCAAGGGCCGCATCCATAAAATAGGCAATCGTTTCATTATTACACTACATGTGGTGGCAAATTTCGGTTCCCTATCCAGATGTTGTAAGGTACTCAAACCGGATGAAAGGCAAGTTATTTTTTGTCATTTCGTTTGGTTAAAAATACTTGACAAGGCTAAAGTTGGATGATATTCTCTCCCCCTTATACACTCATATCATATTGAATTTATAGGGAATTTACTGTTTTGTGCTGATGATTATCCAAGAGTTCAGCCGGCTGGGTTTCCGGCCGTAGTCGCAAAAAAAGCCCAGATACAAAATTAATATCAGCCCAAGCGTTCATCTTTGGGTCAATACTTATGAAGGGAGGTGCAAATTAGCAAAGGAACTTTTTTGATCACTAACTGGTAGGTTAAAAGAAACAAAATGTAAGTTAACAAATTTTAGGAGGTATACTAAATGCCAAGTTTCGTAATTAATGAAAAATGTGACGGCTGTAAAGGCGGGGATAAAACCGCCTGTGAGTACATTTGTCCCAACGACCTGATGGTTCTGGAGCCCAACGAGATGAAGGCTTACAACCAGGAGCCCGATCAGTGCTGGGAATGCTTTTCCTGTGTTAAGATTTGCCCTACCCAAGCCATTGAAGTCAGAGGTTATGCGGACTTTGTTCCCTTGGGAAGCAGTGTCATGCCGATGCTCGGTACCGAAGATGTCATGTGGACCTGCAAGTTCAGAAACGGCCTCATCAAACGCTTCAAGTTCCCCATCCGGACGACCCCCGAAGGACAGGCCAATGCTTATCTAGACCTAAAAGGTCAGGATCTCGAAGGCCAGCTGCTGTCAACCGAAGAAGCAGACGGCGCCGCACTGCGTGCCCCTGATGCAGCAGAAATGGTTTAAACTGACGGATCCTGTTAAAGAAACCACTGATGACAACATTAAAATTTAATATGTGATTTAAGGAGGATGTAATATGGCATTACCAAATAAACCTTTGGGTGAACGCAAGGCTGTCAGGGACCCGGAAGTCGAAGAGAGAGAAGTTGATGTTTTGATTGTGGGTGGCGGCATGGCGGCCTGCGGGGCCGCGTTTGAGGTCAGAAAGTGGATATCCGACGACCAGAGCGTGTTGATGGTGGACAAGGCTGCGCTGGAAAGAAGCGGCGCGGTTGCTCAGGGTCTATCTGCGATTAATACCTATGTCGGCGACAATTCCCCGGAAGACTATGTTCGCATGGTTCGTAACGATTTGATGGGGATTGTTCGTGAAGACCTGATTTATGATCTGGGGACCCACGTGGATGATTCCGTGCATTTGTTTGAGGAATGGGGTCTGCCGATCTGGAAAAAATCTGAAGAAGGAAAAACCCTGGATGGTAAAAAAGGCCAAAAAATGGGAACGCTGAAAGCAGGCGCCACACCGGTGCGTACCGGTAAATGGCAGATTATGATCAACGGCGAATCCTACAAACGCATCGTTGCCGAAGCCGCCAAGCTGGCCATTGGCGAAGAAAACGTTCTGGAAAGGGTTTTTATCGTTGAATTACTGCTGGACGCTGACAAGGAAAACCAGATCGCCGGCGCCGTCGGTTTCTCCGTCCGTGAAAACAAGGTCTACATCATCAAATGCAAATCCATGATGGTGGCCTGCGGCGGTGCGGTAAATATCTATCAGCCGCGAAGTGTGGGTGAAGGCAAGGGCCGCGCCTGGTATCCGGTGTGGAACTCGGGCTCGACGTACACCCTGGCCATGAAAGTCGGTGCCGAACTGTCCATGATGGAAAACCGCTTCACCCCGGCGCGTTTTAAAGACGGTTACGGTCCGGTGGGTGCATGGTTTCTGCTGTTTAAGGCCAAGACCCTCAACGGTCTGGGCGAAAACTTTGCCGGCGGTGATGCGGCCAAGGCCGAGTTGGAAAGATATGCCCCCTATGGCACCGC
>Ga0316193_10000445_pt1 | contig 25537 bp, 23 predicted proteins | sample MerIslsedime2_MG_FD_207735 | JGI IMG/M metagenome (GOLD analysis project Ga0316193, IMG submission 207735) | Coastal sediment microbial communities from Maine, United States - Merrow Island sediment 2 | ecosystem: Environmental > Aquatic > Marine > Coastal > Sediment | place: USA: Maine... | reverse complement strand
TCCGCACCGTCGAGAAACAGAATCCGACCTGCTACTGGAACCTCGCGCACGATATGGCGTACCGCAGCGATACGATCAAACAAGGCAGGTTGCGGGTTCGTAAAGGTGAATCGCCGGTCGTTGCGGATCACAGTCCACTCCTGCATCTTGTCGCTCCCGAAAACGGCCCCCTCAACGTCCTTGATATCGATAATCAACAGGCCCTGCGCTGTCAGCAGCAGATGATCGATCTGAATCTCACCTTCATCGACATTCGGAATAACCAGTCCATCCACACGTTCATAGGCGATGTCACTCAACACGCTGGACAAACTGAGTCCGTGGGTAGCGCGGCGTCGATAAAAAAGCCACACCAATAAAAAGACCACCAACAAGAGCGGCAGCAGGTATATGGCGTAAAAGTCTTCTTGAAGCAAGTCGCGCATTGTCCGGTAAGTCCTTGTCCCTGGCTTGCATTGACGCTATTTATCACCCGTCACTGTGTGAAGGTCAAGCTGTGTTTCCAGCGACCGCATGTCGGGATCGATCCGCGTAAAATGGCTGGTCCGCGACAAAATATCGGACAGGCCCTTTGGCAACGGAATAGATGTCCCAATTAGCGGCTCCACAATCGATTCGAATTTGGCCGGATGTGCGGTCGCAACCAGGATCCAGTCATCATTGATTCGTTGGTCGTCCGTCAATTGACGGTACGTGAACATCGCAGTTGCGGTGTGAGGGCAGATCGTCAGTTTGTATTCGTCAAATGTACGTTTGATCTCGGTCTGTATATCCTGATCGTTCGCTGAAAAAACACGGACCACGTCCCTGAGTGCGTGCGCATCACCTTTTAATTTTTGCAGACGCTCCATATTACTGGGGTCACCAACGTCCATGGCCGATGCGAGCGTTTGAATACTCGCCCTCGGTAGCCAATCGGCGCCGTTCAAATAATCGCCGATCAACGTATTTGCATTGGTCGCCAAGACTATTTTGCCAACAGGCAATCCCGCCTCGCGCGCCAACACGCACGCAAATGCGTTGCCAAGATTTCCAGTCGGAATTATGAAACCCGGCTTGTTTCCGGTCGCTCCGTAGTGCCGCAAACTCGCATCCGCGTAATAAATGCTCTGCGGAAGTAATCGTCCGATGTTGATGCTGTTTGCGGAGCTGAACCGATGACGTCTGTTTAGCACAGTATCTGCCATCGCGGATTTAACCAGTCGCTGACAATCATCGAATGACCCCTGAACAGCGAGAGACAATACATTGTCGCTCCAGCACGTTAGTTGACGCGCCTGGCGGTCAGAAACGCGCCCATCCGGATACAAGACAACAACTCTGACACCGGGTCGCCCATCGAATGCGGCTGCAACGGCGCCACCAGTATCGCCGGACGTCGCGACCAGGATAGTCAACGGCGTTGTGGCGGAATCCGACCCCGCCTCATTCAGGCGGCTGATACAGGCCGCCAGGAATCCGGCACCAACATCTTTGAATGCGGCGGTCGGACCATGAAAAAGTTCGAGCATTTGTGCTGATCCGGACTCAACGGGAAGCGGTGTCACAGGAATATCGAAGAAAAACGTTTCCTTAAGAATTTCGTCAAGCTCTCCTGCAAGTTCAGAATCGACGAAATAGGGTTGCAGGTAGCGATGCGCGATGGATAAAAGATCCTCTGTCTCTGAAAAATCTTCGATCGAAAATCGTGGCACCGATTGCGGCAGATACAGTCCGCCGTCAGGAGCAATTCCTTCCAGCAACGCAGTATCGAGCGAGACCGCAGGACCACCACGCGTGCTCGCGAATTTCATTCAGAATATTCCACGTGTGCCCCCGGCGCATCGAGAGAGCTAACCCACGATTGGCATACATAACCGTAATTGCGACATGCCTGCTCCATGCCAATCGCAATTTTTGCGGCGTCGCGCTGGTGGCACAGCGCGAAAATACTGGGACCGCTGCCCGACAGCGAGCAACCAATCGCGCCGTTCGTCATCGCGAAGGTTTTGACGCCCTCAAAACACGGCACGGAAGCCGATCGTTGGGGCTCAATGATGATGTCCTTCAGGCAGCTCGCCATTAGGTCGACGTCATTGTGTTCACACGCCGCGATAAAACCGCCCAGATAGCCCTGCTGCGTTACCCACTGTTCAAGTGAATACCCTCGAGCGAGGCCTCGACGGGAGTGCGCAGTATTGATTTGCAGTTCCGGGTGCAAAAGTACGCTGCTTATGCCGTCGGGGAGATTGACGGACACCGTGTCGGGCAGCAACGATGAAGGGCAAAGGACCATGCCACCAAGAAGGCTGGGCGCGACATTGTCCGCGTGCAGGCCTTTGCTGGCGAACTTCTCCCCTTCGATCGCGAACAATAGTAAGTCCTTCGGCTCGAGCGGCGATTCAAGTAAAGCATTGACTGCAACGACTGCTGCGACAGCAGAAGCGGCAGAACTGCCCATGCCGGATTGCAGAGGAACGCCCTTCCTGACGACGAGATCAACGCCGCCAACATCGCCGTGCTCACGCCAGAATGCGGCAGCTGCGATCGATGCAGTGTTCTCCTCTGCCACCGTCGATAAATAAGGGTGAATTTCGCCATCCAGTCCGCGAACTTCCGTAACAGAAATACCATCACCTTCGACTCGAATTGCATCAACCTGATCACCAGCACCTGAGATAGCAAGGCCCAGCATATCGAAACCCACGCCGAGGTTGCCAATAGAGGCCGGCGCAAATGCCGTTGCGGTGTGCTTCTTGCTCATGCGACTGACCCGTCGTCAAGATAATTGGCCAACTTCAACAGGTCACCGAAAACGCCACCCGCGGTCACGGCCGGCCCTGCCCCCGGGCCTTGTATAACCAGCGGATTTGCTGAATAACGATTGGATGCAAACTGGACCAGGTTGTCGGTAAGATCAATATGGCTGAACGCATTTTCTTCCGACACCAGCTTAAGATCGACGGAAGCACTCCCGGCGGCATCAAGCATTGCGATATAACGCAAATTCATGCCCGCGCGTTTTGCACTGGCAAAACGTTCGCCCATCTCTTCATCATAGTCGGCAAGGCGTTCCAGAAATTCATCGACCTCAACGTCGCGCAATGCTTCCGGTACCAGGTTCTCCACGGGAAAATCGCCTAATTCGATTTCCTGCCCCAGTTCGCGCGCCAGGATGGTAAGTTTTCGTGCTACATCCGTTCCAGAAAGGTCGTCGCGTGGGTCGGGCTCCGTGAAACCATTTAGTCTGGCCTCTTTGACAATCTCGGAAAATGGTTTGCTTCCATCGTAAACATTAAACAGGTACGCCAGCGTGCCAGACAATATGCCTTGCACGGAATGTACCTGGTCTCCCGTATCAATCATGTCGCGCATCGTCTTGATGATCGGCAGCGCAGCGCCAACGCTTGTTTCATAGAAAAAGTGTGTGCCACCATCCTTTGCGCTTTTTTGGATCTCGTAATAACGATCAAGCGCCCCACTGAACGCTTTTTTGTTCGGCGTGACCACATGAATCCCGCGCTCCAGCCAACCTGCGTATCGGTCAGCAACAGCGTCGCTGGCAGTGCAGTCAATGATAACCGCGTGCGGTATGTGATCAGGATGCACATGGCGCTCGAATTCGTCCAGGTCGAGGGTCTGCGCACCCGACTTGCTCTCCTGGCGCCAATTACCGAGATCGATCTTCCGGTCGCCCAGGCACATAGTATTCGAGCGCGCGATGGCCCGTACGCGGAGGTCCAGATCAAAATCCGCCAACAAACGAGAGGACTGTTGATGGATCTGATCGAGCAGCGTGCCACCAACCGTTCCCGGCCCAATGAGTCCGATGGATATCGTCTTGGATGACAGATAAAAACCGGAATGCGCCGCCCTTAACGCCTTTGTTGTATCGCCGGCGTCAACCACGGCAGAAATATTTCTTTCGGATGAACCCTGTGCGATGGCGCGAACGTTGATTTGCGCGCGACCGAGTGTGCCGAAAAATCTCGCGGCCAATCCCGGCGAGCCCGCCATGTCGTCTCCAACGACCGCCACGATGCTCTGATCATCTGTGATTTCGACATTCTGGATTTGCCCGCTGACCAGTTCGTCGGCGAACTCCTCGGCGACGGCGTTTCGCGCGCGTTCAACCAGCTCACGCGGAACCGCAACACAAATTGAATGTTCGGAACTTGCCTGGGAAATCAGATTGACTGAAACATCCGCTCGCTTCAGCGATGCGAACATTCGATCTGCAGTACCTGGAACGCCAATCATTCCAGCGCCCTCGAGATTGAGCAACGCCATCCTGCTAACGGCCGTCACTCCCTTTATCTGCCCGGTACCATCCGACGATTTGCTTATACGGGTACCCGGCAGCTCCGGCCTGAAGGTATTCCGGATAACGACCGGGATATTATTGGATATCGCCGGACCGAGGGTCTGTGGGTGAATGACTGTGGCACCGAAATACGCAAGTTCCATTGCCTCGTTGTAGGACAATGCGTCGATAATTTGAGCGTCAGGCACCTTATTCGGGTCCGCGCTCATCACACCATCAACATCGGTCCAGATCGTAAGTTGGCTGGCATTGCTCAAGGCCGCAATTATCGCCGCCGAATGATCACTACCGTTGCGGCCGAGGGTCGTCTGCAGCCCCTCTTCGTCCGTTGCAATAAACCCGGTGAAGACAGCGACTCCGCTGAATCCCTTATCCACGACCTGGTCCCAATTCGCCTTTGACCGGTCCCAAACCACTGCAGGACCCAGCTCGCTCTCGCGAACCGTAATCAATTCTCGCGCATCGAACCAGTGTCCACCGCGTTTGTCGCCCAGCCGCTTGCCCAGGTGCGCAGCCAGAAGTCGCGCGGACCAAATTTCCCCGAATCCCGCAACGATGTCGCGTGTATGCTGTGGAGCAGACTTGGTACGCGCAACCTCGGTAAGCATATTCTCTATACCGGCTGCATCTTCGCTCCACTGATCAAGCAAAGTAATCAGCTCGCTTCCATCGACCAGGTCCCGCGCAGCCGTGGAGTAACGTTCCCCAATCTGCTTGAGCTCGGCTAGAAATCCATTGTCGTCCCGCTCGGCGAGCACCGCCAGTCGCAACAAACTATCGGTCATCCCGCCCATCGCGGAGACAATGACGCCTACTGTGTCGCCCGGGCGGTCAGCGATAATATCGGCGACCGCACGAAAGCACTCAGCATCCTTTAAGCTGCTGCCGCCAAACTTGTGAATTTTCCAGGGTTTTACTGCCACGATTTAATCAGACGTCTTGCCGTACAAAGCGGCTAATAATAGCGGGAGTAATTCGCCGCGTCGTGCATTTTCTGAAAGATTATCGACAGAGAGACTGTTGGGTAAATTGGTGGGGCGTGTAGGGATCGAACCTACGACCGGTCGGTTAAAAGCCGAATGCTCTACCTCTGAGCTAACGCCCCCACTTCATTGCCTGCTGCGCGGCCAGCGAGACGAGCGGCATGATACTAAACCCGGAAAAAATCACAAGCGATTGAGCGGTCTAATGTCCCTCATCGTCCATGCGATTCAAGCGCTGCTCTGCGAGACGGGCGGCGGTTGTATCCGAGTACTCATCCTGCACCCTGACCAGGGCGGCCCGGGCATCATTCCAGCGTTCCAGCTCATAGTTGCAGTACCCCACCTTGAGCAAGGCATCCGGCACCTTGCGGGACTCCGCATGCTGGTTGATGACCACCGAAAACTGGCCCAGCGCCTCATCGAACTTGTCCGTAACATAGTAGGACTCGGCCAGCCAGTACTGTGCATTGTCGGCCAGCTGGCTGTCTGGAAAACTGATCAGGAACTGCTGAAACGCCTGTGCGGCGGGTTCATAGCGCTGTTGCTTGAGCAATTCGAAGGCTGCCTGGTAGTTGTCACGGTCCGATCCGCCTGGCACCGGCAATTGCCCTGGTGCAAGAGATCCTCCGTCCAGAACACTTACAGACCCGGCAGACGCACCCTGCATTCGTTCTTCCAGTAGCCGAATGCGCTCATCCAGATCGACATACAAGTCGCGTTGTCGGCCGGTCGTGATTTCCGCCTCATGTTCGACCGTTTCCGTACGACCACGAATTTCTGCTGTTTCCCGTTGCAGTCCATCCACCTGAACAGTCAAATCGACCAGACTACCATTGGCCAGCACACGCTCCACCGCGCTCAATCGCCGATCGATATCGTCCAGTTTGACTAACACCGGATCTTCTTCAGGCGGCATCATCGCACAGCCGCCGACAGCGACTGCTATCAGCAGAATCAGGGCATATCCTGTCAACTTTCTCACGCGATCGTCCTGTTAGTTCGTGTACTTGATTTCTACACGGCGATTCTGCGAATAGGATTCTTCATCGCTGCCAAAGGCTGCGGGTCGTTCCTCACCGAAGCTGACAGTCGATATCTGGCTTGTCGATGCGCCTTGGATAAGCAGCAGTTTGCGTACCGCCTGGGAACGGCGTTCGCCAAGACCGATGTTGTATTCGCGGGAACCGCGCTCGTCGGCGTGTCCCTCAAGGCGGACAGATGCCCCGGAGTCGTTCGCCAATTGCGTCGCGTGGCGTTCCAGCGTCGCCTGATCATCGGGCCGAATCTCTGACTGATCGAAGTCAAAATAGATAACCATGGCGAGCACGTCCTGGCCGTCGTAGTCCAGGCTTTCCATATCACCTATGTCTTCTTCGTCCCATGCGCCAGTGTCAACGCCGCTGCCATCGACTGTGGCATCTGTTGGCTCTGGATCAGGAATAGTCTCTGCGGCGCATGCGCCCAGTAAGAGTGCGAGCAGAGCGACTGCCAGCAGTTTGGAATTCGTCATGATTGTGTCCTTTTGATTGCCCAAGCTGAAACAATGAAATATCGAATTATTCCTATTGTTTCATAACGTTATATATAAAAGTTAATGTATTCTATCAATATCGTGGAAACGGTGACCACACCGGTTCCCGAACATCCCCTTGCGCTGCTGCCAGTCGTTGCCGAATCAATCCATCGGCGGATACCGTCTCCAGCACTCCGTTTCGACCTTGCCGCGTCGCGTAAATCAGTGAATCGCTATTCGGCGCAAAACTGGGCGATTCATCCTGCCGTCCCGCCGATAGCACCAGCAGTTCCCCGTTAATCAGATCCAGCACAGCGATCCGATAATTACCGCGATCCAGATGCACCAGCGCAAGTTTCTCGCCATTTGGCGATAATCTTGGACGCGCATTATAACTGCCTTCGAAGGTTACACGCTCAGGTGTCCCTCCTGACGCACTTACTTTGTAGACCTGCGGACCGCCGCTTCTATCCGACGTGAAGAAAATAGTCTTCCCGTCGGGTGACCAGGTGCCTTCGGTGTCGATTGCGACATTGCTCGTCAGGCGGGTCACTTCTCGAGTTGAAAGATCGAGAACATTGATATCGAGATTACCGTCCAGTCCGCCCAGCGTCATTACCAGTTTGCGACCATCGGGTGAAAATGCTGGCGATCCATTGATCCCCGGCCTGCTGGAAACCTTTATGCGATTACCGGTACGCAAGGTCTGCACGAAAATTGTGGACGCATTGCCTTCAAAAGACACATAAGCAAGACGGCGGCTGTCCGGTGACCAGGCCGGTGACATGATGGGGTCGCCGGATTCCATAATGACATGCTCGTTTTCGCCGTCGACATCCGAGACGATCAACGTAAAGATCCGGCTAGGCCCTTCACCCTTCGCGGTGACATAAGTGACCTTGGTACCAAACACGCCCGGGATGCCAGTCAGCTTTTCGTAAATCATGTCAGCCGCACGATGCGCGACCCGGCGCATCGTGCCACGACTGGCGGGCATGCTGTATCCGAGCAACTGTTCACGCCGATAAACATCGAACAGCCGAAATTGCACCTTGTATGCATTCTCGCCTGTCTGCTCAATGCTGCCAATGATCACAGCTTCAACGCCGAGAACCGACCAATCGTCGAAATCCACGTCAACGCCCTCGGTCGGCTGCTGCAGCATGCTGTCCCGATCTATAGGGTCAAAACGGCCGCTGCGGTGCAAATCCGCACCGATAAGCGCGGAAACATCAAACGGCGCTTCCCCGTCATTGCCCTGCCATCCGAACGGCACAACCGCGACCGGCGTCCGGGTGTCGCCGTAGCCGGTTATTTCGATTTCCAATTGCGCATGCGCGATGTTCACGCATACGACGACAAGCCCAAACACGGCGAACAGCCGTGAGAGTAATATCCGCATAATTCTTGCCCAAGTCATGCCAGAGAACCCCTATTCTTCAGGTTTGAAAATAATTCGCAAGTCTCTTTCGAAAAGATTCGGGTCGCTTGGCTGTGGCAACGGTGATGCCTTATGAACTGCCGCCTCGACCGCCCGCTTTACAGCATCATCGCCATTACAACGGCCCAAAGAGACCGATAGGACATCCCCACCAGGCGCCTGGCGGACATTGATGACACATTCTATTCCTTCCTGCGCAGAAGCCGGCTTTGAGAAATTGCGTTGAATTTTCTGCTGTAAGGCATATCGGTATTGGGCCATCTCGCTTGAGTTCATTGCCGCCAGGCGTGCTTCTTCATCTGCAATCTCCCGATTTCGCAGATCCTCTGCTTCTTTTGCCAGCGCGGCCTCCCTTAAAAGCTCGTTTTCCTGGCGTTGACGCTCAATATCTTCAAGCCGTTTTTTCTCTGCTTCCGCCCGTTGGCGCTCCAGCTCTGCCTCTTCCGCCTGGCGGCGCTGCTCTGCTTCCTTTTCCTGTTTCCGGCGCGCTTCCTCCTGCTCCTGATGCATACGCTGTTCTTCACGAGCCTGCTCTTGCAGTCGCATTTGTTCTTCGGCTTCCGCCCGCTCCTGCTCTTCCTTATCGGGCTCCTCAGGCTCTGGCTCTGGTTCTGGTTCTGGTTCTGGTTCTGGTTCGGGTGCGGGCTCGGGCTCGGGCTCAGGTTCCTGTATGACCGGCGACGCGGCAGTGTCCAGTGATTCTGCGGATACCAGGGTGGCTTCTATCGCGAGCGGCGTCGCAATGACCGAGTTTGGAAACTTGAATACGAACAACAGCGACGCGATAAACAGCGCGTGCAATATCAGCGCCATGAACGTTGGAATAATGTTGTATTTATCGCGAATCAAGACAGCCAACTACTCTGGAATGGGGTAGGTATCCAGCGGGTCCGTTACAAAACCCACCTTATCGGCGCCGGCGCGCTGCAAAAGCACCATCGCGCCCACAACGTTGCCGTACGGCACGGCGCGATCTGCCTTAACCAGTACCTGCGTCGCCGGTTGTTTATCAAGCAGTATTTGTGTTCGCCGAATGATTTCATCGCCGCTGGTCGGCTTGTCTTCATCGTCTCCGAAGTTGATGTACAGATTGCCTGCCGCATCAACGCTAATCACCAGCGGCGGTGAATCCGATGTGTCACTGATCGGCTCTGCACCAGCTTTCGGAAGGTCCACTGTGACGCCCTGCGTCAGTAAAGGCGCCGTCACCATGAAAATGATCAGCAGGACAAGCATCACATCGATATACGGCACGACATTGATCTCGCCCATCAACTTTCGTTTCCGCAAGGGTGACGACATCAGATCGCCCCGGGCGTTTTTGGCTGCACCCGTGTCTGCGCCTGCGTTCTCGCATGTCGTTGCAGAATGCTCGAAAATTCTTCGGTAAATCCGTCATAACGAATTTCAAGCCTCACAACCTTGTCCGCATAGCGGTTGTAGGCTACGACGGCAGGAATAGCAGCGAACAGGCCCATTGCGGTGGCTACCAGCGCCTCCGAGATGCCCGGCGCAACCATGGCGATGGTCGCCGATTGCACGCCTGCGAGTCCACGGAAAGAGTTCATGATGCCAATGACCGTACCGAACAAGCCAACGTAAGGGCTGGTGGAACCGATCGTCGCGAGGGTCGCCAGACTTTGTTCCAGACGGTCAACTTCACGCATCTGAGCGACCCGCATGGCACGCCGGCATTCTTCCACGACTTTGTCTGGCTGGACGTTGCCTTGCTGTGAGACCCGGTTGAACTCCCTGAACCCGGCCTCGAAAATGCTCGCCATACCGACGCTCCCTCCCTTTTGGCGCGTGGCGCTGCGGTACAGGGTATTCAGGTCTCCGCCCGACCAGAAGTTCGCTTCAAACTCATCGGATGCGGAACGGGAACGGCGAATGAGGCGGCGCTTTGTAAATATGATGCTCCAGGACATGAACGATGCCGCAAGCAACAGGAACATAACGATCTGTACCAGAAAACTGGCATCCATAACCAGGCCGATAATGGATAGTTCAGATTGTGAGTCGATCATGATTCGGGATCCTCAAGAAGTACAGAAGGCAGTCTCAACGGCTTTAAGGTATCTGCGTTGATAAATGCCGCCTTGGTCGTGCCTTTGCATAGCAATTCACCGTCAAGGCTGTTTCGGTAAATATTTTGTTCGATCATGAATGTTGCTTTCGTGTGTGCCGACATACGTGCCGTAGCAACCAGCTCGTCGTTGAACTTGCCGGGCGCGATAAAGCTCGCCTGTGATTCGACAACAACGAAGCACCGTCGTTCGTCATTCAGCATGACATCCTGCTCGATACCCAGGGAGCGAATCCATTCCGTTCGCGCCCGTTCCATGAACTTGAAGTAGTTCGCATAGTAAACAAGCCCCTGCGCGTCCGTATCTTCGTAGTAAACACGTATGGGCCATACAAATGGTTTGTTGCCGCTGGGTTCGTTCACTTTTTATTCAGTCTCGATCAAAAAGCGGCAGTTCCGGCACCGCTTCACGCATCGGCGGCGTGAGACCAAAATGCAAATACGCATTGCGTGTTGCAACCCGGCCGCGTGCCGTGCGCATCAGGAAGCCTTGTTGTATCAGGTAGGGCTCCAGGACATCTTCAATAGTGCCGCGTTCTTCCCCGAGTGCCGCAGCCAGGCTTTCGACGCCAACTGGCCCGCCATCGAATTTCTCAATGATGGTTTTCAGTAATCGCCGATCCATTGAATCAAATCCATTGGGATCAACTTCGAGCATGTTCATGGCGTTGATCGCCACATTTTCCGTCACCACGCCGTCCGCCTGTACCTCGGCGAAATCACGAACTCGGCGCAACAGTCGGTTCACGATACGAGCGGTGCCGCGTGCTCGGCTGGCAATCTGGCGCGCACCGCCTTTTTCGACCGGCAGGTTCAAGATACCGGCAGATCGCGCTGCGATAGTCTCAAGCTCGTCTACTGAGTAAAATTCGAGGCGCTGGACGATCCCAAAGCGGTCTCTTAGCGGAGATGTAAGCAGGCCCGCACGCGTGGTCGCGCCAACCAGTGTAAAGGGCGGCAGATCGAGCTTGATGGAGCGTGCCGCCGGGCCTTCACCGATCATGATGTCGAGCTGAAAATCTTCCATCGCCGGGTAAAGGACTTCCTCAACGGCTGGACTCAAGCGGTGAATCTCGTCGACAAACAAGACGTCGTGCGGTTCAAGATTGGTCAGTATCGCAGCGAGGTCTCCGGCACGTTCGAGCACAGGCCCGGACGTCTGGCGCAAGTTTACGTTCATCTCGTTAGCGACAATATGCGCGAGCGTTGTTTTTCCGAGCCCCGGCGGCCCGAATATCAGGACATGGTCCAGCGCCTCTCCGCGATTTCGGGCCGCCGTGATAAAGATGTGCATCTGTTGCTTGACGCTCGGCTGCCCCACATAGTCAGAGAGTGTTTTCGGACGTATGGAGCGATCGAAGACCTTGTCTTCTTCTTTTTGCGAAGCGCTCGTCAGGCGATCGTGTTCAATACCGGCCACTAGCTCACCGCCTGTCGTAGTGCGAGGCGAATAATATCCTCGGCTGACTTATCGTCTGTATCGAGCTTGCCGACCAGGCGTGAGACTTCCGCGTGTTTGTAGCCCAGCGCCACCAGTGCATCGACAGCTTCGCTCTTGGCGTCTGTACGAGGAACCTGGCCTTTGGGCAAGACCATTACATTACCAATTTCGATTCGGTCCCTCATTTCAATAATGAGGCGTTCGGCTGTTTTCTTGCCAACGCCGGGAATCTTGACCAGGGTCACTGTATCTTCGAATTGCACACAACGCTGGAAATCAACAACGCTCATCCCGGACAGAATGCCGAGCGCCATCTTGGCGCCAACACCGTTGACCTTCAGCAGCATTCGAAACATGGATTTTTCATGCTCCGTCGAAAAACCGAACAGTGTCTGGGCGTCTTCACGCACTTGCATATGCGTGTAAAGAAATAGATCGGCACCCACTGCCGGCAAATCGAGGAATGTCGACATCGGTGTCTCGATCTCGTAACCGACACCGCCGCATTCCAATACGATGTGCGGCGGATGCTTGCTCGTCAGCCGCCCTCTCAGTGAGCCAATCATCGTCGTCCTGCCACTGCGATGCTGTCAGCAAGGCGCGACGACAGCGCCTTCCGATTGCCGTGACACAAAGCCGCTGCCAGTGCATCCGCAGCATCCGGAGATGGTGCTCCCTGCAAATTCAAGATGGCGATGACCATGTGTTGTATTTGTTCCTTGGTGGCACTGCCTGTGCCGACGACGGCCTTTTTGATTTCGCGCGGCGCGTATTCATGAACAACGACATCATGCTCGAATGTCGCACAGATAGCTGCGGACCTCGCATGACCCAGCTTCAGTGCGCTTCCCGCATTCTTGTGCACAAAAACACTTTCAATGGCCACGATGTTCGGCCGGTATTCTGCCACGATTTCAGATACTGACCGAAATATCAGTTTCAGCCGATCCGAAAACTCGCCCTTGGCACTGGCTATCGAGCCGCTGGCGACATAGGTGCCCTTATCCCCGATGAAATCGATTACACCAAAGCCCGTAAGCCGTGAGCCCGGGTCGATGCCGAGAATACGTTGTTGCTCAGCCATTCGACTTAGAGCTTCGCAAGAATGTCATCGGAGATATCTGCGTTGCTGTAGACCTCTTGCACATCATCGAGATCTTCAAGCGTCTCAAGCATCTTGACCATTGACCCAGCTGCCTTAAGGTCGAGTTCTGCACTTGTGGTCGCATGCATCGTCAGCTCGGCACCTTCCGCTTCGAAACCGGATTCGCGCATCGTATCTCGAACAGACTCAAAATCGACGGGAGCTGTCAGCACCTCAATTGTTGTGTCCGGATGAACAACAACATCCTCCGCACCCGCCTCAATGGCTGCTTCCATGATGGCATCCTCGTTGCTTCCCTCCGGGTACGTGAGCAGGCCAACATGGTTAAAAAGATAGTTTACCGAACCGTCTGCGCCCAGGTTGCCACCAAACTTGGTAAACGCATGTCGGACCTCGGCGACCGAACGATTCTTGTTATCCGTCATACAATCGACCATCACTGCAGTTCCGCCAGGTCCATACCCTTCATATCGAATTTCGACGTATTCGGCTCCATCCAGCTCGCCCGCGCCGCGTTTGATAGCACGTTCGATGTTGTCTTTCGGCATGCTCTGGGCTTTCCCCTTGTCCACCGCCAGTCTCAGTCGGGGGTTCGATGCGATATCGCTGCCGCCCATGCGCGCCGCAATGGTTATCTCGCGAATCAGCTTTGTGAACAGTTTGCCGCGTTTCTTGTCCTGCGCGCCCTTACGATGCTGGATATTCGCCCATTTACTGTGTCCTGCCATTTCCCGCTACTGCCTCCGTGAATGCGACGATGAACGGAATGACTTTGCCGTCGCATTTCAGCGCGTATGATAACGGTTTCTTATTTAGCGAACACCATCGAAAAGACGGCAAATGGTCACTTCAGAGCGGGAAAATCAGCAAAATGACACGAATGGGCGTGACATCGATTCCGTTGCCCGGGAATATCTTGCGGAATTGCTCGATTCACCCGAATCCGATGCCAGGGTAATCGAGGCAAAAGCAATCGTCGCCATTCTCGAGCCCTTGGGCCTTCCGGCCAATTTGCGCGCCGCTGTATTGCTGTACCCGCTTGCTCGCGACGGCGACATCGACACCCGAAAACTGGCACGAGGGCCGTTGGCGGATCTTGCCAGTCTTGTCACCGGTCTCGTTCAGCTCGGCCAGTTCTCATTGCCCATCAACTGGCATCCGGGAGAAGCACTGGCGACACAGCAATCGGAGGCGCTCCGCAAGATGTTGCTGGCGGTTGTATCCGACGCGCGCCTGGTGCTGGTGCGAATCGCCGAGCAGCTCTATAGATTACGGCTTGCAAAGACAGCGCCACCGGAGGAGCAAAAACGAATCGCAATCGAGACGCGTGAAATTTATGCCGCGCTCGCGAACCGATTGGGTGTCTGGCAACTGAAATGGGAACTCGAGGACCTGTCGTTTCGCTACCTTGATGCGGATACCTACCAGCGAATCGCGAAAGCACTCAATGAGAAACGCGAAGAACGCGAAGCATTCATTGACGACGTGAAGTCTCTGCTGCGCGACGAGCTGACCAGGAACGGCATCGATGCCGAAATCAGTGGACGCGCGAAACATATCTACAGTATCTGGCGCAAAATGCAGCGCAAAGACAGTGGACTGGAGCACCTGTTTGATATTCGCGCCGTTCGAATTCTCGTAGATGACGTCAGCCAGTGTTATGCGGCGCTGGGTGCTGTGCATAATCTCTGGTCATACATTCCCGGTGAATTCGACGACTACATAGCGAACCCGAAGGAGAATAATTACCAATCGTTGCATACGGCAATTATTGGTCCTGACGGACAAACCGTCGAAATTCAGATTCGCACGTTTGAGATGCATCGCCACGCTGAGCTGGGTGTTGCCGCGCACTGGCGATACAAGGAAGGCAGTGTCGCCCAGGCTGCATTTGACCAGAAGATTCAATATCTTCGGCAGTTGCTTGAGCCCTCCAGTGAAGATGGTGATCTGCTCGACCAGATTCGGGATGACGTGTTCGAGGATCGGGTTTATGCCGTAAGTCCCAAGGGCGATGTCGTGGAGATGCCCGCAGACGCAACGCCACTGGATTTCGCTTACCACGTTCACACAATGGTCGGACACCGTTGTCGCGGCGCCAAGGTGAACGGACGCATCGTACCGTTAACCTACAAAGTACAAAACGGTGACAAGATCGAAATTATTACGGGCAAGGAACCCCATCCGAGTCGCGACTGGCTAAGTCCTCAACTGGGTTACCTGGCAGCATCGCGTAGCCGTACCAAAGTCCGAAACTGGTTTCGCCAGCGTGACAAAGATCAGAACAAGCGCCAGGGCCGGGAGATTCTCGAACGCGAATTCTCCAAGTTGAATGTAAGGGACCTGACGATCACTGACATCGCGACTCATCTGAAATTCAAGGATGCCGACGCATTGTGCGTAGCACTGGGCGCGGGTGATATAACGGCAGCTGGTGTGGCTACGGCCATTCAGAATCTCCGACAGGTTGCTCCAGCCGAACGAAGGCCAAAGCGGCGAAGCAAGCCCAAACACAGCAATGCATCGCAACAAATCGCCGTATCCGGGGTGGGCGACCTGATGTGCAATTTCGCGCGCTGCTGCAGGCCTGTTCCACCCGAGCCTATTACCGGTTACATTACCCAGGGACGAGGCGTCAGCATTCATCGAAAGGACTGCGGCAACTTTCTTGGCCTCAATTCAAAGAATCCCGAACGTGTCATCGAAGTCGACTGGGGCCGCCAGGAGGACGCTATGTACCCGGCTGACCTGACCGTCGCCGCCTTCGATCGCCAGGGACTGGTACGTGATATTACTGCTGTGCTTGCCGATGATGGCGTCAGTGTGGATGGTATGATGACCAATACGGACAAAAAGAGCATGCAGGCGATGATCGATTTGAGTTTGTCCGTACCCGGTCTGGCCACACTGAGCCGAGTTATCAGCCGTCTGGAACAATTGCCGAATGTCGTTTCAGTGAGACGTAAGGCCCAATGATTAATAAACGCGACAATAGGTGGTAGGTCACAAGTGAATGAAATAGACGGTGCGATATTCTACTCGCCAACCGAAGAAAAACTGAATATCGCTTCCCATGCGCTTGGACTGGTGCTGAGCCTGTTCGCGTTGATCGTACTGGTTTGGAACGCATCGGCCATCGGCACTGCCTGGGACATGGTTACTTTTGGCATCTTTGGTCTTAGCCTGATCCTGCTTTACGGGACCTCGACGCTGTACCACAGCAGCACCCAACCAGAACGACGTCGTAATCTACGGGTCCTCGACCACGCGATGATTTATGTGCTTATTGCTGGCTCTTACACACCGATAGCGATCGTAACGCTGAATGGAACCGTCGGCTGGGTACTCTTTGGCGCGACCTGGGCGATGGCCCTGATCGGCATTACGCTCAAGATGTTTTTTACTGGTCGTTATCAGCTATTGTCGACGTTAATGTATGTATTCATGGGCTGGATCGTGGTTTTTGCCATCAATCCACTGGTCCGGAATCTGCCGCTCGAAGGATTATACTGGCTGCTTGCCGGCGGGTTGTCCTACACCGTTGGTGCAGTTCTTTACGCCATCAAAAGCATTCGCTTCAACCACGCCATTTTTCATTTTTTTGTGCTGGCCGGCAGTATTTGTCATTTCGTTACGGTGTATGCATTCGTGTTGCCGGCCATCCAAAAATAACATGCAGGTTTGTGGTTTGTGGCTCGTCACAAGATTCGCCGACACTCTCTCCATAATCCCCAAATCGCCCAAACAGCGATGAGCGGCAAAACGATCCAGTAAGCGGTCTCGTTGCCAATATCCCATCCGGGTGCATTACGTGCCTTGACCACAGCGGCCAGGCAGACGATCGGCCAGTAGATAGTAATTCCGAACGCAGCGCTCATCAGCACCCTCCCCCAGTTCTTTCTCAGCCACAAGCCGATGAGTCCGCCAAAAAGGATCGGGATGTAAATAAGCAGGTCGCCAAACGCGAAGCCATACCAAAAAGCGACACCCACCTGGGTTACTTTCTCCGCAGATTCCTGCGTACCCATTGCAACGCCAAGATCGTAGTCAATTGCCGGGACAGCCTGCGCATATACCAGGTAGCCGAGCAGAATCCAGCCCGGTATTTGCACAATCCAAAAGCCTGCATTCCTTTTGGCCATGTCACTCTCCCGAGTCGCTGTAAGCCCAGTTTGCTCCATAAAACTGGCAGCGACAACTGAAGGGGAATGCAATCATGAAAATGCAGCGGGGCGCTGCAATGGTTAATCCAGGCTATTTGTTAATGTTGTTCAGCGCCCGACCATCCACTGCCAGTGATGCTTCGTGAATCGCCTCCGCGAGACTTGGATGTGCATGAATCGTTCGCTGCAGATCTTCGGTGCTCGCCGAGAATTCCATCGCCAGCACCGCCTCGGATATGAGTTCTCCGGCCATTGGCCCGACAATGTGTACGCCCAATAGTTCGTCATCGTCTTTCGCCGAAATGATCTTGACCATACCGGAAGTCTGTTCCATGGCCTTGGCTCGGCCACTCGCGGCAAACGGAAATGATCCTGTTTTGTATGCCCGCCCGCTTTCCTTCACTTCCTCTTCTGTCTTACCAACCCACGCAATTTCCGGTGCCGTGTAGATCACTGAAGGGATTACGTCGTAATTCATTTCCGCAATTTCGCCCGCGATCAGATCTGCCGCCATCACGCCTTCTTCCGAACCCTTGTGTGCAAGCATCGGCCCGCGCACACAGTCACCCACCGCGAAAACCGCCGGTACACTGGTCCGGCATTCATGGTCTACCTGGATAAACCCGCGATCGTCAAGACCCACGCCGACGTCCTCTGCAAGGAGATTTTCTGTCAATGGTCGCCTTCCAACTGCGACGACCAGTTTGTCGACCTCGATTTTCTGCTGCCCGTCACTGTCCTCGTATTCAACGTCGACTGTCTCACCGGATACCGTTGCGGCCGTCACCTTCGCGCCGAGACGGATATCCAGCCCCTGCTTCTTGAAACATCTGCCAGCTTCCTTCGCAACATCACGATCAGCCATGAACAGGAAATCATCCATTGCTTCGAGGATTGTCACTTCCGCACCGAGTCTTGCCCAGACACTGCCCAGCTCCAACCCGATGACGCCAGCGCCAACAACGCCAAGTCGTTTCGGCACAGCCTCAAAATCCAGCGCGCCCCAGGAATCAACAATGGCGTCTCCGTCAAACCGGGCAATGGGAATTTCAATCGGCGTTGAACCGCTGGCCAGGATCACGTAGCGGGCGTCGATAATCTCGATATCGCCGTCGACCGGTGTGAATTCAACTTTCTTACCGGCAAGCAGACGGCCATGACCGACGAGTCCTTCAACTTTGTTAGCCTTGAACAAGCCAGCGATGCCGCCAGTCAGCTGGCGCACGATGCCTGCTTTTCGTTTCTGCATCGCCGCCACATCGATTTCAACGCCAGCATGCTTGATTCCGTGTTTGGAGAATTCGTGCTCAGCCCGGTGATATAGCTCTGACGATTCAAGTAGCGCTTTCGACGGAATGCAACCGGCATTCAGACAGGTGCCGCCAAATGCGTTTTTTCCGTCACGATTCGTCCATTCATCAATGCATGCAACCGTCATGCCGTTCTGCCTGGCTCGAATAGCTGCGATGTATCCAGCCGGTCCGGCCCCTATAACGACAACGTCAAAACTTCTGCTCATATTTTTGTTCTACCCTGAAAGTAAGCGTGGTGTAAGCCTGTAGTCCGCAATCAACTTAAACCTGTAATAACAATCGTCCCGGATCTTCAAGAGACTGCTTGATGCTGACAAGAAATTGTACCGCTTCCTTGCCATCAATAATCCGGTGATCGTAGGTCAGCGCCAGGTACATCATTGGCCGAATCACGACCTCGCCGTCAACGGCCACAGGGCGCTGCTGAATATTGTGCATGCCGAGAATTGCGCTTTGCGGCGGATTGAGTATTGGCGTTGACAACATCGACCCGAAAATACCGCCATTGGTTATTGTGAACGTGCCGCCCGTGAGGTCTTCCATGCTCATGGAGCCGTCGCGCGCTTTGGTTCCAAGGCTGGCGATCGCACTTTCGACTGCGGCAAAGCTGAGACGATCAACATCCCTTACGACCGGCACCATCAAACCCCTTTCAGAGGAAACTGCTATGCCGATGTCGTAATAGTTGTGATAGACAATGTCACTGTCTTCAACTGACGCATTCACGACAGGAAACTTCTTCAGTGCTTCAACCACTGCCTTGGCGAAAAACGACATAAACCCGAGCTTGACGCCGTGCTCTTTCAGGAACGGTTCTTTGTATCGACTCCTCAAAGACATTACTTTCGTAAGATCAACTTCATTGAATGTCGTCAGCATGGCGGCTGTGTGCTGCGCCTCGACCATGCGATTGGCTATCACGTTACGAAGCCGCGTCATCGGGACACGTTGCTCACTCCTTGCGTGTCCGATGGCCTGTCCAACAGCGACGGGCGACGGATCACCCGGCGTTACGTTCTCATCGCTATGACTCTTGAGATACGACATGACGTCTGATTTCGAAATTCGACCGTCCTTTCCGCTGCCAACCACGATCGTGGCGTCCAGGTCATGCTCCTCAAGTAAGCGACGTACTGCAGGGCTGAGTTTATGTGCGCTCTCCCCTGACGATTCTGCTTTGACCGGAGCAACCTCTGCTACCGACTCAACTGCAGCCGGTGCCACAATTGCCGCCTGGGCAACCTCGCCTTCTTCGAGAATCGCCAGCAAGTCACCCGCGACTACCGTCGCGCCGTCTTTGACCTTTAGCTCGAGGATTGTGCCCGATGCAGGCGCCGGCACTTCAAGCACGACCTTATCGGTTTCAAGGTCGGCAATATTTTCGTCGCGTGAAACGGTGTCACCCGGTTTCTTGTGCCAGGCAACAAGAGTTGCATCCGAGACAGACTCCGGCAATTGTGGAACTTTGATTTCAGTACTCATTCATTACTTCCGTTTTCCGATTCTTTTGCGCCACGATTGTTTTCGAGGCCGCTATCACTTCGCATTCTTGTCTGACTTTTGCTTTTCCGACTTGCTGGCAATGGTATTGATGCCAAGTGCCGCTTCTACCAACGCTTGTTGCTGCTGCATATGAAGCTTGAACACGCCCGACGCGGGCGCCGCAGCACCGGGTCTGCCAGCGTAGTAAAGCTGCTGCTCGTCTGCCAGTGGCTCCTGTAGACGGTGGCGTATCTGGTACCAGGCACCCTGGTTCTGCGGCTCTTCCTGGCACCAGACGATATCTTTCGCGTTCTGGTATCGAGCAATTTCAGCTGCGAACTCGTCGATAGGAAAAGGATACAGTTGTTCGACGCGAATGACGGCCACATCATCGACGCCGTGAACCTGGCGCGCCTCGACCAAATCGTAGTAGACCTTTCCGCTGCAAAAAACGAGCCTCTGGATCCTGCTCATCCCGGCTTTACTTGTGTTCAAGTCCGTCTCGGGAATGACAAGTTCGAACCGGCCGGCAGAAAGATCAGACAACGGCGAAACGGACATTTTGTGGCGCAGGAGGCTCTTAGGCGTCATGACGATCAGTGGCTTTCTGAATGAACGCAACATTTGTCGCCGAATCAGGTGAAACATCTGGGCCGGGGTCGACGGGATGCAAACTTGCATGTTGTGCTCGGCGCAGAGTTGCAGGAATCGTTCCAGCCGTGCAGACGAATGCTCAGGTCCCTGGCCTTCATAGCCGTGCGGCAAAAACAGGACCAGGCCACAAAGCCGTCCCCACTTGGCCTCACCCGAACTGATGAACTGATCGATGACAACCTGTGCGCCATTAGCGAAATCGCCAAACTGACCTTCCCAAATAACCAGCGTGTTTGGCTCGTTCGTTGAGTAACCATACTCGAACGCCATTACCGCCTCTTCGGACAGGAACGAATCGATCACATTGAATGCCCCGGGGCGATCTGAAACGGTCTCGAGCGGCGTATATTCCTGCCGATTCGCCTGGTTGTGTAACACGGCGTGTCGATGGAAAAATGTGCCGCGCCCGCTATCCTGCCCGGAGACACGACAATCGTAGCCGTCATCAATGAGTCCGGCGTACGCCATGCTCTCGGCAAAACCCCAGTCCATCTCCATCTCGTCCGCAAGCATTCTGCAACGATCCATCATTATTCGTTGCACTCTGCCATGTAGCGTCAGGTCGGGAGGCAACTCCGTTATTTTATGACCAAGCTTCTGTACGGTTGCCGGACTCAAGGTGGTATCGACGTTTTCGTCCCAGCTTGCGTTGACGAAAGGACTCCAGTCGACCGTAAATTCATCGCCAATCATGCCGAGCGTCGATTTCGGGACCGGTTCGCCACGGTCGAGGCGATCACGATATTCATCCTGTAGTGCGACGATACCGGCATCATCAATCAGGCCGGCATCCTTAAGGACATTCGAATACAACACACGTGTTGGCTTGTGATCGCGAATACGACCGTACATGACCGGTTGAGTTGCGCTGGGCTCGTCGGCCTCGTTGTGGCCATGTCGGCGATAGCAAACCAGGTCGATAACAACGTCTTTCTTGAATTTCTGTCGGTATTGCAGGGCCAGCCGGGTAACGAACAGCGCCGCTTCCGGGTCGTCACCGTTGACATGAAAGACCGGTGCCTCAATCATTTTGGCGACATCGCTGCAATACGGAGTTGAGCGCGCATCGCTCGGACGACTACTGGTAAATCCGATCTGATTATTGATTACAATGTGTACCGTGCCGCCGGTGGTGAAACCATTGATCTGGGACATCTGAAAGGTTTCTGTCACCACGCCTTGTCCGGAAAATGCCGCGTCCCCATGTACCAATACCGGCAAAACCTCCTGTCGTTCGACATCGCCTCGCCGTTGTTGTCGGGCACGCACCGAGCCTTCAACTACGGGGTTAACGATTTCGAGATGCGATGGATTGAATGCCAGCGCAACATGCACGTTTCCACCGGGTGTAACGATATCTGCGGAGTAACCCTTGTGGTATTTAACGTCACCGGAGCCCTTCATTTCCTCCGGATCGACATTACCCTCAAATTCCTCGAAAAGATCTTCCGGAGACTTACCAAGCACATTCACCAGGACGTTTATTCGGCCGCGATGCGCCATTCCAATAACAAATTCTTTAATCCCGGCACTGCCACTCTGCTGGATCAGGTCGTCGAGCATGGGAATCAGGCTTGCACCGCCTTCCAGTGAAAACCGCTTCTGGCCGACGAAGCGTGTGTGCAGATATCGCTCGATGCCTTCGGCGGCTGTTAATTGTTGCAAAATCCACAATCGCTCGTCATCGGCCAGGCTTCGTAAATCCTGCCCCTGCTCGAAACGCTTACGCAACCAAAGACGTTCCCTCGCTCTCGAAACATGCGCGAACTCCGCACCGATCTTTCCGCAATAAATTTTCTTCAACAGGGCGAGAATGTCGCGCAACGACATCCGGCGGTTGCCCGTACCTGCAAAGCCACCTGTAAAAAACTCGGAATCCATGTCGGAATCACTCAGCCCGAGATAATCCAGCTTCAGCACTCCGGGAGTGTGTCGCCGAATCAATCCCAGCGGATCCAGATCGGCGACCTGGTGACCTCGCAAGCTATAGACCTGGATTAGACGGGAGACTGCCGCCTGCTTTTCGCTCGCATCCGTCCGTACGCCAGACGGTGCAACGGCCGGGGAGCGCCCGTTTCGGATATCCTTTACCTGCTCCAGCAGTCCCTGCCTTATCGGCGTATGTGGGACGTCCTGCTCGCTACTTTCTCCCGATCGAGTCAGCGTTTGAAAGTACCGGCGCCAGCTCTGGGAGACTGCGTCAGGATTCGCCAGATACTCCTCATACATAGCCTCCACCGCAGGCGCATTGGCACCAAAGAATGGAGTCGAGGAATATTGGTCTTTAAGAGAATTGCTCATGCTGCAACTGATTTTGCTGCAGTTGAATCGGGCTGGAAACGCCTGCATCAACGGCGAAGCGGACTGGTGATCGGGAAAAGCGGAGCGCTAGTCTAGCTCAACCACCGTTCTTAGGGAATGCAGAATTGCCGTTTCGCCTACAGCTGCCCAATCAGGAGAACGAACTCGTAACAGACGAGGCAAGCATAAAAGCTGAAGAATACGGTCAGCATAATTCCGGTTCGAATCCGGTCCATAAATCGCGCCCGGGACAGGAATACCAGCACCAGGATACCGAAGCCGGTGAGTGCGACCTTGGTGGCTGCAAATGCGAAGACGCTATGCCCGATAGCTGCCGCCATTATCGGGTTAATTTCAACCGCACCACGCTGCAATAATTGCAGTGTCATAAATGCGTCGAGGCAGCTCAGAATCATCGTGCTGACCCCAAGGAAAAACAGCCAGGGATGATGCCAATCGGTGTAGATTGACTCAACCTCGGAATCCCGCCGGCTCGAGCGTCGTCGGGATCGCAGGAAACCAAACAATACGGTACGCCACCCGAAGATTCGGCGATCCATTTCCACTCGGTTATTGGCTACCGCGCAGGCGGCGTCATTTTCGCTCAATCCATTTCTCCTGCTTTGTCTGGCTTCAATTAATAAGACCCTTCCCGGATCCATTTATTACCGTTTTGTTTCCCGGTGGAATGTTCCAACCCTGCACAATCTTACATATGTCCGGCTTTCTACTAACGCCCAATTCTTTATCAACTGAAGAAACCCGTCCCCTACAGCTAGGAAGCAATTCCTGTGCCATCGCTACAGGACGTTGATATGCAAGATTTTTTGTAACTGACAGCTGCTGAATTCGCCGAAAACTGTATAGATTGCCGACAGTTGTTTCTCAATGAAACACCTGATTATGACAAGGGACACGCGGTGTTCTCCTGGATCAAACTATTTGAGAACTTGTGTCACCAATTTAACGGGCTATGGAATCTACGCCGCAAATTAGACATCAGAGTGCGATTGTACCGACACTCAAAGGACCGATTCTGGCGATAATCCTGTTTGAAGTCTGCGCGATTTTTATTCGAAGTTTCGCAGCAATGGGACTGGAGGAAAGTGGATTATCGCCGTTGGTCTCGAATGATCTCAGTTGGTTGCTGGTCCCGGTAGTTCTTGGAGGATTAATGGTGCCGATTCTGACGGCGAACTGGCATGCACTCAAATACCAGTTCCGTCTCGGCCTCCTGACGGTGCGTTTGGTGCTCATATCCATCGCACTGGGCGCCACATTTCGACTGGCTTATTGGAGCTGGCTATTCAGTAATGCCAGTTTTCGACATTTGTCGTCCCCAGGTCCGGAAGAAATTGCAGGTCCGGTGTTTGCTTTTCACTGTCCGAGCACATTGGCTTTGCTGCTCACGATCGTCGTTTCTGTATTGCTGACGCCAATCGTCGAGGAAATTATCAATCGCGGATTTTTCCTGCAGGGCTTGTTACACAGAGGGCGATGGTCAGCGATTGCATTGTCGTCAATTTTGTTCGGCGTATTTCACGTACCCCATATGATCGGCCCGGCAATCGTGTTCGGGTTCTTTGTATCGGTACAGTTTTTGAACGCCAGGACCTTGTGGGCAACCACGATTTCCCACGCGACTTTTAATGCGATGGCAATTCTTGACAGGACCTGCCTGCAAGTAATGTGGAATCCGGCAGAAATGGTAGTTTCCGTCGGCAGCTTGTCATTGACCTTACTGGTTGTCTCCCTCGCTATCACTGCTAAATTGGCCAACTCACGCTACTACGGAGTCAAACCGGGGCGCATTTCGCACCCCGGTTATCCGACTCGTTAGAGCGAATTTGCGACGCGCTCAATGATGTACGACGTCGCCTGGACCAGGCTTTCGTAGAAATTGATAAGGTCCTGACCCAGGCCCTGCATGTCACCAACCCCTCCAATAACATTCTCCGGCTTGCACTGGTCTGCAGCTTGACCACCTGAAACCAGATTCAACTCATTTACAGTCAGTTCTCTCATGACGTTAACCTCCTTGTTAACTATTCAGTCCGTTGTTGTTGCGCGATCTGCGCAGCTCTAACGCTAGACCGGTAATCGCTCGCACACAGCTCCCAAATATCTGTTTTTCCAGCGGATACGGTTTGTTTCAGGACGTTTCAACGTAATACGCGGCCGTTCGACCTGTTATGCGCCTCACGGCAGCGGGCGCATATTCAAACAACAACGAAATCAACATGGTCAGGACAGACACGCCGATCCTGAAGAACTTTTATCGCCGGTCCTGAAAATGTTTCCAGCGCAGTGCCAGCGCCAGGTATTTGAGGCGTTGTGTTGCAAACGGGAAACGCGGCGATAATCCCCTGACCATTACAGGCAACGAATCCGGCGCAGCTTTTCGCCCGCTGCCGATCCAGTCCGCGATCTGTTTGCCAGCCCAGTTGGACGTGTTCACACCGTTGCCGTGATAGCCGAAACCGTAAAAAACATCCGGGTCACCATCGAGCATTCCAATGCAGGGCGTCATTCGCCGGGTCATACAGATCAGGCCGTGCCAGCGATATTCAATTTCAATATCCTGCCACGCTGGCCATTGACGCTTTAACTCCGACTTCAGTTTTTTAAAGATCTGGCGACTACCATCGGGAGAACCGGTGGCATGCCCTCGCCCACCAAACATGAATCGATTGTCCGGCAGCAGGCGAAAATAATTAAGGACCTCTCTGGAATTTATCGACGGATTCTCCGT
>Ga0316193_10000442_pt1 | contig 25623 bp, 24 predicted proteins | sample MerIslsedime2_MG_FD_207735 | JGI IMG/M metagenome (GOLD analysis project Ga0316193, IMG submission 207735) | Coastal sediment microbial communities from Maine, United States - Merrow Island sediment 2 | ecosystem: Environmental > Aquatic > Marine > Coastal > Sediment | place: USA: Maine... | reverse complement strand
CGCTTATTCTCTCCGTGCTCGCAGACAGTACGGAATCTGTAAAGATATTACTGGATGCAGGTGCTGATATCGATATTAGAAACAATAAACGCGAGCAGGCGCTTAACCTGGCTGAACTGAGTAAAGAATCGTCTATTTTAAAGATGTTGCATCAACACAAGAATGAAAAGAAACTGTTTGGTATTTTCTAGATTTTGCAGTCAGTATTTGATCTGACAAACAACGTCAGATTTGCCCAAGTCAAATATTTTCATATGCTCGATTTTTATTCAGGCAGCAATTCAAATTCAATTCGTAGAATTTATAAGGGATTTTTAAAGTGTTAACTTTTCGATATGCATTATTAATCCCCTTGTTTATGGCCGTTGCTACCAATGCGTTTTCGGCGCCTCCAAATCTAAAGGAGGCAAAAGCCAAGGGGTTGCAACGTGTGAATTTGCAGGATCTAAAGAAATTCATCCCTGGGACCATATTTGTTAAGGGGCATAAGGGAGGGAAATATACGCTAACCTTTAAAGCCGATGGCTCAGTTCATAGAACTGGAGGTGTCAATCTTGATGCACAAACGGGTGAATGGCATTTTGATGAAAAGAATAATGCCTACTGTACTGCTTTTGACGAAGTGAGGGGTTATAAGGAAGTTTGTTTCGCCGTATTCCGCGCACCTAATGGAAAGAAATTTTTCGATTATGATATTGAAGACAGCTTTTACGCACACGTATGGCGCCCCGAATAATCATATCAGATACCCATTTCCATACTTACGATATATGGCGTTTAGAACAGCTTGTACTTCCGCTTTGGATCGTCAGCATGCACTCAGGCTGTGATTTTGATCTATAACCACCATCAGGCAGCTTGCGGCCAATTGCTGACTGTCAGTGCATATATAAAAACGACTCCCACACAAGTCGCTTTTGATTATCTTCTATCCACCTAGACTTTCCTTCTTCTGGCAATGCCGATTAAGCCAATAAGACCAGAACCAAATAGCCAGGCGGCTGCAGGAATAGGTACAGCATTGATTACCGCATCAGTCGTCGATTCGACAGTCAGTGCAGCGCCAAAACCATCGCCCAGTGTATTAACAGTATCGATAGAGACGATAGTGCTGGATCCAGGTGCCAGCACATCAACTGTAAAATCAAGCGATGCCAGTGTGAAGCTGCCTGGCTGGATCTCATCCAGGTATGGAGGAATACAGAAAAAACAGGAGCTATCATCATTTTCCAGAAGACTGAGCTCGGCGATATTCACGGTTCCACCAGTATCACCCAGGCTGAAGTCCACGGCTTCAGTCATTAAAGCCCCGAGACTTGGACCTAAAGTGTAACCAACGAAAGTCAGGACACTCGTATCATAGGCAATATCGATATCAAAAGCCGCGAGGGAGTCGGGGGCAAAATCACCCAGCCTATCGATAACGAGATCCAGGGTAACGGTGTCACCTGGCATAGCGGTCTGGGATGCCGGTTGTAAACTCAGCGTGACTGCGACTGCATGGTTCGCCAAAACTAGCAAGATAAGAGCATATATCGTTATTAGTAATCTTCTCATGTGTTCATCCTCCTTTTTACACTAACATGTAACCAATATTTCTACGGCGCACATCGTGGTTTTGTGCATTGCAACACACACAGGCGCGCGTCAAGTATATTAATAAAGCCGTTGCCATCTACATCACGCGCATCACCAGGTACGGCTGGCGTATTCCGCGCGGCCATAATTGCGCGTAAATCAAAAATGTCTACACTCCTATCTGCATCTATATCGCAGGGTGGCCCCTCGAACTGGCCGAAGGTATTCAACCGGAAGTTGTTAAGTCCAGGCACCAGCCAGTTATTCTCTTCTACGGTGGGTATGGTGCCGTCCGGATTGACGTTGGTGATGTGATAGGTATGCTGATTCCAGATCTGGCGAGTTAATACCCAGGCATCATCGGCATCGCCATAAAGATACACGCCACGCTGAGGCCCGAAGCCACAGTTATTATTCGCGACTGCCAGAATCTCCGCCCGGTCATCACCATCCACATCTGCGACTAGCGGGTACTCATGCCAGGTGCAGGAACTCAGGTTTTCTTGAAACAGAATGGCACCATCAGTGCCGCGGAAGACCCAGAGCCTTATTTCGTCGCTATAAACAACCTCGGCGGAACCATCATCCTCGAAGTCGAAAACAGAGGAGCCGGTGCGGTTAGAGCTGCTGTCCTGAACAACTGCCGACCACTTCAAACTGCCATCAGTCTCAAACACCGCGTAACGGCTCGCGCCGGCGACGCCGATTTCAGGCTCGCCGTCGTTATCATAATCGGCGACGGTAGGTGGTCCGCCCACACCACCGCCCGGGATAGCAACCGGGCCCCACTTGACAGTACCATCGTGTTCAAGAAGACGTACTTGTCCAGAGCTAACAAGCACAATCTCGGCGAAAGCGTCGCTATCAAAATTAGCAACAGCATTATAACCATCAGATAAGGGCGCCTGCCATTCGATGGCCCCGGCAACATCATAGGCAGTATTACCGGCAATAATTTCGGCACTGCCATCGAGGTCTACATCAGACACCAGGGAAAGAGGACCAACTGATCCCTGTACAGAGCGCCCGCCCGTTCCCGTCCACAAAAGTGTTCCAGCATTATTCAAAACTTGTCTGCCCATAATGATTTCCGGGTTTCCATCCTGATCAAGATCAGCAATGGAAGGCGCACCCCAGTAGTTTGTTTCAAGTGTTCCACTGCGCCACTTGAAGGCGCCGTCATTCTCGAATGCTATCAATCTGACACCACTGATATCACAGGCGATGATCTCGGGCAGATCATCATTATCAATATCACCCGTTGCAACCGAACATGTTGTACTGACCCGCAGGTCTTCCGGTGACGTCTGGTTTACAGTAAACAATTCATTGCCATTACTTCCATCCAGCGCTCGCAAATAACCAATCTCTACATTGCCCCCACCTGTGGACGCAGTTGAACTGAACACCACATCCGGCACACTGTCATTGTTGAGATCAATGACTGATGGCGTACCCATTACATTAAGCGCATTCGGCTCAACGGCACTCGATGTCCATGACCACTCAAGCACCGGATTGAAGGCCTGGACATGACTGCTAGCAGCAATAAACAACAGTGACGTGAGGCTTTTGCCAAAGAAATGTATAGTGTGACGCATAGCTAATTCTCCCTTTTTTGATTTCATTTAGCCGTCAATGTGACGAAATTCATTTTCTTAAGCATACACAGCAACCAAAAGATTGCCGTTCTAAATCTTTATGAATGTTTAAGTCTTGTTATTCCAATCAAACCAATTAAGCCAGATCCAAATAGCCAGATAGCAGCCGGGACGGGTATAGCCGGATCATAAATAACAACTGCGTCTGCAAATGAAATTCCGCCTTGAGGAAATTCAACACCGCCTATAGGGATTGTAATAACAGAGGACGCAGAAAACAGCATAAGAAAAGCAGCAGCATACTTCAGCCACTGGTGCTGTTGGATGAGATTAGTTGTTGAATCACCCATGCCTAGAGTCCCTCCACAGCTTGATTCAATTAACTTCAAGAATAATTCATGCAATTTTCATGCTAATAACAATATCTTAAATCTTTACAGTTGGTTATGAATACATGGCTGTTTATGAATGCACGCAAAGTGTAAACTTTTCCAGACAATATTCAGAAAATTTTACAGATTGGTGAACGGCAGCTATGGGTCGCGGTTTCAACTGATCGACGCAACATCTAATCTCAAACTACAGAGAGGAGGATGTTGCATCGACCAGTTGAGTCCGCAACCAACAGCGGACGGACAGCGTATAATAAAACGGCCCCAAAGGGGTCGCTATTAATTAACATTTAATAATTATGCATTCTTTCGTTGTTCAACACCGATGAAAGCCGATAAGACCGGAACCGAATAACCAGACGGCTGCTGGGACAGGAATGACTTGGGCAGGGTAAACTGGGTTATCTCGCTGGTGCATGGTTTTGGTTGTTTTAAAGCTGCCCAAACAACCTTATTCACAAGGGAACGCTTCCATCAAAGCTAATACGATTAAAATCGTACCTCGTTGATGTAGTTCTTTTGGATTTTCATTTAGATATTTAATAACTACTCTGACACCTTGATCGGTAGAAATGCCATCAGGTACACAGAAAATATCTGTTGTAGGTTTGCCTTTCTTTACTGCAATTGAGTCAAAAACAGCTGAGGCATCAATCATTCCGCGAACCAATCCGAGGCAGCGACCTGCTCCGAAAATGTATTCAGGACTAGTCCCACCATCTACTATCTTTAAATACTCTTTACAGTTCTTTAGCAATATCTTACCACTTTCAAAATCAGTAGCAGCATTGCTCGCAAGTGGAGATAAAAGCAAAACCAGCAGGAACAGAATATTTTCCAATAAAGTCTTACGCATTAGTCCTTCCCCTTTCTAAACCGATTAGGCCGAACGTCTGCTTGCGTCGAACGGTTGAAACTGCAGCCAAAAGGAGCTGACATTCAGTTAATAACATCAACTCTCAATTATTCTGCTTTTGACGGTATTGTGGGTACTAGTAAATAAGAATCATATTTCCCGCCGAAGTGAAGCACATGCTTGCCATGATTAAACGATGCATCTTTTTTATAGGGCGGAGAAGGAATAATCTCGCTACCAGCTATGATTAGTTGCAGGGTTTCTCCAGCCGAAAATAAAGCGCTGCTAGGATATAGCTCAATATCGACAGGCACGATTTCACCAGCTTTCAATTTCTTTTCTGATGTCCCTTTTAGAACCGGATGCCATTCTGTCGATTCGTCGGGATCGAGCTCACGTCTGGAAACTCTGAACCAGCCTCGTGTCACCATATCTTTTGCATTCCCGACTGAACCGTTAAAGTGAACCGTGTTTCCATCTGCATCGAGCTTGTTGGCAGCTATAAACATGGCCATATCATCAGGTGAATTTTCTCCTTCTCTTTCGGGGCGGGCCTCCAGCCAAACTCTTAATTTAAAATAGCCACTTAACTCAGTGTCTTCGGTGAACTTGAAACTGAATAATTCTTTCCCCTTCTTTCCCTCATATACGACCTCCATTTGTTTTTCCGGTCTTGCAAGGGAAAGTGACTGTGGCTGTTCACTCAAATAGAGCTTAGTATATTGCGTACGAGCGATTGGCCACTCATTTTCATAACGGACCTCGTGTATTTTGTTGAGACTGGATCGGACTTCCAGTCGCACCGGGGGCGTATCTAAAAACCCGCTTGAGGTATCATCTTTTAGAAAACAGTCCATGAAGTTTTTTGTCATCTGTTGAACTTCAGGTGAATAGTAAGCGACCCACTTACCCGTACGATGCGTGTAAACCCATTTGTGTTTTGACTTTGCTTTCTCGAAAGCACGGAAAGAGCCCACGGTATGCAAACCATGATCGGAGAATGAGGCACAAACCAGCATCGGAACCGTAATCTCCTCCAGCTTGGCGGCTTTGTCCTTCCAAAAGTCATCATAGAATGGGTGCTTCTTCAGGTAGTCGGTAGGGATACATTCTTCGGAGTTTATAAAGTCTTCTTCGGTGCCATTAATGGATGGCTTTACTTCCGTGGCCCACCAAAAGGTAGGGAAGCCTATGTCTGGTAACCCGCCAAACGCGAAAATATCACGATATGGATCGGTAAGCCCTTCCCATGGTGAAATACAGCACAAAGAAGGAGGCGGTCCGCCATAGGCCTGGCAGGCAGCTACGTGATACTGGCTAATGGCCAGAAAACTCACACCATTGAGTCCAACCTTACCGTTACACCAGGGTTGCTCTGCAGCCCACTCAATGGCCTCGTAGTAGCATTTACCCTGATGTTCGGAGAAAGCAGAGGGCGGACCTTCACTACTTGCGTATCCGGGCATATTCATATTGACGATGACATACCCCGCCGGTATCCAGAAATTGGGATCAGGTGATTCCCAGCTTGTTAATTTAGAAAAAACCGGTTTTCCACCAGCCTGAGGAATCAAACGATATTGTTGAGGCGGACCTCCCAATGGTGTTTTCTTAAGATCAGGGGTGAGGCGATTATCGTACGGATGAGCGCACATTATAACGGGCACTTTTTCGCCCATTTCTGCTGACGTTTTTGAACGAAAGATATTAGCGGTCACAGAAAATCCTTCGCTCATAGGAATTTTCACATCATATTCGCACAATACGTCCGGGTCTGGTTCAGTAAGCTCACACTGAGGATTAAGAAGTTGGCCACTTTTCAAAGCATTACCGACCAGCGGAGCAACAGCCTCAAATGTATTGATTAGTTTTTTAATATCTTCATGCATCACTATCCTCAATAATACATGTCTACAACTTATCTTTGTTTAGTGTCCCGTTTTCAGATTTTCCATGTTCTTATTCTTCAAGATACTTTTCAAGTCCTGGGGGTACTTTTTCCCACGGGTCCTTTTGTTGACCTAACTCATAACCAAGTTGAAATAACCGATTCATCTCTTCCTGGTCAAATGCCTCTTTGGCTTGAGATTCATAATCATCCGGAATGTCAACGTAATGATAGTTTACGTTCTGATATAAGGAAAAAACATACATGCGGTATAGATCGCCACGCACATTAGCCTTAATCATACTTTCAATCGCGCGTGAAGCTATCTTTGGTAATTTCCGTTCAACTTGTTCGGGTTCAGGTTTTAGTTGCCCATTACGGATAATATATAAATCCTTCATTGGTTTTTTCTTTATATCGAAACCCGTCACGCGAGCAGCCGCCTTTAAGTCTAATGCCCCCCCATGGAAGAAAACTTGCGCAAACGTTCCACCATCGACATGCATTTCATCATATTCCTCACCATTAACTTCAACCTTTATATACACCGGTGGGAAAGCGACAGGTATAGATGCGGAAGCTAACATCACATCACGAAATAACTGTGGTGCCGAGGGATGATTACTCTTGGCAATTAATCCCATATTCCACACGACAGGGCGTTGAGCATCCAGATTAGCTGTGCCGATATAAAGTCGTCTACCCTGATCATGCACATTTGCAACCTGCCGTATCATGTCATCAGTAACATACTGCTTAAGTAACTGTTTTAGAGGTAAGGTTGTCGCCACCGCTTCACGGGTGAACAGAGGTTCAAGAATGTTCTCGGTGCTCACTGTGGTAAAGACTATTTTAAGTGCCTCATCATAATCAGCCCCCAAAAAAGCAAATGGTGCGATGAGTGCCCCAGTACTAATGCCTGATACTATTTTGAACTCTGGTCGTGTACCGGCCCTGGTCCAGCCATTTAAAAACCCCGCTCCAAACGCCCCATCTGAACTTCCGCCGGATAAAGAGAGAACAGCGTATTTAGGAGCACCTTGTTCGTCGTGCGAAAACCCATGATGACGCTCCTGTTCAGCGGAATTAATCATATCCTGCTGGAAATGTTCGGTGACTTCCCCGGCCCAGGAACGGGCATTTGGTATCCCGATAACTTCTGTATTATTGATTTGTGTAATAGGTACCGGTTCACGAGGTAGTGAAGCACAGCCGGAAAGAAATAAATTGAAGGAAAAAATAATTTGTAGAAAACTGACTCTAATACTCATACTGATATTTCTCCACAAATAATGCTAAATCACATACAACTTGCATTTGCTCCTTTGCATCATTGAAAACATCTGACTCAACATTTGTATCCAGGCCTGTTCTTTCATAACACGCCTGCTTGATCTCACCGACCGTAGCCGAGCTTGCTGAATTCACGATCATTTCCTGAATACATTGCGTTAAAACCCCATCATTGTCAGCTGCAGAGACATTTAATGCAGTGCAAAACAGACTGGATATCAGCAAGGTGCGCATTTATTTTACGCATAATAATAATGGCTACGCTATTAAAGGCCAATCAGACAAGGCAGCAACTGCATTAAAAAAACCACCGGAACCCGGCTTCAAAGGTAAAGTCACGGTCTGTTGATTCAGAATTATCAAGCCCCCATCCGGGTTTGATATAACCGACTCTGCCCGGGGCAAACATCTTACCGAATTCAAGACCAAGCCATGAGGAAAAATCATCTGTTTCAAAATCGTAGATCGGTTGATATTCAGGCATTACATATAAACCGCCATACCAGGGACCCGGTTTCGAAAGGGGCTGCATGTAAAACCATCGTCCGACATAGCGTGACGTATCCGGGGCGTCGGCTTCCTTGTATACATCTACGTAGTAGATATTCAACAAGGCAACAAAGCCATAAAATGGCATATCCCATACAGCCCCAACTATTGGCGCGAACAATAAGGCATTGCCAGATAATTCATCATCGCCTGTGGGTAAAACGAAATCTGTCCCGAATAACCACGAACCGCTCTTTTTACCTCCTTCACCAAAGGTCCAGTCCGTAGCTTCTGGTCGCCATAAAAACTTGAGATCAATGTCACCCATGCCAATCGCATCATCGCCCGGAGCAAAGCCTGCAACATCGCTAAAATCCCTGTACTGGGCGAGCGGTACCTCATAAAACATGCCGACTCTATCACTGAAGCCCATCGTTCCAAACGCAGTCAGGTCTTGCTGTGTCAGTCCATTTTCCAGTTCAGTAGAGCGATAATAGGGCATCCACTTGTTAGTAAAGACACGCGGGTCGTTACCGGTTTTATCTTGTGTTGCGGCTTTATTCACTCTACTCTGATTTGCCGCCTCACTTACTTCTTTGTATTTTATTATCTCCTCTTGAGATATATCGCTTTCTGTTCCCTTTTCATTAGCCGCCACTTTTATTTCTGTGAATTTTTCTCCCTCATGTGGTCTCACGTCCTGCTGTGCCACCCAATAAGATGAAGTGGTATTGCCCTGAAACATGAAGCGGTCTGTTAGTTCGGTATGAAGAGGTAATTGGTCTAGATCCAGCTTGTCCGCAGCAACGGCTATCGATAGATTAAAACAGTTGATTACTACAACTGAGACTAATGCAAAAAGGAAATTGTTCAGTACCCTGCATCTTAACACTGTACTATTATTATTCATTTTAAGTCTCCAAAATATTTATCAGATTATTTGTTCTGCCAGTAACTCATAATTCAACTACCGATCATTCTGTTCGAGCCCATGTTTGCAGGATATCTTTCCATAAGGCAATAACTCGTCCTGGCTCATCCTTGACTAGTGGTGCCCCGTTGTCAGCTTTCTGCTGTTTTCTGTTAGTCGGTGCCATCCGTAGACAAGCTGCAAACGAATGAGACTGCTATTCAGCTTGTCGTCGCCAAACACGTTTGAGCTGTAAGTAGTGCGCAGGTAGAGGTTGTCCGATGCCTGAAAATTCAGGGTAAAACCAAGGTCTCCAATGTCGAGCTTTTCCCCTACTTCAACGCCGTTAATTTCTGACTGGAAACCGCCTCGGTAAAGCAGATCCAGAGAACCGAAAAAGGTGCGAGTGAAATCCTGGGTTAAATGCGCTTCGAGTTGCAGCAGGGGGTCATTCTCCAATGACTGTCCCAGAAAATCATCGTTCTCTGCGAAAATCCATACCGAAGGGGTCAATTCAAAACTCGACATGTAGCCAGGCGCAAACACCCCGAAATGATATTTGATAGGCAAAGCGAGACGCCCCCACCACCGATTCAACCCCATATTCACCAGTTTGTTGCCGTCGTACTCACCAACGGGGAGCGCTAGCATCACCGCAGCATCAATGGTCCAGGTCGGTTCATAGTTCAACAGATCGACGGTACTTTTAAGCGGTGATGTGCCAAAAAGATTAATATCAAGTTGTACAGAGGGGTCAGTGTATCCCGAAGCTGACTGACTGAACGTACTACCAGGTGTTATATCTGGTGGTAAAAGGTCTGACGGTATGAAGCTGGTGTCGACATCAACACCAACACTGCCTCCACCGACATTTACGGCAAACAACGACGCTCGGTTGAACAATGTCATGTGGTGAGCCCAGCTGGCAAGCATGATATTGGCTTCGGCGTCCGAGTTCGGATAGATAAACTGAGCGGGATCAAATTGCTGGCTATCGGTAGCCTGCATATTCAAGTTCAGGTACTGAAAAGACACCACATCCGTGCCATCCCTTTGCTTCCAGTAAGTTCGTGCACCATCATCAACGGCAATAGCCGGACTGCCAAATGACATAATAATGACTGCAACAGAAATTCCGCCCAGCTGACTGGTGAGTTTGTTTCTTAGTTTCATCATTTACCCTCCGTATTACCGCTCATGATCTGGATTAGCTTTTTATAAGGAAGTGCTTCCAAACCGCGAACAGGTGGGTAGCTATCATCTTCAGGCACTGGGTCAGGCAGAGCTTTTCTGGCTTTTTCAAAGGGCGACCTGTTTCCAATGATCACACCGTTCGTCTTCACATACTCATCCCATAATGCGATAAGTTCTTTCCTTTTATCAGGGAACTTATCGGACAGGTTGCGCTGCTCCCCCGGGTCCTCGGCAAGGTTGAACAGCTGCCAGTCTTCAGTGCCGAACGGTTCATAAAGCCAGCTGATCTTCCAGTCCCCCTGGCGAATCGCCCGGTTACCGAATAACTCAAAGCCCAGCCAGTCATCTGAGGCACGGGGTGATTCGGTATTACCCGAAAGCATTCTCTTCCAGGATTTACCTTGTATAGGAACAATTTCTCGCCCTTTGTAGCTGGCAGGATGCTCGATGCCAGCTAGCTCCAACATGGTCGGTGCAATGTCTGTGATATTAAGAATTGCCTGTTTGTTTATTTCGCCTGCGCCCTGCACACCGGGGCCACTGACGATCAGTGGTGAGCGTATTCCCCCTTCTGAAACCCATCCTTTGTAGATTCGGAAAGGTGCCATGGAGACTTGCGCCCAAAGCGGCCCATACTCAGCATATGTACCTTTGCGACCAAGGGAGTTGTGGCCGTCTTCGGCAAAATTATTCATACCATGAAGAAAACCAAATGATCCCGGTTGTCCAGCCACCATCGCCCTCAAGTCGTTTCCTTCAGCCCCGTTGTCGGAAATGAAAATGACGACGGTGTTGTCATACTCACCGATCTCTTTGAGATAATCGAAAACCCGGCCAATCTGATCATCCATGTACTCGACCATTCCGGCGTACAGCTCCATTTTTCGCCCCTGCATCACACGCACCGCCGGCGTAAGTGCAGTGGATCTCGGCATGAAATAAAGACGGTCGGCAGCGTTGACATCTTTATCCATGATGCCCAGTTCCTGCATACGCGAGAGGCGCTGCTGGCGGATCGCATCCCAGCCTTCGTCATAGCGGTTCTTGTAACGGCGCAACCAGTCATCCGGCAGATGAAGGGGGCCATGGGGGGCGGTATATGCCATGTAAGCGAAGAAGGGTTTGCCATCCTGACGGCCTTCTTCGATGAACTGGAGAGTCTTGTCTGTATATGTCTTTGTGGAGTAGAAATCTTTGGGCAGTTCCTCAACAGGGCGCCCGTCTTCAGTATACGGCATTTTAGGTATCTGCCATTCAATGTTCCAAGCGTCATCGAAGTGACTGCCGCCGCCGACCATCGTCGAGAAGTCACGCTCAAAACCGCGAGCGTGCGGAATTTGATCAGGTTTCATTCCTAGATGCCATTTCCCTACCATGTAGGTGTGATAGCCGTTATCCTGTAGCAGCTCGGCGACCGAAGCCACACGTTTGTTGAGTACACCTTCGTAACCTGGGTTACCCACCTGATTAGGAGCAGCTAACTCACCCATGTTGCCCAGGCCAGCGACGTGATTATCCGTTCCACTGAGCAGCATGGATCGGCTAACCGAGCAGGTTGGAGATACGTAAAAGTTGGTGTAGCGCATTCCCTGCTGAGCCAGGTCGTCCAACACCGGCGTTTTTATCTCACCACCGTAACTTCCCAGGTCAGAGTAACCCAGGTCATCGGCAACGATAAGGAGAAAATTGGGTCGCTTGTTCTTCTGCCCGCTTTGCAGTGACTCCTCTGCATTTACCTGCATCGCACCTGCAGTCAATGTCAACGTAAGCATCGTTGCAAGAACAGATATAACGGATAACCCTTTTCTTTTTGTATTCATGACATGTCAACCTTTTTACCGTGTATTTATTTGCTTCTGGATTGAGCTAACTACCGCACTAAAAACTACTTACTGCCTATGCGCGCCTGTTCCACCCTCTTGATTGATTCAATTGCTTCCCTTTCTATGTTGATTTTTTTATTAACTCTCTTCACCGTCCGCCTCCTTGCTGAACGTTTTATTAATAAGTAACTGAATAAACTGTGAAGCCCTGCGAATCTTAGTTTCTTGATCACTCATCGCCCGAATAACTTCTATTCCTGCGCCATCAGCAAAAAGAAGTTTTGATAAGTCCAGCACAAAGCCCCCCTTAATATGGTCACATGTATCTATGAGCTCTTTGATGGCATCCTCGGAGAGGCGGCCGGCGAGGTAAACGACAACCTCATCCCCCTCAGTTTTCACATCAATACGAATCGCCATGTTATAAACCAATACAATAAACGTGCCACATTGATGTGCGTGCATAAAAAGCCTGGTATTACATTGATTTTTAGGTAAAAAAACAGGTCAAGCCTAACGGTTTACGCGAATACTCTGTTTTGCTTGGACGGTATTTCGTCATAGGCTGGTCATTATTTCGGCCATTTCGGTTTAAATATCGGCCGATTTGGAGTATGTTCCTAAATATGAAGAAACAAAATAACGAGTTCAGCGAGTCATCGGGGTTTTATCGCCTGGCCCAGAGAGTCATGACACATCTTGCCGGTGCTCAGGGCGAGGAAATCGACGCGGCGATAAACAAATGCCTGGAGCAGTTGGGAAAATATTTCGGGGTAAAGAACGTCTCGCTTGGCGGGATCTCAAAGTCGGGGGAGCTCATGCCCACGCTGTATTTATGGGGCAAATTACCTCCGAAGGCAATAATGTTGGCGAGTAATCCTACCCCAGGGCCGGAAATGGTGGCTCAGTGGAACCGCGAAGGCTATCTCATCTACAACCGGCTCGAGGACCTCAATGAGCTGCCGCAGTTTCAGGAACACTCTCGGAACATGGGCGTTCAGGCAGGGGTATTCTGGAAGCACAGTGACCGGGGATCCTGGGTCGAGGGGATGGCGATTTCCTCACCAAATCCGAATATCTGGCCGGATCACATCGTCGAACATATTGATGTCATCGGTGAGGTTCTTTTTAACGCCCTGTACCGCAGGCTAGCCGAGGCTGAGGCGGAGCGACTCAGACAATTCGAACAAACTGTCGCCATCACTGCTTCAGTGTTTATCCAACTGCCACCCGAACGAGTAGATGCCGAGATCGAAAAAGCCCTGGAGCGTATGTGTAAATGTGTCGATGCTGATTTGTGCACCCTGCTTCAATGGCAGAACTCCGAAAAGTTGACGATGGTGGTGAGCCACGAATGGGATGCTGACTTCACCAACGGGCCTCACTTTTCCGGCGCCATTCTCGCAGACGATTATCCGTGGCTGGCTACGCAACTAAGAAATTCAGAACCTGTCCTCATCGAGAATCCGGACGACTTTCCTCCCGAAGCGGATGCAGAACGCGCGATATGTGAGCGATTAGGCATTGGGTCGATTATGTGGGCTCCTTTTGCAGACGACCATGGCCTGCAGGGTTATATCGTATTGGGCACAGTCAAACGGACGGGCTTGTGGCTAAAGGGCGCCTTACCACAGCTTGGCCTGCTGGGTAATATCCTCACCAGTGCCATCAAACAGCAACACACAGATCTCAAGCTGCTTCAAGCATACGATGAAATCCAGCAGCTCAAGGATCACCTCGAATCTGAGAACATCACGCTACGAGAAGAGATCAAAACTTCCTTTTATGATAATGAGTTTGTCGGTAGTAGCACCGCCATCAAAACTGTTATACATCAAGTTCAGCAGGTGGCACGTACAGACTCGACCGTTCTTTTTCTGGGTGAGACCGGCACAGGTAAGAGCTGCATCGCTCGCATGCTCCATCGGCAGAGCAGTCGTGAAAATCAAGCACTGGTCACTGTGAATTGCGCAGCCCTTCCAGCGGAGCTGATCGAGAGCGAGCTGTTTGGACACGAAAAGGGGGCATTCACCGGCGCGGTCAACAGGAAGATCGGTCGCTTCGAACTGGCGGACGGTGCCACAATTTTACTTGACGAGATCGGCGATCTGCCCCTCCCTCTCCAGGCCAAACTGCTCCGTGTGCTACAGGATCATGAGTACGAGAGGCTCGGATCATCAACCACAAGGACTGTGGACACAAGGGTCATCGCGTCAACTAACCGGGATCTCGACCAGTTGATCGACCAGGGCATGTTCCGGGAGGATCTGTACTACCGACTGAGCGTCTTTCCGGTCCGGATTCCCTCGCTTCGCGAACATCGTTCTGACATTCCCTTGCTCGTCTGGTTCTTTATTACAGAGCTACAAGGTCCGCTTGGGAAGACAATCGAAATAATCCCCCCAGCTGCAATGAATGCCCTTACTGCCTACGATTGGCCAGGTAATATACGGGAACTTCGGAATGTCATCGAGCGTGCCATGATACTCTCACCAGGCACAACGCTCGAACTGGAAAATGCCTTTCCAAATTACCACAGATCCGATCATGCTTCCTCTCCGACCCACAAGGTACAGAGCGAGAACCTCGAAGACGTTGAGCGCACGCACATCGTAAAAGTGTTGGAGGAGTGTAACTGGAAAATCCGTGGAAATGATGGTGCGGCTGAACGTCTCGGACTAAAGCGAACGACTTTGCAGTCGCGAATGAAAAGACTCGGGATTCAGCGGCCATCTGTCTGAGGCCAGGTCTGCTATAAAATCAGTTAACTTTTATTAGAGCAGTTCCCACATTTCACTAACCGTTACACAGTTGCCTGCCTGTAACATCTCAACCTGCATACACTTTTCTGTCTCGGGTTTTTTCAGCAGCGATGATAGTGTGTAGTTAAAATAAAACCGTAAGTCTTTTTTAGAGAATGTGGCCCAGCAGGAAATAAACCGCTTTAATCATAACGCCGACTTATTCAGTTTATTAACATGCGGCCTATAAAATGGGAATTACAGTATCTTTATTTAAGGAATATACACAATACACCATCACGCAGTTATTTATGTAAATCTACGAATTTGGGCTTATCACTTATCGCATAGTTATTATAAATAAAGTCAACCTGAGATAATTGCTTACATTACATTCTCTTGTTTTTCAATATACTGTTGAAGTCCCGGGGGTGCTTTCTGCCAGGGATCTTTTTGTTGGCCTGTCTCATAACCAAGTTGATATAACCGATTCATTTCTTCCACATCAAAAACCTCTTTGGCTTCGGATTTATAAACGTCTGGAATGTCAACGTAATAATAATTTATATTCTGCTTCAAGGCAGTGACATAGATACGATATAGATCTCCATGCAAAGAAGCCTTAATCATACTTTCGATCGCGCGTGCTGCTATTTTTGATAACTTCCGTTCAACATGTTCGGGCTCAGGTGCTAGTTGCCCATTGCGGATTCGGAAGTTGAGCCAATAATCACGTAGGTCTACTTATGCTAGATCGAGTTATTGCCAGCTGTCAGGGCAAATTGAAATTAGCATATCAATCTGTCAGATCAAGTCTGAGCTAGTACGCTTTAGAAGAATTCAGTTCGCCCTATAGAGAGTGATGATTGTTTTACCGGGTTTTCTTTTTCCAGTTCAGTGCGGAATTTTGCAACATCCTGTTTTAATTGAAGGATTTTGCTGATAAATTCCGGATCTTCTTTATGGTCAAGGTGCTTGAATTCTTTCAGGGCTTTACCCAGTCTTTTGAACATTGCTTGTATGCTCATGGCCCTGTTCTGAGCATGCTTCGTGAGTTGTTGCACAATATCATCAAACTGAAGTGCGGTTACTATTTTAACCTGGTTGGCTCTATAATGTTTTTCAGATCGCCTGCACTGCTCGAGTAGTTCTTTATTGTTCGCATTATTCAACTGCAAAGCCAACGTGACCATTGTGGTTTGTTCAATTGCCAATATATTCATTTCGTCAAAACTGGAGGTTAGTGACCTTGTGGCATCGCGAACAAGATTTCTGACATGATCGAGCTCCTCATGAATATATTGATGTTCTCTGATCATTAAGCAGGTCAGGTCATCTGCAAGTTCCGAGAGCAGGGAGCTTATATCTTCTTTTGTTGTATTTTTGTTATTCATTGGCAGATGGATAATTGTTATTCGCTGCATTTTTGCATAAGTGCAGTAACTTTATCTGCTATTTTGTTTAGCGGTAGTATAAAGTCAGCTGCTTGTATTTTAACGGCTTCGCCAGGCATCCCCCAGACAATACTGCTTTGCTCGTCCTGTGCGATTGTAACTGCACCAGCATCACGCATTTCTTTCAAACCCAGTGCGCCATCAGAGCCCATGCCGGTTAATAGAATGCCAATCGAGTTATTACCGGCTGATCCGCAGGCGGATCTGAACAATACGTCAACAGATGGTTTGTGGCGATTTATCGCGTCTCCGTCATCCAGTCTACAGTAGTACAAATTGGTGCTTTCGTCTCGAATAATTTTTAAATGCTGGTCTCCAGGTGCGATGTAAACATGGCCGGGAAGGATTTGCTGGTTATCTTTTGCTTCGCAGACTTCAAGCGCAGAAATATTGTTAATACGTTCTGCGAAAGCACTGCTGAAAGCTCTTGGTATATGCTGTACAACAATCAAGCTGTATGTGCCAGGCTTTAAACTGGCTACTATTTCCTTAATGGCCTCTGTGCCGCCAGTTGATGCCCCGATAGCGATTATTGCCTGGCCGTTATTTCGCTTGAATGAGGTTGTCGATTTATCAGTTTGATCAGGTGGGGATATGCGCGGTTTATTTGTGGAGGTGTGTGGGGGGTGATTGACGGATGCGGCTATCTTGATTTTATTGATAATCTCCTCAGAGTAGTCGGCCAGGCTGGTTTCGCTGATAACATCAGGCTTTCCTACATAGTCGATGGCTCCCAGTCCCAGTGCCTCCAGAGCCTGGTCTGCGCCTTTTTGCGTTAACGTTGACACCATAACAACAGGCATGGGCCTGAGACGCATTAGATTTTTAAGGAAATTTATGCCATTCATCTTTGGCATTTCGATATCCAGGGTCAGTACATCAGGATTTAATTGCTTGATTTTGTCCCTGGCGTCATATGGATCCATTGCCGTGCCTACGACTTCAATTTCGTCATCCGATGAAAGTATTTCACGTAGAACTTTTCTTGTGAGTGCTGAATCATCAATTATGAGCACACGAATTGTTTTCTTTGCAGACATTATTAGAACAGGTCTATCCTGCCTTCGACATGTGCATTGCTGATGGTCTTTATATAAGAAGATTCCCGTTTGGTCAGCGTGTCATTGTGCAGGCTGTTCAAGCTTTTAACTCTGGCTCTGCCGGTATTGGGGAAGTACTGGATTTTTCTGGGCTTGTTACCGCCAACATCTTCAGCGGCTATAGCAAGGCCTTCGGTATCAAGGTAGTGTTTTACAAAGTCAATATTTTTACCACCAATGTCCGTATCAATCTGCAGGACTTTACCACCGCCAAATAACTTGATCTCCAGATTCTGGCGTTTGCCGCCACCGGCCAGGATAACATTTATCAGGCGCTCCATTGCTATGTTTCCATAGCGGGTCTGTGCATTAACCGGTGTGTTGCTCCATGCTTTAGCATCACGGCTGATATCTGCGGGGAGCATAAAGTGGTTCATGCCTCCAATACCCGTTGACGTGTCGCGTATACAGGCAGATACACATGAGCCCAGTACGGTGGTTATCAATTCTCCGTTCATTGTTACATAAAACTCACCCGGTAGTAGCTTTGCTGCATATATGTTGTTATTGGTGTCCCAGTAGCGATTGATTGACTCAAAACCGGCGATTGCTTTTGGTAAGTCAAAATGGGAATTGTCATATTGCATTTTCATCAGCTTACCTTCTGGTGAATGGTATGGCCTGTTTTTATAAATCTGTCGGAAATTCCTACCAGGCTCTCTGCGTGGCCTACGAAAAGCGTACCATTGTCTTCGAGGTGGTCAGCAAATCTGCTCAAGAGGCGAATTTGGGTTTCTCTTTTAAAGTATATGGCAACGTTACGAAAGAAAATGCAATCAAACATGCTGCTGACGGGCCATTTCTGTGTCAGATTGAGTTGTTTGAAATGAACCATATCTCGTATATCTGTCCTGATTTTTACCAGGCCTCGTTTTTTCCCCGTGCCCATAAGCATCCATCTTTTTTTACGTTCAGTGGTGATCTCATTTGTGCGTTCTATTGGATATTCGCCAATTTTTGCTGTTTCAAGCACATTTGAATCAAGGTCGGTGGCCAGGATCCTGGCGTCCCATCTGTCGATATCCCTGATATTTTCTCTCAACACCATTGCTATTGAATAGGGCTCTTCTCCTGATGAGCACCCGGCAGACCAGATGCGTAATTGTGGGCGGGTTTGCCCCGCGTTTTTGCTGATAATTTCAGGTATGATTTTTTCTGCGAGATATTCAAAATGATGCGCTTCCCTGAAAAAGGATGTCACATTTGTTGTGATTGAGTTTATGAAATGTCTGACTTCTTCAGTATTGTCCTGCCTCAATAGCATGCAATAGTCGCTGAAGCTATGTAAGCCTAACAGGCGCAGGCGTTTAGCAACTCTGCCATATACCAGCTCGCGCTTATCTTCCGTAAGGTTGATGCCGGTATTCAGACCCACCAGGTTGCTGAGGAAATTAAAATCATCGTTGGTGAATTTAAATTCCTTTGCAGCAAATTTGATTAAATCAGTCATGAGTAATTTCAGGCTATACCCATGTTACGGGACAGTCCAAGCAGCGTGGCACGAGAAATGAATTCATCAGATGGGTTGATCCAGTTAATCTTGTGATTAGAGGAAGTAACTTTTATGACAAAGGCATATAGCAGTTGCAAAATCGCGGTATCAATCATTTCTACAGAAGAGGCATCTATATTGACATCAGTATTAATAACCTTGCCAAATTCCTCATATAGAGCTTTGGCATTATTAATCACAGCTACGGAATCAAGTGTAAGGGTATGTGTTAAAGGCTTCTTGCTGGCAGCAGATTTAACACGGGAATTATTAGCCGTGCTTTTTGCGGGTGATCTTTTCTTTTTGACGGCCTTTTTTTTTCGCGCAGCCGGTGCTTTTTTTGTCGTGGCGGTTTTATTTCTTGTAGGCACAGTATATCTCCGAATGGTGTTAAGCGGCTTTGGCTATGCTGTGTTTACTCGACTGCTTGTTTCTTTGTGTTGCGCAGCCAGTCCCAGTACATCAAGAATCAGTGCGACAGAGCCATCTCCCAGGACTGTTGCGCCGGTCAGACCCGGTACGGATTTATAGTTATTCTCCAGGCTTTTTATCACCACCTGCTGCTGGCCAATGACATCGTCAACCAGTATGCCGACGTGTTTATCCCCTATATCAAATACAACTAGCAGTTCTGGATGGTCGGTGTTTGTTTCGGGTTCAATATTAAATAATTCAGTTAAGCGAATAAGCGAAATATATTCATCGCGGTATTTATACAGCTCGACTTTACCGGCGACCGTGTTCGCGGCCCTGTCATCGAAAATCATCGTCTCTTTAATTGAATGCAGCGGCATTATAAAAATCTGGTTGCCGACGCGTACGATCTGGCCATCGAGAATGGCTAGTGTTAATGGCAACCTGATGGTGAATGTGCTGCCAACTCCCTGTTCAGACCAGACATCAACCGTGCCTCCCAGGTCCGAAATGTTTCGCTTGACCACATCCATGCCGACACCACGACCGGATATGTCATTAATTTCTTTCGAGGTAGACAGGCCTGGCAGAAAAATCAGGTTCTGTATCTGTGTTTCAGAAAGTTCTTCACCTTCAGCTATAAGGTTTTTTTCATTAGCGGTTGCCAACAGCTTGTCTGAATTTATACCATTGCCATCATCAGAGATTCTCAGGATTACATAACCACCCTCATGTGAGGCATTGATTTTTATCGTGCCTTGTTCGGGTTTTCCTTTTGATGCTCTTATGTCAGGGGTCTCGATGCCATGATCAAGTGCATTTCTAACGAGATGTACTAGCGGGTCGCCGATTTTCTCAAGCACCGTCTTGTCCAGTTCAGTTGTTTCACCGGAAAATTCAAGTGTTACCTGTTTTCCCTGTGCAATACTCAGGTCGTGAACAATTCGTGGAATTCTTTGAAATGCGTTGTCTACAGGCAGCATCCTTATGCTCATGGTTTGCTCCTGTAAATCTCGGGTGTTACGTTCGAGTTGTTCAAGACATTCGAGGAATTTGTCTGATGAATCCATGCCCAGGTCATTGCACACTCGGTTTAAAATTGACTGTGTGATAACAAGCTCTCCAACCAGGTTAAGCAGGTTATCGATTTTATCAGTGCTTACACGGATCGAACGGTTTTCAGTGTCGATTTTTCTGCGACCGGACTGTTCGGGACCTTTTCTTCGGTCTTCTGATGATCTTCGCTGTATCTCCCTGGTTATTTCAAGTCTGCAATCACCCTCAACCCAGGCGAACACTTCTTCTATTTGCTCGCGAGTGATCTGCCCCTGTATCTGAATACGCCATCCCAGGTAGCAATTATGTACATCGAGATCGTCAAAATCGGGCAAATTATCTACTTCTGCCTTGATCGCAAACTCGCCAAGAGTCTGTAGTTCTCGAATTAATCGTAGTGGGTCATTACCGCTGTAAAACAGTTTTTCATGCGGAAAGAAACCAATTCTCCACCTTTGCTCAGGACCTTGGTTAGTACTACCAGCCTGATTATCACCTTGGCAAGATTCCTCTCTGGAGGGGGAGCTATCAGTCCTGGCGTGTGGTGTAAGTCTTTCAAGCTGTGCTGAAACGTTTTCGACTAACGTGGGGTCGTAGGGCTTTGCTTCCCTGTGGCTGATGAGCATATTGTTTAAAGAATCTACAGCTGAGAGTAATACAGAGATAAGTTGCTGGGTTATTTCAAGCTCGTCGCTGCGCATTTTATCCAGCACAGTTTCCATTTTGTGGGTGAAATCTGAAATTTCACTGAAACCGAAGGTGCCGGCGCTGCCTTTAATTGAATGAGCCGCACGAAATATTGTATTGATAATTTCCTTGTCAGCTGTGCCAGGAGACAGGTTCAGCAATTCTGACTCCATTATTTCGATCCCTTCGAATGATTCTTCAAAGAAGATATCGTGGAACTGTGACAGGTTTATATCTATTTCCATAGGTGCTGTGGTTCTACCGTTGATATTTCTGATACGCGCCCTGTGGCAGTTGTTGTTACAGAACCCTGTCTACAGTAGAAAGCAGGCTGTCAGGGTCAAATGGCTTTTCTATCCACCCTGTAGCACCAGCGGCCTTGCCGTCCTGTTTTCTGGCATCGCTGGTTTCTGTTGTTAAAATCAGGATTGGGGTAAATTTGTATGAATCTATCTGCCGTAGTTTGCTGGTCAGAATTATGCCGTCCATGTTGGGCATATTGACATCCGTGATCACGAGATTGAATTCGTTTTCCTGCACTACATCGAGTGCCTGAACACCGTCTTCAGCCTCTATGACATCGTGACCAGCTTCTTTGAGTGTAAAAGAAACCATTTCACGCATGGAAATGGAATCATCGACCAGTAATATTTGCGCCATGTGTTTTGCCCGGTAATTTGCTTTTCTGACTACAGAATAGTATAGACAGAGATACTGATATCGCATTAGAACGTATTAAATAGTGTGTATGATGAAAATCCCGGGTAATCGGACTGTTTGCGGAAACCATTGCCTTTCAGAAAGCAGGTGCTAATCTTTGGTTATAACTAAGCATTTTAATGATTGAGAAAATGCCTAAAACAATTTTAGTAGTTGACGATTCCAAAGCCATACTTTCGATTGTCCGCACAGTTCTGGATGTGGCGGGATATGAGGTATTGACGGCATCCGATGGGGTAGAAGGCCTGTCTCTGCTCAAGTCTGGCAGACAGGTCGATATTATTGTCACTGACCTGAATATGCCCAATATGGACGGAATAGAATTTATCTGGGAAATCAGGAAATTACCTGATCATGTATTTACCCCTATATGTATGTTGACCACAGAATCAGAGCAATCAAAGCTGTTCGAGGGGGAATCTATATCTATCGATGCATGGATCAAGAAACCGATACAGCCAGTCCACGTTTTAAATATAGTCAGCAAGATTGTCCCACCCTAGTCAGCTACTCTGTTTTTCTCCTGTAAATACCAGAATAACCCGTTTTTGATGGCTAGAGATTATCCATTTCTGTGACGTTTTACCCGGGGTTCGGCTAAAAAAGCCTGATTATTGTGCTATCTATCTAGTAAATAACAATAAAAAATTACTCCATATTAACCTCTCCGGGCTTTAAACCGTAGTAACTGTACATGGGCAATGATGAATATCGATACTGATCATCTGAATCAGGACGTAACGCTGCAGGATCAAAATACCAGCACAAGCCAGCTGCTGACTTTTATCCTGGGAGGCGAAGAATATGGTGTTGATATTTTGAATGTGCAGGAGATCAGAAGCTGGGAGCAGGCGACCTCAATCCCGAACACACCTGACTACGTGCTTGGTGTTATAAATCTTCGCGGTCTTATAGTGCCAATTATCGATCTACGTAACAGGTTTGAAATGGAGCGGGCGGAGTATGGTCCGTTAACTGTAATCGTGATCGTTAAACTGTCCGGTAAGTCAAAATCTTCGAGAACTGTTGGTATGGTTGTGGATGAAGTTTCAGATGTATACAACATCTCTGAAGAGGAAATTGGTGAATTGCCGGACTTCGGTAGTATTGTTGGCACAGAGTTTATTAAAGGTGTGGCTTCTTTCAAGGAAAAAATGGTCATTATCCTCGATATTGACTTGCTTGTAGATACTGGCGTATTGGGTAACGATGCAGCGTCTGATGATGACGAGAGTCAGGCATTACCGGCTATATCATAACGTTTGTTTCAGGTGAAAATATGAAACTATTAACAAAACTGGCAGGCATGGTCACAATATTGCTTGCTATCACCTTCTTTATTGCCGGCTTCAGTATAGTCAGTATCACTAATGTTGGTGAGAACTTGCGTGGTATTGCGAGTGCGGATGTCCCTTTGCTGAATTCAATCACAAGAATCACGGTAAATCAGCTTGAACAGTCAGTGTGGTTTGAGCGTGCATTGATGTCAGTAGAGCAGGATGACTGGTATTCATATGATAAAGCCGAAACCGAGTTAATTTCGCTGGGTGACATGGTTGATACCGAGTTTGAAGTAAGTATGCAATTGCTTAAATCTACCATTGAGGACTCGACCAAACAGGAGAGTGGCAATAAGTACAGCGATATTTCAGGTCGGTTGAATAAGGTCTACGTTGAGTATGCGGATTTAAATGAGAGTACTCAGGAAATGCTTGTGCACATGAAGAGCGGTACTATTTCCAGTACGGATGTTGATATGTCCCTGGTGAAGCAGCAGGTGCAGGCGATAAGTGAAGAATTACGTGCACTAACAGCTGAAATAAGCGGCGCCACGCAGTCAATCGCTGTCATTACCAAGCAACAGGAGTCAGATGCCACTTATATGATGATGGTTATATCAGTGCTGGCATTATTATTGGCTATAGGGTTGGGCGTATGGATCATCAAAAGTGTTCGCAATCAGTTGGGAGCTGATCCCTCTGTCCTGTTAAGAGTTTCAGAATCGTTATCTAAAGGCGTGCTGGATATCAAGCATGATGGTATAGATGTGGGCGTGTATGGCTCCATCAATAAGACGTTGGAGAAGTTAAAAGAAGTTATACATGGCATCAAGTCAGGAGCCCACGAAGTCAGTATTGCTTCCGATCAGGTTTCCCAGGGCAATGCAAACTTGAGCCAACGCACGCAGGAGCAGGCATCAAGCCTGGAAGAGATTGCATCCAGTATGGAGCAGATGACAGGAACAACAGCACAAAATGCATCGAATGCGCAACTAACAAATAAGCTGACGCAAGATGCCAGTAGACTTGCCGAGAATGGCGTGAGAGTTGTACGCAGCGCTGTGCAGGCGATGAATGAGATCGACACTTCAAGCAAAAAGATTGCCGACATTATAAAGGTTATTGACGAAATCGCTTTCCAGACAAACCTTCTTGCTTTAAACGCAGCTGTTGAGGCAGCAAGGGCGGGTGAGCAGGGTCGTGGATTTGCTGTGGTGGCCAGTGAGGTGCGGAATCTTGCGGGTCGCAGCGCGACCGCTGCAAAGGAAATCAAGCTGCTTATAGAAGACAGTGTGGACAAAGTTGAAAGTGGAGCACAGCTGGTAAACGAGTCGGGCGAGTCGCTGGAGGAAATTGTCGATTCTGTGAAAAAGGCCAGCGTCATGGCTACTGAAATCGCCGAGGCAAGCAGGGAGCAATCCGAAGGGATTGAGCAGGTTAATAGAGCGATTTTACAGATGGATGAAATGACACAGCAAAACGCGTCTTTAGTTGAGCAAGCGGCTGCAGCAAGCGAAGCGATGGGCGCTCAAGCACAGGAACTGAGTGCTCTGGTGTCATATTTCGACCTCGGTTATGAGGAAGGCGGGATAGGCCAGTCTAATGTCCGACAGATAGCTAATCGCGATACATTGCAAGACGATAATAATATGACTTCGAAAATACCGGCTCTTGATGTGCATCCGGAAGTGATTGCACGTAGTGAAGGGGCCGAATATGAAGATGATGAATGGAAAGAGTTTTAGGTGCCGTCATGTTGCCACAAACCAGTGTTATGAATGAAAACGCGGAACCAGTATATGAAATCCTGATTGTCGACGATTCAGCTACTGTGGTTGCAACAGCTAAAAAAATGCTGGAAGACACTTATATAGTATCTACTGCTTCTGACGGGCAGGAAGCATGGGATATTTTACAAAATAATCTGTCAATATCCATGGTGTTCACAGACCTGCAAATGCCTGTGGTTAATGGTCTTGAGTTGCTGCTGAAAATTCGTAATTCGAAAGACAGTCGGCTGGCAACGATGCCTGTCGTGATAGTGACTGGAAAATCTGATACCGCGGCGGGGAAGCAGGCGGTATTCAATATCGGCGCAACGGATTTTATCGGCAAGCCGTTCAATGCGCTGGACCTGCTAACCAGGGCGAGAGCGCATATCGATGGCAAGCAGATTAATCGGAAAAGAAGAATATCCGATGTGGTGCAGGCAGAGCGTGATCTGCTTGCAAGCCCAAGTGCATTCCATAGTATCGGTTGCCAGGCGCTGGAGTATGCAATTGAAAGTAAAACCGACTTTATCGTTGTCTACATTGAACTGGTAAATTACTGTGAAATTGAGGAGCTTGTTGGAAATAAGAACGCAGCGGCTATATTTTTAACAGTCGCTAAAGGACTCAGCGAAACAATCAGGGATGAAGACGTTGCAACACGTCTGGGAAAAAATAAACTGGCTGTTATCTATAATCTCGTTGGTGATACCGCCGAAGCTGTTGTTAATCGACTTGTCGAACATATGAAAGGCCTTGTATTTGAGTGTGATGTTCAGTCATTGGGCGTCGATATTGCATATGGTTGTGAAAGATCGATTGGTTATGGCAAGAACAGTACCTTCACTGAAATATGTATGCGTGCCGATGAGAAACTGCAGATGTC
>Ga0316193_10000440_pt1 | contig 25636 bp, 26 predicted proteins | sample MerIslsedime2_MG_FD_207735 | JGI IMG/M metagenome (GOLD analysis project Ga0316193, IMG submission 207735) | Coastal sediment microbial communities from Maine, United States - Merrow Island sediment 2 | ecosystem: Environmental > Aquatic > Marine > Coastal > Sediment | place: USA: Maine... | reverse complement strand
CAGGAGCTAAACAGGCACGGCAATTCAGTTACTATTCAGGTATTTTACGATACAGTTATCTATCATGCGCCATCACTTCACAAAATCACTATTATTCCTGCTTTCCTGCCTTCTTAGTGGCCAGAGTGTTGCTACATCATCCGAATATGAATTGTTGCAGCAATTGCGCGCTGACTATGTCGTTCTTCTGCAGGCCAGAGCAGATTATGAGCAGTTATACACGCAAGGGAAAACCGGCAGTAATGCACGGGACGATTTTGCTGCCTGGGTCAGCCAGCTAAGCGAACAGGTTACAGAGGGTTGCCGCAAAGTCTTAAGTATCTCCAGCAAACCGCTTCCTGCTGATTTGCCGTGCGGTGATATTTTAGCCGGACAGACCGCGCCAGCTGCAATTAATATAGCAACTGAGAGCACGGAAGCTGAAAATACGGCGCGCATGATTGATCAGCTGAATGGTTCTCTGGGTGAGTTCGATGAACGCCTGCTGCGAGAGCAGGACCGTGTCAAGGCGAAGAAGCCGCGAACTGAAGTAGACAGTGCGGCCTCAGGCGGCGGAGGTTCTGCAGGTTCGGGTGATGCAGCAGGTGATGGTGACGGGGAACAAGGAACCCAAAGTGAAACTGATGGTGATAAATCAGCCAGTGAGTCCGACCAGGCTGGCAGTGTCGAACAAGGTCAGCCCGGTTCCAGTAGCCAGAAGGGTGTCCAGGGCAAGTCATTCCCCGCTACTAAAAGCAGCGCTCCGGCCGATATCCCGGACGGTAGCAACGACGATATCATTGCCAGGCAGCTGCGCGAGGCGGCGGAGAAAGAAACAGATCCCGAGCTTAAGAAAAAACTTTGGGATGAGTACCGGCGTTACAAATCAGGTGAACTGTAGATGCAGAATATGACCGTGACAGTTAAATATATTGCCCTGTTTCTGCTGCTTGCACTGCTGGCCGGCTGTGCTACGACTGCTCAGCGAAGTGTTAAAGACGAGGAGGTGTTGCAAAAGGCAAGCCAGGAACTCCCCGAAGATCAGCTGCTGGATGTCTGGATCGAACTGTTTGATCCTGGCGAGTTGCCGAAGGACGAGGATGATGCTCGTGGACTGTCAATGGAAATCCGTGAAGCGGAAGCGCGACATATGCCAGTACATTTGCGTAGTGTTATGGAAAAAACGGGTTACTGGGGAGCGGTACGTGTAGTTCCTCGTGATACTGAGGGCGCAGAGGTTCTCGTCAGTGGCACGATACTGGAGTCAAACGGTGAGGACCTGGTGTTGCAGATACACGCACAGGATGCCAGTGGCTACCAGTGGTTTGAGCGCAGTTACAGCAGCGATATTGAAGCAACAGTCTATGAAGGTGAAAAGGGTAAAGCAGATGCCTTTGAAGCTCTCTATCATACCATTGCCAACGACCTTGCCGAGTTTCGCAATACGCTCACTGACAAGCAGCGGTTAGTTATCCGGCAAATCGCTGAGATGCGCTTTGCTGCTGATATGGTGCCTGATGCATTCGTAAGTCATTTAACGAAAGACGACAAGGGAATATACAGCCTTGCCAGGTTGCCTGCAGAAGATGATCCTGCCATGCAGCGTGTGCGTGTAGTGCGTGAACGTGATTTTCTGCTGATCGATACCCTGAATGGGCATTATGACAATTTCTACCTGGAGATGGCGACACCATACCAGGAATGGCGCAAGGCGCGCAGTGCCGAGGCAGCAGCGCTTCGTGAAGTAAAGAGGAAGGCCAATACACAAAAGGCAATAGGCGTCGCGGCAATTCTTGGTGCTATTGCTATTGATGCGCTGGGCGGTTCAAACACACAGGTATCAACCGGTACTATGCGCGATGTTATGGTGATTGGTGGCCTCTATTCCATCAAGCGCGGTATCGACACCAATGCACAAAGCACCATCCACCAGGGGGCTATTGAAGAGCTGGGCGAGTCGTTTAGCAGCGAAGCAAAGCCTATGGTTGTTGAGGTGGATGGAGAAATTCATGAGCTCACCGGATCGGCAGAAGCTCAATATGAACAATGGCGTGATCTGATGAGAAAAATCTACTCGTCGGAGACAGGCCTGGGCCCTGCGATCAGCGGCCCTGTCGACTAAAAATATGCAGCACGACCTCCGTCCCCCCGGCCAGCCACCCGCTTCCGCTGCTGCTACTTCTACTCAAGGTAGTGATGACAGTAAAAGGATGCAGGGCCTGTATCGCATGGTATGGGTGCTGTTTGGTCTGGTACTCGTGTTAACCGTGGCGGTGCTGGTGATATTGCCTTCTATGGTCAGTGTTCCAAATTCAGATAAGCAGGCCACAGTTGCTGAGCCTGCTAAGACCAATCAGCCTGCACCACTAGCTATAGGTGTAGTGCGTCATGACGCAGAGCAGGCGCTGCAGGATTTTCTTCGCCTGCGAGCTCAACCAGACCTTAGCGGGGTTGAATTATGGGCTGCTGAGGATTGGCAGCAGGCAATGGCGACAGCGGCTGGTGGTGACGATTATTTTGGTCATGGCAAGTTTGAGTTGGCCTTATCTGCTTACCAGGATGCGACTAAGCAGCTGCAGGCACTGCTGGACGGCAGACCACAACGTCTGGCTGAAACACTCGCTTCAGGCTGGCAGGCCCTGGAGAATAATAATGTTGATAGTGCAGTGTCTGCTTTCGAACAGGTTCTCGCTATGCAGCCTGACCATGAGGATGGTCGTCTTGGCCTGGCGCGGGCCAGGGCAAGAAACCAGGTAATGCAGTTAATGCAACAGGGTGATCAGGCCCAGGCGCAGTCAGCACAAACTCAGACTGCAGAAAACCTGACCACAGCAGCCAATGCCTACACAGCAGCTTTGCAGCTTGATCCTGATTATCTGCCGGCGCAGGTTGCGTTGCAGCAGGTTAAGGCAGAACTTGTTGGCCTTGCCTTCCAGGAGGCGATGAGTACTGCATTGCAGAGCCTTGATGACGGCCAGCTTGGACAGGCCGAAGAAGCATTGAACGCTGCTGCGCAAATTTCTCCGGATGACCCGGCAGTACAGGATACACGGCGGCGCTTGATATCAGCCCAGCGTCAGTCTGCACTGAATGGTTTACGCAGGCAGGCCGCGCAACACGTAAATAATGAAAACTGGCTGGCAGCGGCGGAGTCTTATCGCAAGGCACTGAGCATTGATAGCCAGGCCATCTATGCACGCAGTGGACTCGCCACGGCACAGCGGCGCATTAAACTACATGCCCAGCTTGACCATTATCTTGCCGATACCACCAGGCTATCTTCTGATGAGCCGCTTGATAATGCTCGCAAGCTGCTGCAGTCGAATCAGGCATTGCCTGCTAATGAACCAGTGCTGGCAAGAAAGATAGACGCTCTGCAAAAGGTTGTCCGGTTAGCAGTAGTTCCTGTCGAATTGCTGATTCAGTCGGATAACATGACTGAGGTGGCAGTCTATCATGTAGGGCGGCTGGGAAAATTTCAACAGAAGCAGCTGACTCTCAGGCCAGGCCGATACACAGTAACAGGGCAGTGCCCGGGTTACCGTGATGTACGAAAAGTCATTACTTTGCGCCCCGATTCCGGAACATATTCGCTCTATATACGTTGCGAGGAAGCCATTTGAGCCGCGACTACTTTATTCATGATGCCGGCGGCAAGCGGCATATCAGCGAGATAGAATTGCCGCTTGCAGTAGGTGGCAAGGACAGGCGGGGACTTGTGCTGCCAGGTGCAGCAGATGAACAGCTATTTGCTTTTATCGCCCTCTCGGATGGCCATGCCTACATTCAGCCAGCCAGCGAAAACGAATCTATCTTCCATAATAACGAGCGCCTGACTGCCTCGGCGTGGTTGAAGTCAGGTGACCGGATTCAAATTGGTGAAGCAATGGTGAGTTGGGAAGTACAGGGCGACAAGGTACTGATCGATGTTCTGCAGCAGCCTGACATTCATCAGCCGCAGCCTCCCATGCAACCGCCACCGGGTCAGCCTGCATCGCGCAATGATGAATTGCCGGTACATGCTGAGAAACCTGACCACAGTGATGGCAGTAGGCGAAAGAGATATTTCATCGTCTTTGTCAGTGTCCTGCTGCTGGCGGCAATTTATTTATTGATGACCATATCCGTCGTTATCAAGGTTGAGCCGACACCAGAGACGCTGGAAATGAACGGGTTTCCACCGCCATTACACTTGTGGGGTACTCGTCTGGCACTGCCGGGTACTTATTCCATTTCGGCTTCTCTGCACGGTTATAAACCGCTGCAAGAGGAGGTTGAAATCAGGCAGGGTGGAATCGCGAACCTGGGTTATGCCCTGGAAGAATTACCAGGGCTTATAGATATAAAGACTATACCTGATGTCACCAGGCGTGTGTTTGTTGACAACGCCGAAGTCACTTTGAATATGGCAGGAAAAGCAGAGGTAACACGCGGAACGCATCAATTGCGAATAGAGACAGAACGCTACCAGGTGTTTGAAACTGAAATCGAGGTCAGGGGCTTCGATGAGGAACAATTACTGGAGGCCACGCTTGTTCCGGCGTGGGCGGTTGTCACAATGTCCAGCGAACCTGAAGCGGTCGAAGTAATGATTGATGGAAAAGCAGTCGGCCAGACCCCGTTGGAGATCGAGGTCCTGCAGGGCCAGCATGAGATTCTGTTCGAAAAAGAGGGTTTCAAGCCCTTGAAGATTGCGCAGACAATTACCGCAGGTGATGACATCACGCTCGACACAGTCAAATTATCTCCGCTAGATGGCCAGCTTATTATCAGCAGCTCTCCTGAAGGCGCAAGTGTCATGCTTGAAGACAAATATCTCGGTGTGACACCGCTTACCGTGGATGTAAATGCGAACCTGCAACAAACACTTCGATTAAGCAAGGCGGGGTTCGTCAGCAAGGAGCAATCTGTCGAACTGCGGCCTGGTGAAGAGCAAAGCATTAATGTCAAGTTAGCGCCTGGATATGGCACGGTTTTCCTTAATGTACGGCCTGATGGTGCAACGGTAATGCTTGATGGAAAAAAAGTAGATGCCAGTAAAGGTAATCTACGCCTGACAACCCGATCACACACTATTGTGGTTATCAAACCGGGGTATGTCACGCAGAGTGTCGCTGTCACACCGCAGCAGGGGGTCAGCCAGAATGTGAACGTGACTCTGCAGCCGGTTGGGCAGAAAGCGGGAGCTAAAAAGCAGCTAGCGACAGCAGCCAGTATAACAACAGCAACAGGGCAGCAACTGCAGCTGATAAAGCCCGGATCAAACCTGAACATGGGAGCATCACGACGTGAAGCAGGAAGGCGGGCCAACGAAAGTCAGCGGCTAATCAAGCTGCAGCGCCCATTCTACTTTTCACGCAACGAAGTCACCAATGCTGACTTTCGTCAATTCAGGCCATCACACGATTCCGGTAATACAGATCGCGCAGCACTCAATGGAGATACTCAACCCGTTGTCAATGTCAGCTGGGATGATGCTGCACGCTATACTAACTGGCTGAGTAAGCAGCAGGGACTGCCAATGGCCTATGTAGAAAAGTCTGGCAAAATGATAGCAGTGAATCCCATGAACACGGGCTACCGATTGCCAACGGAGGCAGAATGGGCCTGGGTCGCACGTAAACATAATCAGAAGTCAGAGCAGCGTTATCCCTGGCTGGGCAGTTATCCGCCGAAAGAAAAAAACGGTAATTACGCCGATGAGCGTATTGCAGATACACTGGCAGATACTGTGCCAGGATATGATGACGGGTTTCGCAGTACTGCACCAGTTGCCAGTTTTCCAGCGTGGCCGAAAGGATTTTTTGACCTCGGAGGAAATGCAGCGGAGTGGATACATGACTTCTATGCAGTTTACCCCGGCGAGGCATCACGGCTGGTTACTGATCCCACTGGGCCTGCCGCCGGTGAGCACCATGTGGTGAGGGGTTCCAGCTGGCGGCATGGCAATATTACTGAGCTAAGGTTGAGCTATCGTGACTACAGCAGTAAACCACGCTACGATCTTGGCTTCAGAGTCGCGCGTTATGCCGAATGAGGACAAAGTGAAGAACTGGTTTTCTAAGTCTGTACTTCTTATTGCATTGGCTGCTTTTGCGATTGCGGGTTTAGCAGAAAAATCAGTGACAAACGACAAATCAACAGTAGAACAAAAGGAAGCGGCACAAAATAGGACGACTGAGCCATCGTCTGTTAAACCTGAGCAGCAGAGGGTAGAACCGGCTGGCCGTTTTAATCCATCAGAGAAACTGCGTGCCGATGATGCAGTATCATTTCCGGTTGATATATAGAAACATGAGATTTACGCATTATGTGTCAGGTTTTACGTAACCCGTAATTCATACAACGTAATATTATTTCATTACGCCATACATACAGCGACAATACATGATGACATTTTAAATATGAAAAAAAACTTCCCGACCGAATTCATCTACCAGGTCTTCGCGCTGCTGATCTCTTTTATCATTGTTCACGCAGTTTACGTCACCCTGGTTCGACCAGCGGCCGCCACGCATCAGCAGCAGGAAGCAGCCAGGCTTGCAGCTGACCCGACCTATATTACGCAAGACTCTTTTTTCGTCGTCATCAAGGATTATGAACAGGAAACCTGCTTCATCCTGATGCTATGGGCACTGTCAATTCTTGGTTACAAGGGGCAGGCGGCCTGGCGTCAGCATAAACTGCTGGAGCGAGACCTGCTGCAGCTGCCTGAGAGCCTGCCCATCGGGCCCGAAGACACGCGTGAACTTGCTGAACGCGTACATGCTTTGCCGTCGATGGAAAAGCATTACCTGTTACCACGAGCCTTGTTAACAGGTATTGAGCGGTTTAGTGCTACGCGAAATGTACAGGATGTATCGACGGCCGTGCAGGATATCTGTGACGCAGAGGGTGAGAGACTGGAATCAGAGTTGTCCATAATCCGCTACATTGCCTGGGCGATTCCTTCAGTCGGATTCATTGGCACCGTTCGTGGTATCGGTGATGCACTGGGTCAGGCTCACCGTGCCGTTGAAGGAGATATCACCGGGGTGACAGAAAACCTCGGCGTGGCCTTTAACTCGACCTTCGTTGCACTGGTCATCAGTATCGTCCTGATGTTCTTTATTTATCAGCTGCAACTGCTGCAGGAACGACTGGTGCTGGACAGTGACCGTTATGTTGATCATTGGCTGGTTCGGAAGTTACGGTCGTGAAAAGAGAGTTATTAGTGTTCAGTTTTCAGTGTTCAGAACTAGAAACTGAAAACCGAACACCGAACACTGAAAGCTGATTTCATGAAACGCCGTCCGATTTCTCCATTCTCACTGTCGTTTCTCGACATTATGTTCTGTGGGTTTGGTGCAGTGGTTCTGCTGGTGCTGATCCTTAATAAGAACACGGTAGAGACTCGCAACGAGGTATTTGCAGACCTGCGCTCGGAAGTTGTGAGGATGGAAAGCGAGGCAATTGTTGGTCGAGAAAATATGGTTGAGGCCCGCAACAGCCTCGAGGCGACAGAGAAAGAAATTGTATTGATGCAGGGTGAGGCCGAGCGTGTGCAGCAAAGCATGCTGGAGATTGAAGCTGGCCTGACAGATTTGGACAGGGAAACTACTGCAAGTATCGAACATATCAACAAACTCAAGTCTGATCTCCAGGGACTGGATAAAAAGAGCCGTGAATTGTCTGATGAACAGAAAGCGATAGCGAAGCAGGGCAGCAAGGTGCACAAGTTTTCCGGTGACGGCAACAGGCAGTACCTGACCGGACTCAAACTCAGTGGCAAGCGTATTCTCATCCTGGTTGATGCCTCTGCCAGCATGCTTGATGAGACGATTGTCAATATCATCCGCCTGCGCAACATGCAGGATGACCGCAAACGGGCTGCAGAAAAATGGCAACGGGCGAAGGGCACAGCGGAGTGGCTGATCAGCAATCTTCCCGAAACATCAAAATTCCAGCTTTATCTTTTTAATACGGAATCGCGGGCAGCGCTGTCATCAAGCCAGGGAAGATGGCTTTCGGCAGACCAGCCAGAGGACGTGGCTGGTGCCGTCAAGGGTTTGCGGCAGGCGGTTCCGCAAGCTGGCACCAGCCTTTATCGTGCTTTAAACACGGCTACTTTACTTAAACCAAAACCGGATAACATCCTTCTTATCACTGATGGGTTACCAACCCAGGGTCGTAAGAAACCGACTCGTTCAAAAGTAAGCAGTGAGCGACGCCTGATACATTTCAGCGAGGCAATAAAGAACTTGCCTTCCGGCATCCCGGTCAACACCATACTACTGCCGATGGAAGGTGATGCCTATGCGGCAGCGGCCTTCTGGAAACTGGCAGTAGATACTAACGGTTCCTTTCTAACACCCGCAAGAGACTGGCCATGAGCAGGAGACGGCGTCGGCGTGAGATTGAAATATTCAACCTGTCCTTTCTGGATGTTGTCTCTTGTGGTTTTGGTGCCATTGTTCTGTTGCTGGTGATTGTAAAGATCAGTGAACCGCGAGTGATCGAGCGCCTTACCGTAGATCTGTCAGGGCAGGTGCAAAAACTCGAAGAGGAACTGTTTGTTATACGCGGCGATACCACAGTGCTGAATCGTGACCTGACTGAAAAGCAGCAGCAGCTGTCTGTCAGCAGGCAAAAGCTGGCACGTTTAAAAGGCAGTTTATCCAGCATAAAAGGTCAATATGCACGTGCACAAAGCGAGCGCGATACACAGGCAATTATCGAAGGGCAATTACAGAGCGCACAGCAGAGCCTCACCGATGAAATGCGCAGACTGCTCTCCACTACGACGAAAATTTCGAATAGTCGAATTGGTGGTGTGCCTGTTGATAGTGAGTACATCATCTTCATTATCGATACGTCTGGCTCAATGAACCAGTTTGCCTGGTCACTGGTGCGGCAAAAGATAAAGGAAGTACTCAATGTTTACCCAAAGGTTAAAGGGATACAGGTGATGAACGACATGGGTGAGTATATGTTTCAGACTTATAGCGGCAAATGGATTCCAGATACACCTTCACGGCGCAAGGCTATCAATCAGCGCCTGAGCAGTTGGACCCCGTTCTCTAATTCGAGCCCGGTGGAAGGCATTGAGGCGGCAATCCGGCGCTTCTATGCAAAAGACAAGCGCATCAGCCTGTATGTCTTTGGCGATGATTTTTCATCCGGATCTATCGAGAATGTGATTAATACCGTAGACCGACTTAACCGCGCTGATAGCAGTGGCAAACACCGCGTGCGAATTCACGCAATGGGCTTTCCAGTATTGTTCAACGTTGGCGGCATGAGCAACAATGTTATCCGCTTTGCTGCCTTGATGCGTAAGCTGGCGGAGAACAATGATGGCACCTTTGTGGGTCTTAACAGTACTCGGCCTTAGTTATATAATTGAGCCAGGACTGTCAGGTATAGACTTATATGGAGGCTTTTCTATTGCCCTGTATATAACAGGCGGTAGAAAGTTAAAAGTAATAGCTGGCTCATAATCTGATACAAAAATGATAAAGCTAATGTTACAGTTTTAAGCGATAGCAGTTATATTTATAACAATAAACTATTGTTAAGCGCTGCATTCTTTTCAATCAAATAATAAATAAAAGCTGAAATTCAGCAATAATAATTATTCTACTCCTGGGGTAATAAATGGCTAACTCGCGCCTTCACCATGAAAGGGCCAGTCTACGACTGATCAAGGAGAAACTGGAATGCAGCAAGTGTGACTCCCAGCACCTCTGTATCGACAGCTGTCGAGATGAGGAAACCATGCATGCTCTCAATTCAGTTACTCTTTCAAAAGGGCCTTATAAAATTGGTGACTTCATCTACAAGATGGAAAATCAGTTCAAGTCACTTTTCATTATTCAGTCAGGTGTAATAAAGCTCGAAAAGCCTCTTCGAGATGGGAATGTTTATGTTACAGGCTTTTACTTCCCTGGTGACATTATTGGTTTGGAATCAGCTGGAGGTGCCAAGTATAGTTACGATGCTGTCGTGTTAGACCAGGCATGGGTTTGTGAGATGCCCTATCATTATTTTGAATCGCAGGAGCCTTCTTCGGTTCTGTTAAAAGAGCACATAATTTCGCTATACGGCCAGAAACTGCGCGAGGCTGATAGATTACTGGCCCACGACCGTTACCAGACCGGCGAGCAACGCCTGCTGCAATTCCTCGAGATGCTTTGTAAAAAACTCTTTACGCAGAATCTTGAGAAAACCCACAAATTACAATTACCGATGTCAAAGGGAGATATCGCAAATTATTTGGGGCTTCGACCCGAGTCAATCAGCCGTGCATTACAAAAACTTCAGCGCCAGGGGGTTATCCGTAATTATAAGAATGCGATCGAGATTGTAGATATGAAAGTAGCAAAAAAGATGATTTGCAGGTTATGATCAACACAGCGCTGCGATAAATATTAGCGGCAGGAATCCGTATCAGCCACAGCTGGATAACTCACTTGTCGTTAACGACGGCTTCCGACAGTCGAGATCCCCTTATCAAAAGCCTTTTCAGAGCAAGTTCAGTGTTTTTTCAGACTGTTTTACCCTGATATCAAGATGCTTGTTATCACATCTAAAGCAGGCTTTAATTAGTCGTATATATCGCCTTATCAACAAGGTGATTAATTGCATACGAGAGCCTGTCCCAGCTACCGGGTAAGTTATGGTTCAAATGAACCACCTTGACCGCCTGATCGTAAGTTATATTATATTTAATCATTATGTCCTCAACTTCACCTGCCAGTTCATATGAGGTTTTACTGGTAAATAGCGTATCCATCATAAATTCCTTGTCCTTTGTTAGTTTTCTTTACATCGGATATGAGTTACAGGGCTATCCTCATGTTGAGAGTGCCAGTTCTTTCTCTCTTGTCATTATGTTATTTTTCAGTATGTTGCAAATGTAATCTAATGTCGATTCTATATTACATGGATAGAAAATAAAAGAGATGATTACTGAAGGCGTTTCAACAGAGGAAAGTGTGGTTATCTTGTAACGGACTCTAAACAGTCTGACAGGTATTATTCGGGACAATTCCAGTGACCCAGAAACATGCCTATAGCGCTATCGATGATGCGTCATCTTTCCAGAAATCGTGTTCTGTCTGATCGACAATGACCTGTGGCCAGAATGTAAAGGCTATATTTAGCTGCATGAATTGTGACGTGGAAACCGTAAAATCGCAGACCACGATGCGGCCCTTTTCTACAGTGTCATGCAGCTAGTGAAATGCCTGATTAGACATCAATCAAAATTACTTTTTGAGTTCACAAGGTAGATCAGCTGCAAAGGTAAATAGCATGTTGAATTGGAAGAGTGTGACTCTGATTGGAACAAACGGGATCAATCACCCGAAGCCGCATTTTCTTATGACAGACGCGTTGTAGCAGGATCATGAATGCCGATCTTTTTTCATTGTTAAAAAAACTATTAGTAATAATAGTCTGGGCATCGGCAGCACCACAATAGAGCTCGTTACCCGTTCGCTGATCTGTTTAATTCCTTTAACCACACTCCACAGTAAGATTAACCGCTTTTCCCAATGTGTTGGCGGCGATACAACCGCGTTCAGCAATCGTCACCAGTTTGGTAAATTGATCAGGCTCGGAACAGTCTGCTGTAACCTTCATATGTATATCAGTATAGCGTGCTGGTGCATCGGCGACTTCGCCATTGATTTCCGTCCTGGCATTGCTTATTTCAATATCACGAGCGATAGCGGCAGCAAACAGGTTGCTTAGAAAGCAGCCGCCCAAACCCATCAAGAGGGCTTCGCCGCCCATAGGCCCCAGGTTCTGACCGCCTTTAGCTTCAGGGCGATCCATTATCAGGGTGTGGTTACGAGCGGTACCCAGCGACGCGGTGTGATCCTGCTGATCAACATTAACGGTTACGGTTGGCATATTTGTTCTCCAGAATTGTTTACTTGTTATTTTACGAAAGCGGTCAATCAGCTATTGATTGAGGGTTTACCCGATGTCGTGGTTTGCCATGATCTCCAGCGCACGAATCATGGCCGAATGATCTTTGTCACCGAGGCCGTGGCCCTGGCAGGCATTAAACAATTCCTGTGCGTTGGCGGTATTGGGCAAGCTGACACCTAGAGCACGTGCTCCGCTGAGAGCAATGTTGAGATCTTTCTGGTGCAGACCGATGCGGAAACCGGGATCAAAGGTACGCTTGATCATGCGTTCTCCGTGCACTTCCAGGATCTTCGAATTGGCAAATCCTCCCATCAGGGCTTCGCGCACTCTTGCCGGGTCTACTCCCGCTTTTGATGCAAACAATAATGCCTCGCTGACCGCTTCGATGTTCAGTGCCACAATAATCTGGTTCGCTACCTTACAGGTTTGCCCGGCACCGTTGTTTTCACCTACCAGGGTTATATTTTGACCCATCAGATCAAATAGTGGTTTCGCACGATCAAAAGCTGCTTGTGGTCCACCGACCATGATCGTCAGAGAGGCGGCTTTGGCACCGACTTCACCGCCAGACACTGGGGCATCTAAATAGTCACAACCGAGCGCATTAATGCGAGCAGCAAAATCTTTGGTTTCGATAGGAGAGATAGAGCTCATGTCGATAAACAGCTTGCCTGGGTTCAGCCCGGCCGCAACGCCATTATCGCCAAACAGTACTTCTTCCACCTGTGGCGTGTCCGGTACGATGGCTATGATAATGTCTGCCTGCTGTGCAACTTCCTGTGCACTGGCACATGCTACGGCACCGCCATCCAGCAGTTCCTGCGGCAGTGGGGAACTGTGTTTCACCAGCAATAAATCGTGTCCGCCGGCCTGCAGGTGTCCTGCCATCGGGCGCCCCATGATGCCCAAACCAATAAAACCAATTTTGCTCATAGTTTTTACCTTCTTCTGTGTTGTTATTCTGACTTGTTGTTCAATTATTTCATCGTCGGCATATGGAAATCCGCACCTGTACGTATACCTGTCGGCCAGCGTGATGTGGTGGTTTTCAGTCGTGTATAGAAATGAACCCCTTCCATTCCATGCATATGCATATCACCAAACAGGGAGCGCTTCCAGCCGCCGAAACTATGGAAAGCCATAGGTACTGGTATCGGCACATTGATACCCACCATGCCTACCTGTACCTGCGACGAGTAGCTACGCGCGGTGTCACCGTCACGGGTGAAGATGGCAGTGCCATTACCATACTCGTGGTCATTGACCAGTTGCAGGGCAGTGTCGAAATCTGGCACGCGGACGACGCAGAGAACCGGCCCGAAAATTTCTTCCTGGTAGATGCGCATGTTGCTGCCGACCTTGTCGAACAGGCAGCCGCCGAGATAGAAACCGTTTTCATGGCCTTCGATGCTGAGGCTGCGGCCATCAACCACAAGTTCGGCCCCTTCTTCTATCCCCAGGTCCACGTAACCTTTCACTTTACTGAGGTGTTCGCCGCTGATTAACGGACCCATTTCAGCATCGGGATCGCTGCCCGGTCCAACTTTAAGGTCCATCACCCTGGGGGCAAGGCGCTCAATGATCGCATCGGCGGTGTCGTCGCCGACAGCGACTGCTACCGAAATCGCCATGCAGCGTTCACCGGCAGAGCCGTAAGCTGCGCCCATCAGGGCATCCGCTACCTGGTCCATATCGGCATCAGGCATAACCACCATGTGGTTCTTGGCGCCGCCAAGGGCCTGGCAGCGTTTACCGTTCAGAGTAGCCGTTTGATAAATGTATTCAGCTACCGCGGTTGAGCCGACAAAGCTGACGGCGGCCACCTGTGGATGAGTGAGCAGAGTATCCACCGCTTCCTTGTCACCATTAACGACATTGAAGACACCATCGGGAAGACCTGCCTCAGTCAACAGCTCTGCTAACCGCAATGCAGTGGAGGGTACTTTTTCAGAAGTCTTCAGGACAAAGGAATTGCCGCAGGCCAGCGCCACGGGAAACATCCACATGGGCACCATCGCAGGAAAGTTAAAAGGGGTAATGCCAGCACACACGCCTAATGGCTGGCGCGTCGAATAACTGTCGACATCGCGACCGACATTTTCCGAAAAATCCCCCTTCAGTAAATTCGGCGCCCCGGTGGCAAATTCAACTACTTCGATACCGCGAATCACCGAGCCACGGGCATCGCTGAGTACCTTGCCGTGTTCTGATGAAACCAGTTGCGCGAGCTCGTCGAGGTTAGCGTCCAGCAGTTCCTTGAAACGGAACAGGACTCGAGCTCGACGCAGGGGCGGGGTGTTACGCCAGTCAGGAAAAGCGGCAGCAGCGGCTTCGATGGCACTGGCGGTTTCGCTGCTTGAGGCCAGCGGCACCCGGGCAGCAACCTCGCCTATCGCTGGATTAAAGACGTCACCAAAACGGCCGCTGGTGCCTTCAACTTTCTGGCCGTTGACGTAGTGATGCAGTGTTTTGCTCATAATCATGTCCTCTGCCAGGTTTTAATTGACCGGGCCCGTTGATGTTATCTCTCTCTTCCTGTGTCTGATCATACTCGACAGGCTGGATTTGTATACAGCGGATACTCCTGCCATGATTGTGACAATGGATTTAGCTGTTTTCTCAGGCACTCTGAGCCGTTTAATAGTGTTATTTATTATTGAATGTCTTCAGTTCGCTGAAGCTTTTCTTCACCTCCTCGGTCAAAATGTTACGGCTTTCTTCCGAGGCGAAAACAAATGTTAATATCCAGATGATGAGTAAAACAATGGCGGCAATTTGCATAAAAGAGGCTATCCCTTTCTTGCTCATCAGCACTGCCAGTCGCTCACGGTTGGCCTTGTAGTGCCGCATAAAAAAGTCCAGCACATAGAAAAAAGGGCCGTAGAGGAACTGAAAAAGCTTATGTAAAGGCTTGTTGTTATCCACAAATGTTACCTATGTACTGGTGTTTGCCAGTTCCGCAGGTCAAAATGCTCATTGTACAGATCCAGAGGGTACATCAAAATCAAATAAATAAAATGTCTCGTTCATAGCCGAAAACCGATTGCTTCAATACCGGCAATGACACACTCTTCATCATCATTAGACACACCGCCTGCAGCGCCGACCGCAGCAACAACCTCACCTTCCAGATTGCGAACCAGAACACCGCCAGGCAGGGGAATTAACTGGCCACCCGTCATGGCATTTAGTGCATTAATGAAGCCGCGCTGCTGGTCATCCTGGTTGTAGCGCTCCGCAATGGCATCCGAGTTTGTCGCCATACCCAGTGCCCCCCAGGCCTTGGCCTGTGATATCTGGATACGCAGGAATGACACTCCGTCTTCACGCTGAAAGGCCTTCAGGTGAGCGCCGGAATCAAGTACGGCCACTGCAATCGGTGGCATCTCTTTTTTTCGTGCCATGTTGATCGCTTCTTCAATAAGCCTGTTTGCCTGTTGCAATGTCAATTCAGCCAACGTTATCTCCCATGAAGTATCGAATGATGCATAGAGTGGTGTATCAATTTATCGACTTGAAATTCATTATAGGGTACCTGTTAGGTGAATCACATGCCTGTCAGGAACCAGGTGTGCATTGGTTGAATAGAATGGCATGCTGTTTGTCTATACTGCTATTATTCATAGTCGACAATATCACAGCCTGTGTTTCTAACTATGCTCGATTTCGGATGGATGCATCCGTGCTTTCTGCAATATTTACAGGCTGGGCATTCTTAATCAAAACGTGGTGAATAGATATGAACATGAAACCAGTAGTACTGGTAACTCGTAAACTGCCTGACGCAGTAGAGAGAAAACTGGCTGAAAATTTTGAGGCCATTCTAAATCCAGAAGACCGCCTGTACACGACAGATGAAATACTGCAGATAGCGAATGATGTTGATGCAATATTACCCTGTCATACAGAGAAATTTTCTGCTGAAACTATTGCGCAGTTGCCACCCCGGGTAAAAGCCATAACCAACTTCTCAGTGGGTACTGATCATGTCGATCTGGTGGCAGCAAAGCAAAAAGGAGTCATTGTCACAAATACTCCCGATGTGCTTTCTGATGCAACTGCTGAAATTGCGATGTTATTAATGCTCGGCGCTGCGCGTCGTGCCAGCGAAGGTGAACGCATGGTGCGTAACCAGCAATGGAAAGACTGGAGTCCTGCATTCATGGTGGGCAAACAGATAACGGGTAAACGTATTGGCATCCTGGGCATGGGAAGAGTCGGGCAGGTTCTAGCAAAGCGTGCGCGCGGCTTCGATATGACGGTACATTATCACAATCGCAAACCACTCGATTCCAGCCACGCCGATGGTGCTGTCTATCACGCCACGGTGGAAGAGATGTTGCCAGAAATTGATGTGTTATCCATTCACTGTCCTGCGACGAAAGATACAACTGGTTTACTGAACAGGCAGCGAATTGCACTGATGAACAGCAATGCCATTCTAGTTAATACTTCAAGAGGTGCCGTCGTTGATGACGACGCTCTGGTTGAAGCATTGAAGACGGGTGGTATTGCCGCTGCAGGCCTTGATGTATTTAATGGTGAACCCGATGGGATTCACCCGGAGTATCGGAAACTGGATAATACTTTTCTGTTGCCTCATATTGGCAGTGCAACAGAAGAGACTCGAGATGCCATGGGTTTTCGAGTTATCGATAACTTGAATGCCATCTTTAATGATGAAGAGCCTGGCGACAGAGTGGCGTGATTAGGAGTGAACCACGCAATATAAAAACCGCAACTATTGCAGTTGAATTTGTTTGACAAAATATAACCCTGCGGTTTTATGTCGAAAGCCTGCTTGCCTCGATGACAAGTGGTGTAGCAATTCGTTTATGGCGCTTATGTAACTAGTTAGAAATTGACGAATTAATAAATAAAAACAATTAGATATAGAGGTGTACCTAAGCACATGTCAACTCAGAATACCTCTATTAAATATCAATTAAATTATTAAATTATGATGTGGTTATTGTTCAGAAAAAACCGCGATTCACAGATGTTTAGATTGTTAAAAGAACAATCAATAATGTAGACTGACCGTTGGAGTTAGGCTCTCAGTTCATTAAGCCTGCTCATATAACTAAGCATTATATGTATTCAATAATAACTAAAGGAGCATCATCTGGTTTTGTTGCTCCTGCAATCTCCAAATGAGAGGACATCAATAATGACTGAAAGCAAAACTACCAGACGTAAATTTCTAACAAAAGGTGCTGCTACTGTAGCTGGTGGTGCCGCCGTATTAGCTGCACCTTCACTTGCCATTGCGGCTAAACCGGTTGTCCTGAAAGTGCAGGCAGCCTGGGGCGGAGGTATCTTTCTAGAGTTCGCCGAAGACTATGTAACACGTGTAAACAAAATGTCGGGCGGTTCGCTGAAGATAGACTTGCTTGGCGTTGGCGCTGTAGTAAAAACAGCAGAAATGCAGACCGCAGTACATAAAGGCGTTCTTGATGGCGCACATTATGTTTCCGCGTACTGGTATTCAAAAAGCCCGGTCGCATCATTATTTGGTACCGGACCCTGCTTTGGCTGGTCAGCCAACGAAATGATGGGCTGGATTCAATATGGTGGCGGTAAGGCGCTGTATTATGAATTGATGGATGATTTAAAACTGGACCTGGTCGGTTTCTTTTCTGGCCCTATGCCAGCACAACCCCTGGGCTGGTTCAAGGAACAGATTAAAGATAGCAGCCAGATGAAAGGCCTGAAGTATCGTACCGTGGGACTGGCAGCGGACGTGTTGCAGGAAATGGGTATGTCAGTCGTGCAGCTGCCCGGTGGTGAAATTCAGCCGGCGATGAAAAGCGGCCTGATTGATGCCGCCGAATTCAACAATCCTACTTCCGATAAAGATTTCGGTATGCAGGATGTTTCCAAGCATTACCACCTGGCGAGCTTCCATCAGTCCCAGGAAAGCTTTGAAATTATTTTCAACAAGCGACGTTTTGAAAGCCTGTCTCCGGAACACCAGGCTATTCTGGAATATGCCACTGAAGCAGCCTCTGCGGACATGGCCTGGAAAGCCATGGAGCGTTATTCACAGGACCTGGTTAAGCTGAAAGAAGACTATGGTGTGAATGTATACCGTACACCCGACAGTGTGATGCAAGATCAGCTTAAAGCCTGGGATATCGTTATTAAGCGCTTTACTGATTCCGATCCTTTCTTCAAAAGAGTCATTGAATCTCAAATGGCATGGGCCAAACGCCATGGTGCTTATGCTCTGAATAACAACCCTGATTACGCTGGCGCCTATCGGCATTACTTTGGTAAATTGTAATTGGCTGGCTTATTAGCCTGGTTACAATAACTTAAGTTGAACCAAGATTGGTAACAGCTAAGACAGAGGGCGGTGATTTTATTGCCGCCCTCACTTTTTTGCCTATCTGAACAATATAGTCTTAATGGTGTATGTATATGACCCGCATCCTCTATTTCATCGATAGTTTAAGCGCATGGTCGGGCAAGGCTTTCGCCTGGTGCATTGTGATCTTAACCTTCTCCACCGTTTACGAAGTTTTTGTACGTTATGTACTCAACTCACCAACCACCTGGGCATTTGATATGAGTGTCCAGATGTATGGTGCGCTGTTTATGATGGCAGGTGCCTATACATTATCACAGGGCGCACACGTTAGAGGCGATGTCCTGTACAGGCTATTGAGCAATAAAACACAGGCTAAAATTGACCTTGTTCTTTATATACTTTTCCTCGGGCCAGGAGCCATAGCGCTAATGTACTATGGTTACCATTTTGCAGCAGATTCCTGGTTTTACAAGGAAGTGAGCTGGAGCAGTCCCGCCCGTATTCAAATCTATTTTTTCAAAACACTAATTCCAATTTCAGGCACACTGATTTTTCTGCAGGGAATCGCAGAGGTAACGCGTTGTGTGATTTGTATTAAAACCGGGGAATGGCCCGCACGATTACACGATGTCCAGGAAACCGAAACCATGCTTATGAATGAGCAGGAAGACTTGCGTAAGCTTGGAGAGGGAAAATGAGCGACCCTATTATTGCGGTAATTATGCTCGGCCTGTTTATTTTCATGGTCATGCTGGGCTTCCCGATTGCATTTACGCTTGTCGCGATGGGGCTGGGATTTGGTTACTACGCCTATTACGATGCCGAGCGCATGATGTCTATCTTCGATAATCGAATTTTCGATTTATTCGTACAGAACACTTTTTCGGTGATGTCGAATGATGTGCTGGTGGCGGTCCCGCTGTTTCTATTTATGGGGTATGTCGTCGAACGTGCGAATATAGTCAATCGGTTATTTTTCAGTATCCAGTTAGCTGCACGTAATCTGCCCGGGTCAATGGCGGTAGCCGCACTTTTTACCTGCGCAATATTTGCCACGGCATCAGGGATTATTGGTGCGGTGGTTACCTTGATGGGCATGCTGGCTTTCCCGGCCATGTTGGCAGCCAAATATGATGAAAGTTTTGCTGCCGGAGTGATTTGTGCCGGTGGCTGTCTCGGTATATTAATACCGCCTTCGATCATGTTGATCGTTTATTCCGCTATCGCCGAGATATCACCTTTGCGTCTTTATGCTGCAGCGCTTTTCCCGGGCATGATGCTGGCCGGAATGTACATGATGTATGTTGTCGGCAGGGCCTCCCTGAATCCGAAGCTGGCACCAAAACCAAAAGAGGAAGATGTCCCACCCTTAGCTGGAATTTTGTGGGAACTTTTAACTTCTTTTATTCCTCTCGCCGTGTTAATTATGAGTGTCCTCGGTGCCATTCTGATGGGGCTCGCAACACCGGCAGAAGCCGCGGGTGTCGGTGCGTTTGGCGGCCTGTTCCTGGCCGCGTGCTATCGCTCACTGAGCTGGGCTCGACTAAAGGAAGCCGTTTATCTCACTGCTAAAACGTCAGCAATGGTTTGCTGGTTATTTGTCGGTTCATGGACATTTGCATCGGTATTTTCATATCTCGGTGGCCATGACCTGGTCAGGGATTGGGTGTTATCAATGGAGATGGGAACCGTTGGGTTCCTGGTGCTGGCACAGACAATTATTTTCATCCTTGGCTGGCCGCTGGAATGGACAGAAATCATCATTATTTTTGTTCCGATCTTTTTGCCAATGCTGGAAACCTTCAATGTAGATCCCTTGTTTTTTGGTATCCTGGTGGCATTGAATCTGCAAACGTCATTTTTAACGCCACCGATGGCAATGGCAGCTTATTACCTTAAAGGGGTAGCACCGCCACATATCAAGCTGATTGATATATTCCGTGGGATTATGCCTTACCTGGCGATTATTATTTTCTCCATGGTACTGCTGTATAACTTCCCTGGAATAGCCTTGTGGCTGCCCGAATATTTGTTTGGCAAATGACAGTGCAGTTGTTGAGTTAGACAGAGTAGCAGATGAAAAACGCAAATCTATTATCCGCCCTGGAGGCACGTGAGGCTATAGAGGAGGGAATATTAACTTCAGTAGAACTGGTAGAAGCCTGTTTCGAACGAATAGATGAAGTCGAAGAGTCCATCGGTGCCTGGGCATATCTTGACAGGGAAACGGCTCTTGAGCAGGCCCGGCAGGCAGATAACTTCCGCCGGCGCGGGCTTCCACTTGGCGCTCTACATGGATTGCCTGTTGGTATAAAAGATATTATCGATACCAGCGATTATCCGACTGAGCGTGGCAGTGTTATATATCAGGGCCGTACGCCAACAACTGATGCGACCCTGGTTTCATTGCTAAGGGAAGCGGGCGCAATCATATTAGGCAAAACGGTCACCACTGAACTGGCGGTTTATACACCGGGTAAAACCAGGAATCCTCATAATACCGAGCATACACCTGGCGGATCATCCAGTGGCTCGGCAGCCGCTGTTGCTGCAGGAATGGTCGCACTTAGTGTTGGAACACAAACTAATGGTTCGGTGATTCGGCCGGCCTCGTATTGTGGAGTTTATGGATTTAAACCGAGTTTTGCCCGCATTTCCCGCTCAGGCATTATGACGCAGTCAAAGCCACTTGATACAGTTGGCGTATTTGCCCGCAGCCTGGAAGATCTTGCCCTGATTTCTGATGTGTTAATGCGCTTTGACAGTCAGGATAGTGATATGAAACCTGTGGCTCCACCCTGTATTGCCGGGGTGATGGCAGAAGATGTGCCGGTTAATCCACATTTTGCATTTGTCCGTACCCCGATGTGGGGGCAGGTTGAGCAATCTACAAAAGATGGTTTTCGCGAACTGATAGACAGTGTGAATGAAGAAAACTCTGTAATTATTGATGTGGTTGATCTGCCGGCTCAATTTGGCGACATCTATAAAGATCATCGTAATATCATGGAGACGGATTTAGCAGCGAGCTTTGCCAAAGAGTACCGTGATAGTAAGTCTCAGCTCAGTGCAGAGTTATGCGAAATGATCGAGAGAGGGCAGAAAGTATTAGCGACGGAATACAATGCCTCCCTTAGCAAGATTAAAGATTACAGTGAATATTTGAATGATTTTTTTGACGAATATGACGCTATTCTGACACCATCTACCCCTGGTGCTGCACCTGCAGGTATTGATAATACAGGCAGCCCGATTATGAATACAATCTGGACATCTTGTGGAAATCCAGTTATTAATCTGCCCCTGCTGCAAAATCTGGATGGTCTTCCCGTCGGTGTACAGATAGTTGCAGGTAAAGGAGATGACGCCAGACTATTTCGAACATCCCGCTGGTTGTTGGAGTTTTTAAATGATTAGCTTAACTTATACTTTGATACGTCGAGGGAGCCATGGATAACTTAATTAGCGGTTTTATTGCAGTAGCCATATTCCTGGCATTTGTAGTTGGTCTCGCTGTTTCCATTAAATCAATACCATTTGCCTTAATTGTTGGCTTTGTTTCTATATGTCTGCTGATTGATTATATTGAGTCCTTAAAAGAAGGGCTGAAAGTGGAAAAAGAAAGAAAATACTGAAAATTCATTATCTGCTTTCTAATATTGATTCAGCCAACAGATTATTAATATTTGTTCAATCGATAAACTCAGATTCAGAATACCGCAGCAAGCGTGCAATCAGGCTACTGGCAGTTTTACCCGCTCCACCTTCGTCTATGGCGTAATCCGTGTCATAGGCACACTCGAAAAAACTGCGAGTATTGTTCATTAGCTTGACATTGCAGGTGGTCATGGCGCCGCTTTTCGGTAAATCAGGCGCGACAGCTTCTTTACTTCCCTGGTATCCAACAGCAATGACATCAGTTTTCGTCTAAGCAACGGATTCTACCGGTATAAACCAATTGTCTTTAGCTGTGGGTTTTGCAATCACAGGAAATGGCAGCATGGTTATGATGATCGCGGCCACAAAGACGATTTTATTTATCATGAATGTTAATGCTTTACTGAAAAACAGAAGATGCTCAACATGACGAGTACCATCACATCATCATAAAGGGGCAACAATAAGCTGAAGTTATCCTGTTCGCTGGCTTTTTATCCGGAAAAATTGTGGTTGTATAAAAACTTTCTTAATGACACATTTAAATATAGGGTTTATCCTATACTGTATATAGGAGGTGTACCTGATGTCTTGGAGGAGGCGATGGTAACTGATTTAGTTAAGAACAATATAAAAGGCCAATATAAAGAGTTCAAACAATGCCTGACCAGTGAAAAGGGGGAGCACTGCCTGCGCTGTAGACGAAAAGAGCATGACGATTCTCCTATTCCTCGTGTCATTCATAATATTTCTGCTGTGGTAGTGGTCGTCCTGATAGGGAGCTTTCTGTTTTACCTTCTTTCGATGAATTGAAAGAAGGATATGCTTATCAGGTAATGAAAAACAGGCAGACCTGTGTCTGCTGCATAAGATAGTTAATGACTGTTCCTCGTGATTTCAATTTCCTGTATTCAGTCCGGAAAAAATCTCTTCAGCCCTTTCACCTGTTTTTATCAATTGATTTTTTGAGTCCGTATTATTGATTGGCGGAAATTCACTGCATTCGATTTGCAGTGTCAGCATTTATCAGTATTGATATTGTCAGCAATATTCCAAGTACAATTGCTACACCACGTGTAATGCAAAATGTACACCGCCTAGTGTATTTTTTTGTCATCCACTGCAGTTTCTCTCCATGAGCTAGCAAGATAAATTTCCTCAAGGTTCTGAATTGATATTGGCGTATATCGCACTGATTTTATATCGAGGTATTTTTTTCTGATATCGTTTATGGTGGAAATATTTTGATCTGCTTCAATCCCTATATTTGACCACTATTAAATTTATTGACGATTCTTTTCAGTGCCTGGAAATGCAACTCGCTGCCAATGTTCGATAGGTACTTGCGCATATTTTTTACGGACTCAAACTCATGATTTGGATTTTTCATATCTACAGAGTAAAAGCTTTGTTTGAACTAACTAGTATTCAAGGTTACTGAAATATTGAATGCTTATCTAAGAGCGCCAATAATTTAACTGCGGAGAGAATGAATTGTATAAAAGCGGCCTTTGCAAGTAGCAGTGTTTTTAATGCGTTTCTTCACGCTACTTTCACATTAGTATCACGTCTAATTCATCCTTGTTTGGAGACAATATATTCCCACCCTGAGAAATCCCCTTTGCCACCTGCGGGTGGTATTTTTTTCACTCATTAGCTGGGGTACAGAATGCTAAACAATAGAGATAGATTAAAGGCACAAACGACTAAGCTGGCAAATAGCAATTGCTGGCAGTGGCAGAGCCAGGTTTCAAATTCTGGATACGGTCGGATTATGCTGCGCGATCAGGATGGTGGTATCAGTATGCAAAGTGCTCATCGGGCTAGCTACATTAACTTTATCGGCCCTCTGCCACCGGACAAAAAAGTTGTTCAAACCTGTGGTAACCGTTTGTGCATCAATCCTGAGCATCTGGAATTACAGGATCTATATAATCTATAGAGGTAAGGAAAATGTACAGATTGATATACAAAAGTAAGAGTAAAACAGCAATAACCTGGGACATGGTTCGAGACATAATGCACTCAAGTAATGTGCACAATGATGAAGCAGAGGTGTCGGGCATCTTATTAGCCAGTAATACTCACTATCTGCAGGTGCTGGAAGGACCTTATGACAAAGTTAACAAAACTTTCATGCGTATCGCCTGTGATCAGCGACATTGCGAAATCCAGCTGATCAGTTTCAGTATAATTGATACACGTATTTTTGAAGCGTGGGGGATGTTAGGGATCGGTGTATTTGATCTAAACAAGAACCTCGAAGAAGAACTAAAACAAAAATATGGCGAACTGGATGGCGAATTATATTTCCCGCTTGAAGAATGGAAATCTCTTGCAATGATTAATGATATTAACCTTATGAGTAAAATGCCAGAGTGGAAGAGGTAACAGGTGCAGCTGCAATCCCCCACCTTCCTTTTGGAGGAATGCAATTGCAGGATTTTGGATATTATTAATCCGAATAAATAATCTCTGGCCGCTCACTATATCTAGAATTTGAAGGTAGCCACCAGACCAGCCAGAGGTGCTGTGTCGTACGAGAGTTTAGTAAGGCGATTGCCATCGCTATCTTCCACACTTAGAGCGCCTGAAGTCTCAACACCAGCAAGTGCAGTCAGACTAAATTTCTGGTTGACTTTCCAGCTGGCTGTCAGGACGACAGGAACGGCTTTATCCTCACCGATATTTTCTGCTATCCCGTCAAGCCTGAAGCGTGTCTTTTCATAACGTGCTGCAAGACCAAACTCCCACTGACTTGCTGGTCGCCATTTTAACGCCAGTCCCGGGCCACGGCTTGCTGCCGTTCCTCTGCCGGTCTCCAGCGACAGAGAATCTGTTATATCCCAGTTAACCAGGAGTATCGGAAAAATATCTTCTTCTCCACCGAACCCGGTGAAGACGCCAAGGCCTGGTCCAAGGGTCAACTTGTCGCTGAAGCGGTAACTGGCCCCCGCAAGTAGTCCTATTTCACGTCCTTCATCAAGGTCGACACCTTTCTCCGCGGTGTATCTGAGTATAGGGAGACCAAACAGCGTCCATTTTTCTGAGGCGAGATAACGCATCGAGACACCAAACTGTAAACTTCGTATGTCATTCCAGGGACTGACACCATTCAAATCTGAAAAATTATAATTGTCTTCAGCATAACTGACAGATACACCGGTAAACCAGCGCTGCCCAATACGGCGTGCCGTTTCGAACTGGACAATTCCACGGTCTACGGAGAACTGTCCCCTGCTGTTATCAAGATCAGCATTACCCTGACCGGCATAGGCCGCTGTTAATGTGGTGCGCCAGCCTGAGCCAGATCCCGGCGGCGGGCCACCGGCCATAGCTATGGCTGGAAGTTGCATGGAAAGGGCCAGCAGGGATAGCTTAAGAATCTTAGAACTAGATTGAGTATGCATGATATTTTTTTAAAGGATTGTTAAGTGTTAAGGGAAAGGCTTTTAAAGGCCTGAAAGCAGATTACAAGTAAAAAGATTGTGCCGATAATCACTGTCAGAAAACAGATAGAAAGCGATCATTGCCGGCTCGACTTTTGACTGCTATCAGCACCCAGTGTTTTCAGGTCTGCGATAATCTCGTCACTGTGCTTTTTGGGGCTTACATTACGATAAATACGTGCGATGTTACCGTCGGGATCTATAATAAACGTATGGCGGCTGGCGAAACGCATCGAGCCAAAACTTTTAAAGCTTCCATACTTGCTGGCTATTGCCCCATCAGGGTCTGAGAGCAGCGAGAAAGGCAGGTGGTACTTGT